>Ga0181592_10004893_pt1 | contig 11045 bp, 10 predicted proteins | sample 071ome_20_FD_133755 | JGI IMG/M metagenome (GOLD analysis project Ga0181592, IMG submission 133755) | Coastal salt marsh microbial communities from the Groves Creek Marsh, Skidaway Island, Georgia - 071412BT metaG (megahit assembly) | ecosystem: Environmental > Aquatic > Marine > Intertidal...
CGTTGGGATTCAAACCGAGTCAGGTGGTTGAAGGCTAGCGGATCTGTCCGGTGCCAAAACAAAGCCATTTGTAACTGGTCAACTCTTCCAGTCCCATGGGACCGCGTGCGCCGACTTTGTCCGTGCTGATGCCGATTTCGGCTCCCATGCCAAATTCCCCGCCGTCGGTGAACCGCGTCGAGGCGTTCCAGTAAACCGCGGAAGCGTCCACATCGCGCATGAATCGTTGAGCGGTTGCTTCGTTGGTGGTGACGATGGAATCGGAATGTCCCGAGCCATATTGATTGATATGGGCAATGGCGGCATCCAGATCATCCACCACACGAATGGCCAGGATCAGGTCCAGATATTCCGCATGCCAATCGTCTTCGGTCGCCGGTTCCAATGGAAGTTCCAGGGATCGTTCAGCAATGACCGGTTTGAGAATGGTCTGCACTGTGTCATCACCTTTGATGGCGACTTTTTTGGCAGCCAGTTCCGGAGCGAGCTGTGGCAGGTAGGTCTCGGCAATGGAGCTGTCCACCAACAGGGTTTCCATGGCATTGCAAACCCCGGGGCGATGCGTCTTGGCGTTGACCGCGATCTGGACGGCCATGTTCAGATCGGCTTCTTTGTCTATATGGACGTGACAGACGCCTTTGTAATGTTTGATGACCGGCACTTTGGAACAATCGGCAACCGCCCGGATCAAACCTTCCCCTCCGCGCGGCATGCAAAGGTCGACCAAGTCGGTCAGCGAAAGCAGTGCGGGTACTGCTGCCCGGTCCGTCGTGGGGACGACCTGGATGGCGTCCTGCGGGAAGTTCGGATCGCATTGGGTGGCGGCATCCACCATCAAGCGGGCAATGATTTGATTTGAATGGATGGCTTCCTTGCCGCCACGGAGAATGGTGGCGTTTCCGGATTTGAAACACAATCCAGCGGCGTCTGCGGTGACATTCGGGCGGGATTCGTAAATGATGACAATGACACCGATGGGCGTTGCGACTTTTCGTAACACGAGGCCATTGGGGCGTTCCTTGCAATCGAGTTCACGTCCGACCGGATCGGGAAGCGCGGCGATTTCCCGCAAACCCTGAGCCATCCCCTCGATACGCGCATCATTCAGGACCAATCTGTCTACCATGGCGCTGGAAAGGTTCATTTCCCTGGCGGTTTCCAGATCCTTGGCATTGGCTTCCTGGATGGCCTGGCGGTTTTTCAACAACGCATTGGCCATGGCCTCCAGACAGCGGTTTTTCTGATCGGTATCCAACTGCGTCAGACGATGCGACGCTGCCTTCGAGCGCTTCGCCAAATCCCGCATTTGTTCATTCAAATCCATAGTCCACGAGCATAAAAACAACCCTTCCCGGTTGAAAAGCTATAATTACTGCCGCAGCCAATTCAAAAAATGAATGATCCCTGAGAATTTTCTATGGTATCCTTGTGCTCGTGATGCCATTAATGCGGACATTTTAGAAGAGGTTGCACCCGGAATCCGGTAATGCGTGGATCGATTTTTTGCATTGCCTCCTTCCCAAATGTAGGGAAGGTTCCAGGCGATATGTGTTTTGGTAGGGCAAACAGGCATCGACCATCCAATGGATTTACGCTGATTGAGTTGTTGGTGGTGATTGCGATCATTTCCATCCTTGCGAGCATGTTGCTGCCGGCGCTCTCCAAAGCGAAAGGTAAGGCGAATGCCATCAAATGCCTCAGCAATGAGCGTCAACTGCATCTGGCGGTTCAAATGTATATTGATGATCATGATGACCAGTTTCCACCCCGCATTTCTGGTCAGGCCAACTGGGTGTCGTCTCTCAAACCATACTATACGGCGAGCGGGGTGGTGAAATGCCCGTCCGATGGTTTATTTGCTTCTCACAGTTATTTGATCAATGGGTTCAATGATTTCTTTGCGGTCAAACTGTCGGCAGAAGAGTTTGCGGAATACAAAAAGTGGAAGTGGCCTGTTGGAATGAAAATGTCCGGGATTCCAGAACCGTCCAACACCATCACTTTTGGTGAAAAACGAAAGGCTTCGCCACATGCACACATGGATTTTTACCAGGGGGAGGGCAATGATGTGCAGGAGATCGATCAGGCCAAACATGGCGGAAGTCGATCAGACTCCAATGGCGGTTCCAATTATGCTTTTGCCGATGGCAGCGTGCGTTTCATGAAATACGGAACCACCCTGAGTCCGGAGAACCTCTGGGCGGTCACCGATGTATGGCGAAATGCACCTTCGCCACTTGAAGATACCTCGGAATAAAAATCCCTTCCTTCTTTGGGGAAGCTTGAGTGCCCGGTAGTTTTATGGTTCGTCCTGATTCCACTCAATCCGGCCATGTGAAAGTGTCACGGGTTTGGATTGCTGGCCCACCAAGTCGAGTGTGAATGATGGTGCATGCCCGTTGCGATGAGAAGTGGTCAGGAAACTGCCAAACGGCTCCTTGAAGGATACTTTTTCTGTGGAAAGAACGGTTCCTGCCTCATCTATCTCGGTGATCCAGTTTGCCGCTTGATGGCCGCCGACATAGCTGAGAATCCAAAGCTTGCCATCGGGTGTCTGATGAAATCTCGACCACCCGGGGATGCCGCCGTTCCATGCTTCCGCTTGGATTCTTTTGGACCAGAGCAGGGTTCCATTGGAGGTGACTTTGGTTAACCAAAGTTCATTGCCTGTGGATTTATCAGGAAAGAACGCATTGCGCATGAGTTCACTTTGGACTTCTCTTTTGCCGTAGAGTAACCATGAATTGAGCGCATCGTCTACCAATAGGTCCTGGTTGCTGATATGGCCTGCGGTGGCATCCACGTTGGCAATTTCGATGGGTTGTTCGAAAGATTCTTTTTCAATGTCATGGTTACGTGTCCAATAAAGGATCCGAAACACATAATCCCATGCGCGCCCGGTTTGTTCTTTTTTATATTTGCCCCAAGTTTCATTCGGTTCCCGGATATCGCTGATCGCCATCACGGCTGCGAAAGCTCCTTTCAGTTGTACCTGCGGATAACAGGACCGGATCGGGAAGGCGATCTTGCCTTGATGGAGTGTGTTGCCATCCGGATGCATGTAAGCCCAGTTTTGTTCGCTACTGACGGCGTCAATGTTGAAGAGAAGGATGCGATTGGATTGGGAATCTGTGGCCAGACCACGGTAGGAATGATCAGTGAACTGTGAGCCCGGATCCCATGTCGGCATCAGGGATTGCAACTGGCTTACCTTCTTTGAAACGGGGAGACGTCTCATGTGAGGTTGACATGCTTTGTAATGGGTGCCTGGTTCTGTCAGGGAATCATTGACTGATAAAATGAGATCCTCTCCACACAGAGCCAAAAGGCATGGTTCGCGTTGACGGTAATGTGATGCCTCGGCCCAAGTTTGCCAGGTTGCTCCCGCACGGCTCAGGATGCGCCAGCGAGTGTTGCATAATGGCGGAACATTTTCCCCTGTCTCGGTGGCACAAATGAACAAGGTGTCCTGGTGCCGCGCAATCAGCGAACTGCCATATCCCCAGAGTGGACCGGATCCGTTGTTGGGAGAAGTGTAAGTGTAGACCGGTTCTTCGGATGTTGATTTGATGTTGGACGATTGTCCGTGCAGCAGCTCGAACAAGGTTGGAACCAGAAAAAACAGACAGGAAATTCTGCGGATATTGTAAAGGGTGTTAAAAGACATGGGGCACTCCTTCCTCCATGACTTTGATTTGATCCATCAACCCCTGTTCTTCCGCCAGTTCACCCAACCAGCGTGGAGGTTCATCCATGTCTTCGAACGAGAGTTTGAAGGAACCGTAATGCATGGGGACCATCCACGAGGCTTTGAGGTCCTGGAAGACCTGCAGCGCTTCATCCGGCCCCATGTGGACCCGTCGGAATGAGTCCGGGAAGTAGGCTCCGATGGGGAGGAGTGCGATCTCAGGTTGACATCTCTTTCCGATCTCCTGGAATCCATTGAAATAGGCGCTGTCACCCGCATGGTAAATACGGCGTCCGCTGTGCTCCAGGACATATCCGCCGAACCCGCGGTGGTCATCATGAATGACGCGTGCGCCCCAGTGTTTGCTGGGTGTGAAGGTGACTTTCCAGTCTCCGTGAGAATAGCTCTCCCACCACTCCAGTTCAATCACTTTTTCAAAACCAAGTCCTTTGACCAGATCGCCGACGCCCCAGGGAACCACCGCAATGCGGGTGGGAAGTTTGCGCAGGCTGGCTTTGTGGAAATGATCGAAATGGGCATGTGTGATCATGACCAGATCCAAGGGGGGGACGTCCTGCAACTTGAGTCCTGCCTTGCGGACGCGTTTTTGCCAGAACAACCAGTTGGCAAAGTTCGGATCGACCATGGCATTCATGTCCCTGAATTGTATCAGGAAGGATGCATGGCCAATCCAGGTCAAGGCCAGTTCATCATTGTCAATGGTCGGGAAGTCCGGTTTTTTATGTTCACCGGATCGTTTGGTAAGGAATGCCTTCCACACCATTTCATAGAAAAAGGTCGCCGGATTGAATGCCTTGGTGGGCGTCAATTCCTTGAAGGACCGCGGAATTTTCCGCGATCCACGCCCTGATACCTTTAACGATTCCTTGTCGAACTCTGTCATGTCCGGCTCCTGTGGAATCTAACTCCTTTTATTCTGCCACACAACTCACTGTGAGGTTTATCTGCCGGTTATGATTCCAGCACGATCTTGCGCGGCCATTGTTGGTAGGCTTCCCAGTAGGTTTTTTTCAAGGCGATTTCATCGTCGTCGGCAGAGGGCTGGATGCGGCCGTTGGTGTCGATGGCCCGTGACACGATTGTGTGTTCACCGGGTTTGACATCACCGAGATCGATCCAGAAAAACTTCCAGCAGTATTTCTCCTGAGGGATGGATTCGTCCCATTGGGCGCGCTGCCATTTTCCGTTGTTCAATTTTACTTCGACCCGATCCAGCTTTGTGCCGTCACCCCAGGCGGCTCCGTAGGCCCGGAGCGGGACGTTTCCGTTTTGAGTGGGGCGTCGGGTCACTCTGGCGATGATCGATTTGAGGTTCATCCGTGTGACCGAAGTTTCCACAAACGTGACGTCCTCGTTGTCTCGACGTTCACCTCGAACGGTTACGTAATCGCGTGCCATGTAACGGCCCATGTAACGTCGGTCGCGCAGTTCGATGCGCGTGAGCCATTTGACGTTGGCAACCCCATACCATCCCGGAACAATGAGTCGCAGCGGAGCGCCGTTGCGGTATTCCATGGGGGCGCCGTTGCGTTCATAGGCCAAAAGCAGGGGCAGGTTCATGGCATCTTCCAGCGTCATGCTGCGTCCGTAGGGCACTTCGATTTTCAGTTCGCGATTGGTGCCCGGGCGCAGGACTTCTTCCTTGGTGTCCTTGCCGTAAAAAACAACTTCGATGGCTTTGGAATCGAGCTCGCACTTTTCCAACAGAGAGGCCAGGGGAGTGCCACCCCATTTGCTGTTGTAGATGGCATTCATGAACCCCTTGCTGGCGCCGTTGCCTGAACATTCCAGGGTCATGGGTTGTTCTGTTTTTGGCAGGGCGCGGATGTCGTCCATGGACAGCTTCATGGGCTTGCCAACCAAGCCATCGATGGTCAGCTCAAACTTTGAGGCGTCAAACTCCGGCAGGCCATAGTGCTGAACGTTGAAGACCTGGTCCTGAGGTGTGATCCAGTCGTTGAGCATTTCCCAGTCCAATCGATTCGGAACCGCTCTCGGCGCGCCGTCGAAAGGAACCAGTTCCTCATCCGGCCCCTGTCGTTCGAAAGCCGCCCAGGCGGAGCCCGGGAGAGTCATGCCGACGCCCGCCCATTGCAGGCTGCGTTTGATGGCCTGGCGACGATTGAGGTTAAGTGGGTCTTGAGTGTCCGATGTTTGGGTGCTTGGATTCTGTGGGTTCATGACAATGGTTGGTAGAATGCTTGGGTTGTTATTTTTTCTGTTGTTTTAAATGGTCAGGGGTAAGGGTGAGGTTCCATTCCACCGAACTTCCCGGTTCGATTTGGCGTGGTTTCGTTTCCAAAAAAAGTTCACCTGCCGGGTGGGCCACCCGCAATTGATACTTCCCGGGAGGAAAACCGTTAAATTGAAATGCGCCGCTTGCGTCGGTCAGTTTGAAATGGCGATGGGGCACGACAAACAACCAGCCTTTCATCGAACCGTGAAAGACGCAGCGAATGTCGAGCGGTTTCTTCGTGCCATCCGCCACTTTGGGTTCGTGAACATGTTCCTGCCCCTTTGCCAGGTTGACGTTGAAAGGTGGTTTATCATCCAGACACATCACGTTGTGGAATGCTTCTTCACTGTTCTTGAACCTGACTTTGTCTCCCAATTGAACAGCCAGTGTTTCGGGAACAAACATGAAGTTTTCCTGATCCATCAAGTATGTTTTGGATTCACGATCTGTTTCCTTGGGAAATTCGTTGTCCTCGGAGGCCGGGATGAGTTCGACGACGGCTTCTGCGAGATGCTTTTCCTTGCCCTTGATGTAATAGCGGCCGAATCGCCACGGACGTTTGCTGTCAGCTTCGTAACGGAGAACGCCGGAGATGGATGTGTTTGAGGAACCTGAATCGGTTTCCTCAGCGTTCAAGTTTGTTGTGACCGCGCAACAGACGGAGATTCCGAGCGTGATCGCCAATGCAAAGAGATGCCTGATCCTGCTGAACATGAGTTTTCTTTTAAGGAAAATTGTCTGGCAAATCTGCCGTTTCTGGTGCAGGATGGCAAGTCATTACCCAGTGACGTTCTCAGACACATTCTCTGTGTCAGCGCATCTTTGTACTGAGGAGAGTAGGGGAGCTTCAGGATTCAACCCAACTGGAAAGGCAATTAAATGGCAAAGGAACAAAATCATTCCGACTTTTCGGAAATGTCCCGCCGCGGATTTTTGAAGGGCATCGGCGCCGGTGGCGCCGCGACCGGCCTTCTGTCCGACGCGAGCATGCACGATGCTGAAGCGGCGCAAAAGGGACTTAAAGGACCGGGGGAAATCCCCATCACACTGAACATCAACGGTAAAACTCAACGCGTTCGCGTGGAACCCAGAGTGACCCTGTTGGATCTTCTTCGGAATCGACTGGACATCACGGGTGCCAAGAAAGTTTGCGATAAAGCGACCTGCGGAGCCTGCACAGTGTTACTCGATGGAGATCCTGTTTACGCGTGCTCAGTGCTTGCGGTTGAAGCGGAAGGGAGAGCCATCACCACGGTGGAAGGCCTTGGATCTTCCGTTAACCTCAATAAACTTCAGAAATCCTTCGTGGACCGGGATGCCCAACAATGCGGATTCTGCACACCCGGTTTTGTCATGGCATCCACGGCGTTCGTTCGGGATAACCCCAACGCAAGCGTGGACGAAGTCCGTGAGGGGCTCGGTGGTAACTTGTGTCGTTGTGGTACCTATGCCGGCATGATGCTGGCCGTGTCCGACGCAGCCAAAAACAAAGGAGGTTCCAATGGCTAATGTCGCATGGCCCCAGGAGGGTGATCGCCGCGTTATCGGTAAACGGATCAGCCGCGTCGACGGACCGGTCAAGGTGTCCGGGGAAGCCAAGTATTCCTACGACATCAATCGGAAAGGCATGTTGCACGCCAAGGCCATTACTTCGCCTTACGCACTTGCCAAGTTGATCAGTGTTGATTTGTCGGCCGCAGAAGGTGTTGCCGGTTATGTGGCTGCTGAAATTCAGGAAGATTTGATCGGTGATGAGATTCGCTACTGTGGTCAGGTGGTGGGCGCCGTGGTCGCCGAAACCGAAGAACAGGCCATCGAAGCCCGAAACCTGGTCAAGCTCAACGTGGAAGTCCTCGAGCATCAGGTGGTGGACTCGGATCTCGCAAAGTTCGAAGGTCGGGTCGGTGAACGCACCGATGGTGACGTGGACAAAGCTTTTGAAGCCGCCGCTGTGGTATCTCAAGGCCAGTATGGCATGGCGACCATTACCCATTGCTGTCTTGAATCCCACGGACAGGTGATCGAAATCACCAAGGACAACGAACTGCTTGCCTGGCCATCCACACAGAATGTGTCCGGATATGCCGGTCAATTCGGTGATGCGGTGAATATTCCGCAGAACAAGGTCAAAGTGGATTGCCAGCACATGGGCGGTGGCTTTGGTTCCAAGTTTGGCGTGGATAACTGGGGCATCTTGTGCGCCAAGCTCGCCCAGAAAACCGGGCGTCCCGTCAAGCTGATGCTCGAGCGTGACACCGAACTCAAAGTGGCGGGCTCCCGGCCCTCGGCTTTTGCAAATGCGCGTGTTGGATTGCATCCGAACGGCCTGATCAGTGCGGTCGAGGCTGAAGTGTGGGGGACCGGTGGCAACGGTGGTTTTCGTGCCTTGCCCATCCCTTATGTGTTTACCAAGGTGGAAAACACCAAACTACTGACCAAAGGCATTCGCACCAATACCGGCAGTTCAAGAGCCTGGCGCGCACCGGCGCATCCGCAAGGGTGTTTAATCACGATGTCCGCCGCTGCCGATGCAGCCGCCTTGATGGGCATGGACGAGTTGGATTTCTTCCTGGCCAACACCGCCTTGACAGATCGTCCGGAAGTTTATCGCGAGGAATTGCGTATTGCCGCCAATATCATTGGTTACCGCCAAAAAGCTCATTTACGGGATAACCTGACATCCGGCCCCGTCAAACGTGGTTTGGGGATCTCCTTACACACCTGGGGCGGGCGAGGGCATCCCTCTGAGTGCGACGTCTCGATTCATTCGGACGGCACGGTTGAAGCCAAACTGGGCTCTCAGGATCTCGGCGTCGGGACACGTACTTGCGTCGGTATGGTCGTGGCTGAAACACTGGGATTGCCGCACGCAGCGGTCAATGTCCAGTTGGGGCGCAACGCTTACCCGGCTTCCGGCGCTTCCGGCGGCAGCACGACGATTGGTGGGATTTCGGTTTCTTCACGTCGAGCCGCAACCGATGCTCTGAACGCCTTGCTGGCAGTCGTCGCAGGTCGATTGCGAACCGCCGCCGACAATCTGGAGGCGGTTGACGGTCATATTCGACAGATGGACAAAATGGACAATCGCATTTCCTGGAAAGACGCTTGTGCCGCTCTGGGAGCCAACACCATCAACAAACGCGGAGTCAACGATCCCAACGCAAGTGTTGAGGAAGGTTTGATTGACGCAGGTGTGGGCGGTGTTCAGATCGCTGATGTCTCAGTGGATGTGGAAACCGGCGTGGTCTCCGTCAACGAAATGGTGGCCGTTCAGGACATTGGTTTGATCATCAACATGAAACTGGCCGAGAGTCAGGTCTACGGTGCCTTGATCATGGGGATTACCTATTCCCTGTTCGAGGAATCGGTTTACGATCCCAAGACCGGACAAATGCTCAACGCCGACATGGAATTCTATCGACTTGCCGGCATCAAGGATGTCGGAAAACTCAAAGTGCACATGATGACTGGAAAGGGATACGACGAACGCGGTGTCATTGGTCTAGGCGAACCCCCGGTGATTTCACCGGGCGCGGCCATTTCCAACGCGGTGGCCAACGCCATCGGCGTGCGGGTGCCGCACTTGCCGTTGACGCCGGACCGTGTCATTGACGCCTTGCAGAAGGGAGGAAACATCGCATGAAATCATTTGAATACGTAGCGCCGGAATCGATCCAGGAAGCCGTTGGCTTTTTGACTGGAGGGCGTGGGGAATCCGAAGTGTTGGCGGGAGGCATGGACCTGATCACCAGCATGAAACAGGGTTTAACAGAGCCAAAACGTTTGGTGAGCCTTAAAAATATTCCTTCCTTGAAACGCATCGAAGTTTCTCAGGAGGAAGTAACCATCGGCTCCATGGTGTCCCTGAAGGACCTTGCCGCGCATCCAGCCGTCCAGCGACAGTTTCCGTCACTGGTCACCGCCGTGAAAGGCATTGGCAGCGCCCAGATGAGAGCCCTGGGAACCGTGGGTGGTGATTTGTGCCAGCGTCCCCGTTGTTGGTTCTTCCGCAATGGAATGGGCCTGTTTCCCATCAAGGACGGTGTTTCGCTCATTGAAGAGGGAGACAATCGATACCACGCCATCTTCGGAAATGATGGTCCTGCCTTGTTTGTGAGTCCATCCAGTCTGGGACCTGCATTGGCTGCTCTGGGAGCCAAAGTGAATATCGCTACGGGTTCCAGTCGAGGGGGTATTCGGACCGTGAGCGCTGGCAATTTTTTCAAAACACCTTCTTCGGATCAGGAACGGGAAACCATTCTCGGTAGCAATGATCTGGTGGAATCGGTGAGCATTCCGGTTTCCGGTTTGAAAAATGCCACCTACGAAGTTCGGCATCGTTCCGGATTGGATTGGCCTTATGTCACAGCATCTGTCGCCTTTCAGGCGAAGGATGGGCGTGCAGATGGCGGTTCGATCGTGTTGGGGCACGTGGCCCCGCGACCCTGGCCGGCGATTCATGCGTCCAATTTGTTGAACGGATCGGTCATTGACGACGATCTGGCTGAAAAGTGCGCCGAAGCCGCCGTGCGCGGAGCGCGGCCGTTGAGTCGAAATGGCTATAAAGTGCACATGGTAAAAGCCGCCGTCAAACGCGCCGTGCTGGCGGCCGCACAAAGTTGAAAGGATTACCCCCATGAGTGAACAAACATCCAATTCAGCCTTTCAGATTCCTTGTCGCCACATGCGCAGCAATGAAATGTTCCACCAAGCTTTGGGGGAATACGATCAGCAGGACAGTGGCAGCGGGCAGTATTGGTGTGGTAAATCACATGAACCATTCGGAATGGATGGCGAGCCGGTTGAAAAATCCAGTTGCTGTCCCGGGCGTTCGTGTTATCGGTCTTAATATTTGGATTGAATCAGGCCGAGGCGTTCTGGACCAACGCCCCGGCCCAACGATAAAGCAACATCATCATGAGACTCAGAAACCTGCTAGCAACGGGAAGCGTTGCCGCATGGCTGTTATGCGGCATAGCTTCAGCACACGCCATCACCGGCGATTACCTTGAAGTAAGATCCTGCGATGTCTTCACCGGACCTTGTTTCGCCAATGCGGAAATGGGATTGACCGGCAAGGAGGGAATCCTTGTCTGGACC
>Ga0181592_10004903_pt1 | contig 11034 bp, 15 predicted proteins | sample 071ome_20_FD_133755 | JGI IMG/M metagenome (GOLD analysis project Ga0181592, IMG submission 133755) | Coastal salt marsh microbial communities from the Groves Creek Marsh, Skidaway Island, Georgia - 071412BT metaG (megahit assembly) | ecosystem: Environmental > Aquatic > Marine > Intertidal...
GTCGAGGTCGCGAATAATCATCTGCATCAGCCGAAGCGAATCGGTTTGGTCGTAGATGCTGAAGGACGTGGACATGCCGAGCCGCCCGGCCTCCTTGCGCAGAATGCGGACGCAGGCGCTATGGAAGGTAGAGACCGTCATCGCGCGCGCGGCCGGCCCGACTAGTTCCGCAACGCGTTCGCGCATCTCGGCGGCGGCCTTGTTGGTGAAAGTGATCGCGAGGATCTGACCGGGGTTCGCGTCCCCGGTCGCGAGCAGATGCGCGACGCGCCGGGTGAGTACTCGCGTTTTCCCGGACCCGGCTCCGGCGACGATCAACAACGGCCCACCGCGATGCTCGACGGCAGCCTGTTGCGAAGGGTTGAGATCGCTGACCAGGGAGTGGGGATCCATCACCGCACGATCCTAGGCAGGAGGTGCGACGGCACCGGATTGCTACTCGTGAGTCGTCAGCGCCGGATGTAGCCGACGATCTTGATATTCGCCTTCGTCTTCGCCGATGCCGCGAGTGCGATCAGGCCCTTGTCGCCGATGTCGGCGACAAGCAGGGATGAATGCTTGCCTTCGGCCGGTATGAGCGCTGACGTGGTTCCGCGGTCCACTCCCCCGACGGCGTAGGCAGCGAACCGACCCGGCTCGCCCTTGCCCTTGGTTGTGACCTGGAGGATGACCGCCGTCACCTTTTTCTTCTTCTTGGGAACCCGGCCAACGCCCCGCGCCTTGACGACTTTGACCTCGCCGGCTTGGAAGCGACCCTTGTGCAAACCGGTCGGTGGTAGCCCTCGCGCCTTGGTCGGCTCGGCTCCGACCGTGTAGCCGAGAACATCAACGCGAACCTGCACCGGCGACTTCTTCGGTGCCTTGATTTGCACGGCTCCCCCGGACACCGGTACCACGCGCATGGTTGTCCGAGCACCCCGCTTGGGGACCTTGACGGCCGCGCTATTGGTCTTGTCCGTGCCGACACCGATGCGCAGGCGGCCCTTGCGGTCGGCCTCACGTGTTGTCACGGCAACCAGGGCACTGGTCGCCTGCGGGATCACACCATTGAGGGAGACGGTTCGGACCTCGCCCGGTTGAAGCGCACCGAGCGTGGATGACTCGTAGCCGAGTTCGGAGCCGATTCCGTAGAAGCCCTCTTCCGCCGCCTCGGGTGGTGCCGGTTGCTCAGGCATGGGCTGTTCGGGTGCCGGTTGGTCCGGTGCCGGCTGCACGGGTGCCGGCTGCACGGGAACAGGTGCGGCGCCCGGGACCTCCCCGCGAGCACCCGCCCACGTCAAGGAGATGTGAATGTGATTGCGGTGGCAGTAGTTGTCGTATTTCTCCTGGGTCTTGGAGAAGCAGCCTTTGAGTTCGGTCCACCCGCGATCCATCGCGTAGCCACGCCAAAAGCGGTCGTGCCAGCCGATGTACATGATCCCGAGCTGCAGGGCGTTTCCATAGGGTCGGCCCGCAGCATCGGGGCCCAGCAGCCAACCCAAGAACGCCTCTGCGTTGGCTCGCTGCTGGGGATCGCGAACGTCCACCATCCAGTCGATGGCGCGGCCTTCCTTGTGCTCGCTTCGGCCACCCTTACCGCAGTCGCGCGTGATCCAGGTGTACTGATCGCCTCCGTAGGTGGACTTGATGATCTGATCGAGGCGAAGGGCGCCGGGCTTGGGCGAGTCCTCGCAGGTGGTTTGGGGTTCGTAATCGATCGTGACCGGCAGATCCGGTGGCAGCGGCGGCAGTTGAGCGGGTACGGGTGCCGGAGGCAGACCTTCGCCCGGCACCGGCGGCCCGGCCGTGGGGCCCGTCCAGGTCGTTGGTTGCCACGTCAGCTGACCCTGGGTCGCGAGTGCCGGCGCCACCAGGGTCGATCCGAGCAATGCCGTCGCCGAGGCGATCGCGGTGCTTCGCCAACGTGGGGCAGACGTCACCCGCACGGAGCGCTCGCTGGAGGGCGCGGCAGAATGGCGCACGCTCCGGGGAAGCCGGGGAAGCACCCGCCTACTGTGTCACGAAAGTGTCACAAGTTGCCATTGGGGGCTGTGGTGCGTCGCGAATTTCTGGCAAGGAGGGCCCCAGCGTGCTCGAGGATTCAGCGGTCGAGCGGGTACTGGCCGTCATGGCCCACCCCGACGACGTCGATTTCGGTGCCGCCGGAACCGTCGCCCAGTGGAGCAAGGCGGGGATAGCGATCACCTACGGCATCGTCACCGACGGTGACGCCGGCGGCTTCGATCCGGCGATTCCCCGATCGGAGATCCCCGCCATCCGCCGGTCCGAGCAACGGGCGGCAGCCGCGGCGATAGGCGTCTCGGACGTGCACTTCCTGGGGTACACCGACGGCGATGTCACACCGTCGCAAGATCTGCGCAGAGACATCAGCCGACTCATCCGCCAGGTGCGCCCGCAGCGGATCCTGATTCAGTCCCCCGATCGCAACTGGGAGCGCATCCCCGCCTCGCACCCGGACCACATGGCTGCCGGAGAGGCGGCGATCCGTGCCGTGTACCCGGACGCGCGTAATCCATTCGCTCACCCCACCTTGCTTCAGGACGAGGGCCTAGAGGACTGGATCGTGCCCGAGGTTTGGGTCATGGCCTCGCCGACGCCCAACCACTACGTCGACGTCACCGAAACATTCGCCGACAAGATGCGCGCTATCGGCTCGCACGTCTCCCAACTGCCCAAACCCGAACTCGTCGAGGACCGGGTGCGGACCTGGCTGAGCGCCGCCGCGTACGAGGCCGGGCTACCCGAAGGCCGCTTGGCCGAGGCCTTTCAGGTCGTCACCATCCCCTAACCCAGCCCCCCCCCTCCCCTCCATCACCTCGTTTCCCCCGGATTCCGGGGGAAACGGACTGAACGCCGGCGATTCCGGGGGAAGCGAAGCGAATCCCCCGGAATCCGGGGGATTCGGGGGAGGCGCGGAGTTGAAGGGTTTTGGGGTTACCAGAGGACGGCGATGAAAATGTTGACGATCGCCAGGCCGCCGATGGCGCCCCACAATCCGGTCTGCGGCAGCGGCTTGCGACGCCCTACGAAGGCCAGAACCGTAATGACCAAGGTGATGAGGAGTTTCACTGCGATCTTGGCGTGATCCCAGCTCTCCCAACCGGAGTAGGGAGTCGCGACGCCCATTTCGGGCAGACCCACTAACAGAAGACCGGTGACGAGTTGGGTCAGCGCTCCATGGAGCATCGCCGGATTGACGCCCTTCTGGGCAGATCTCATCTGCACCAAGAAGCCGCCCACCACGCTCGCAAGGCCGATGAAGTGCAGGATCAAGATGAGGTTGTAGACGAAGTCCATGGGTTCTCCCGGATCAGGCTGGGGCGCTGTCCCCCCATGCTAGGGGGAGGGCGGCGGAATTCCAGGCTGCGGCCCCGGGTTACCGTTGGTATCGTCACGACCTCACAAGAGCCCGGAAATCCAACTTCCGGGACGGTCACAAGGGAGCGTCCATGTCCGACTCGCTCGACCAGTCCGCAGAGGTCCTTCGCGGGATCTGGCAGCAGGACACCGACAACCTTCAAGACCTCGACGCCGAGTGCAGCCCCACCAAGGTGTGCCGAAACATGAAAGACGTCACCTTCGACGGCTACGCCGAAGAAGGCGGGGACGTCAAGGCGGCCTGGCGCAACACCTTGGCCCAGGAGGGCAAGCTCGGCTCCAGCAGCCTCGCCGACCTCATCAACGGCGATCAAAGCTGACGTGCGTCGATGACCACAACCTCCGGCGCGGGCAGCGTCCCCGAACTCATCGAACAGCTTCGGGCCGAGGACTACATCGCCGACCGTGGCTTGGCGACTTCGCTGTACCTCTCACTCCAACTTGGCAAGCCGCTTCTGCTCGAAGGTGAAGTCGGGGTCGGAAAAACCGAACTGGCACGGACCCTGGCTCGCATGAGTGGCCGTCAACTCATTCGCCTTCAGTGCTACGAGGGCATCGACATCCACCACGCGGTCTACGAGTGGGACTACGCACGCCAAATGCTCTACGTGCGATCGCTGAGCGAAGCACAGGAATCCGGAGAAGAAGACGATCTCTTCGGTTCGCGATTCTTGATCGAGCGCCCACTGCTGCAGGCCGTTCGCGCAGGCGACTCCTGTGTTCTTCTGATCGACGAGATCGACCGCGCCGACGACGAATTCGAGGCATTCCTACTCGAGCTACTGAGCGATTTCCAGGTCACGATTCCTGAAGTCGGCACCATCGAGGCGCAGTCGCGACCGATCGTGATCCTCACGTCCAACCGCACCCGTGAACTGCACGACGCTCTCAAGCGTCGCTGCCTTTACACATGGATCGGCTTCCCCGAACCCGAGCGGGAGATCGACATCGTCCGCTCACGGCTGCCGGAAGTTTCGGAGGCACTGACCGCCCAGGTGGTCGCGGCGGTGAACAAGCTGCGTGAGATGGATCTCGAGAAGCTCCCCGGCGTCGCGGAGACCATCGACTGGACCCAGGGCCTCGACGCCGTCGGGGCAACGCACCTGGACGAGCAATCCGCTCTCGATACCCTCGGCACGGTCGTCAAGGACCGCGATGACCTCGACTACACCACGCGAAGCATCCAGGATGTCCTCTCCTGAGACCGGCAACGTCGACGAAATGCTCGTCGGCTTCGGCCAGGCACTTCGAGACGCAACCATCACCGTCGGCACCGACGATGTCCTGACCTTCGCCGCAGCCGTGGCCGAACTCGACGTCACGGATTTGATGGACGTCTACTGGAGCGGGCGAGCAACCCTGGTGCGCCGGCGCGAACAAGTTCCCATCTACAACGCGGTATTCCAGCGTTACTTCCTAGCCTTCCACCCCGAGGCAGAGGACATCGTCAAGAAGACGATGAAGGCGTCGTCGACGGCCGGCGCGACCCTCGAGATCCCGAACACCGAAGAGGGTCTTCCAGGTGACATAAGTCCGGACGAGGTCAAACTCGGTTACGTCGCGAGCACCTCGGATATCTACCGGCACAAGGCCTTCGCTGATTGCACCGATGACGAAATGCGCCAACTACGACGACTCATGTCCCGAATGCGCGTCACCCCACCAAAGAAGAAGACCCATCGCACCACCCGAACCCGCCGCAGTTCCACCCTGGACATGCGGCGCATGGCTCGTGAATCGATGCGCAGTCTGGGCGAGCCGAAGGAACTTCATTTCAAGACCCGCAAACACAAACTTCGTCCCCTCGTCTTAATCCTCGATGTCTCGGGCTCCATGGCGGACTACTCCCGCAATCTCCTCCAGTTCGCCTACTCCGCCCGCCGGGCCAACGCCAAAGTCGACGTTTTCTGCTTCGGCACGCGGCTAACCCGGATCACCAAGGCCCTTGATCGCCGCAATCCCGATGACGCCATGCGCCTGGCCGGCGAGGCCGTCTTGGACTGGGACGGTGGCACCCGGATCGGGGAATCCATCAAGAGTTTCGCCCGCCAGGCCCGGCGGGCCCGACTGGGCAGAGGGGCGATCGTGGTGGTGTGCTCCGACGGCCTCGATAGAGGCGACCCCCAAGACCTAGCGGAGGCCATGGAGTCCCTCTCTCGGGTCGCCCACCGGGTGCTCTGGGTGAACCCGCACAAGGCCGACGCCGAGGATTGGGTGCCGACCGCGATGGGCATGATCATCGCCGACCCGTATATCGACGAAGTGCACTCAGGACATAACCTCGCTAGCCTCGAGCGTCTGGCAAATCGACTGTCGAAGGTGGGCTAAGCGTGCGTTACAGCATTTCTCTGCATGCCGAGGGCGACCGCGAGGTCAACCTTGAAGAAGTGGTCGAGCTCGCCGATGCGGTGGCCATGTTGGAGGGCATCGCCTCGGGGTACGGAACCATGGGCTACGGGGCCCAGATCGTGGTCGAGGCCGACAATTCAGACGCGGCCGTGGACATCGCCCTGGAGAAGTTTGCCGAGGCCGTGGCGAAGACTTCACTTCCCGCCTGGCCCGTCGTTCGAGCCGAGTCGATCAGCGAAGACGACGACTTCGCCGATCTCGAGGACGAAATCCCGTGATCCGACTCGGCAGCCTCGCCGGATACGCATTCGAGGGGCCAAGGGCTCTAGCAGGGTGGACACCCCCGGCCAAGGCAGCGGTCTACGCAGTCTTGGCGAAGTCGAATCCCAACCGCCCGCAGGAGTTCTCTGTCATCTTCGTCGGGCACTCCGACGACCTCACCACGGAGGGCTTTCCGTTTCGTCACCCGCGCTCAAGCGCGTGGATTAAGCGAGCCGACGGCAAATTCAACCTCCACGTGTGCTGGCTAGAGGTCCCCGGCGGCACCCGAGCGCACCGCGAGCAGATATCCCAAGAGCTCATCGCGATATATGAGCCCAGCTGCAACACCGACAAGTTCGATAAAGCATGGAAAGCCGAATGGATCGGAGAGTACGAAACTCCGGTTACTACCCGTCTGACAACGGACAAGCGCCCCACGTAAACCGCAGGGCGCTTGCACAGTTCACTCTCGGTACTCCCGGAGTGCAGGCGAGTTAGTCGTCGAGGTTGACTCCGACGCCTTCCATGAGTCGCGAGCGCCGCGTTCCCATCGCCGGCTTGGCGACCGTGTCCGGGATGTGCTCCTCGTGTTGGAAGGTCGCACCAACCACGATTCCCTCACCCATTCCGTACAGAAGCGTTAGGGCGCCGGCAACAACGCGACCGGTGGAGTTGATGGACGTGAGCCCCGGCTCGATCGCTTCTGCGTCCTTCTTGATGTCCCACACGAGGTCCGCGGACTCTTCGAGGTTCGCCGCAACCTTTTTCAGCTGAGAACTCACGATGAACAGGTAGATCGCAAGCCCAGCGATGAGCGCGACGATGTTGATAACCGACCACAAAGCTAGTGAACTCATGACCGCACCTTGTCCAATACTCGTCCGAGGAACAGATGGTGTTCCAAACCCTCCGCCAGGACGAGTTCGACGCCACCGGCGGTTGTCGTGATGAGCGCTGTATCTGCCGTGTTGGCTTTGGTTGCGGTGAGCGTCTCCTTGATGGCCGCCACTCGCTTATGGATGCGGTGGACGAAGATGACCAGCAGCGTTAAGAGCGCTGCCACTGCCACGACAACGACGGACCCGAGCACATTGGCCACGGTCCACAATTGCTCGACCTGCGAATCCATGTCAGCCTCCCAGCTTCGCTCGTCCGCGCTTTAGGCCGTCGATGATGGCCAGAGCGGATGCGATGGTCTCGTTCAAGCCGGAAAGCCCGGCGGTGTTCGTCTCGGCCTGCTTGAGCCCGTCCAGTATGGAGCCAGCCTGGTTCCCGATTCTCCACGCGAGGGCGAGGATCGACACCACGAGGACGACGACTACCAGGACTACGACGAGTCCGATGATGTATCCGGCTAGCCAGCCGGGTTGTCCAGCGAAGTCCACGAGCCCTCCTAGATCGATTCCGCGAACGAGCGAACCGGCGCGAGGCTCGCATTGACTGAAGTGACGACCGGTTGCACCGTCGAGGTCTTCTCCACGATGACCTGGACACCGCCGTCGAGGGCATCGAGCGTGTCCGCCGTTGCCTTGAGGTGGAAGATCGCTCGCAGCAGACCCAGTGCCGCGGCTGCGACGATGAGGGCTGCGACGACGAGCGTGATGATCGCGTCAGTTGACATGCGCTCTCTCCTAACCGAGAAGCTTCGAGACGGGGCCGGCGTACCGAACCGATCCGTTGGCGACTTCCTTGATGACGTCGTCGGTCTTGTCGAGCAAGGCCGGTGTCGTGTTGAGCTCCCCGATCAGCGCGACTCCCCCATCCAGGGCGTCCTTGGATGCACCCCGAATACTTTCAAGAGCGCCCAGAAGTCGGTTCAACAGGGCGACCAGGACGGGAACGACGACGATGATCAAAATGAGGTTTCCGATACCCCACAGACTCATGACTGACTCCTTACGAGCGGCTCGGGGCCGGTTGGTAGGGCAGGAAGAAGCGACCGAAAACACGCTTCACTGCGAGGGTGAAAGCCGAGAAAGCGATTGCGATGCCGCTGGCCGCCTGCGGTGCGCCAACCGACATCGGGTCTCGACCCTCAGCGATGGCCGTCATCCGGGCCTTCATGGAATCGGCCGTCTGATCGATGAGGACTTCGGTGAAGTCCGCGACCAGTCCGCGTCCGTACTGCGCAGCCGCTCCGGAGATCGTCAGATCAATCGCGAGATCGACCCGGGTTGCACCACCGAGTGAGTTAAGGGACGCATCGAGAAGCACGCTCGCCGCGCCGCGACCCTTCTTGTCGGCCCCAGCGCCCTCGAGGACGATGACCTTCTTGGCGTTATCGCGGGACTTGATCTTGAGTTCACCACCGAACTCGAGTTTCACCGGACCAGCGGAGATGATGACGTCGCCTTCGTACTGATCGTCACCGACCTCCTTGGTGAGATCCGCACCGGGCACGCAGGCAGCTACCAGCGGTACGTTGTCGAAGAAGTTCCATACTTGATCGATCGGTTGATCGATCTGGAACGAATGGTTGATCAGCATGGAGCCTCCTGCTGGGTTGCCTGGTTGATGAATGAATCCGGATCCTTCTCGAAGGCCTTGCGGCATCCGGGAGCACAGAAGTAGTAGGTGGTGCCCTCGTATTCGAAGGGCCGATTAGCTGGGACTGCATCGACGGTCATGCCGCAGACAAGGTCGAGCACAGTCTCCGGCTCCGCCGCCGGCGCCGCTGATTTGGGACGGGGCTTGAGTTCCCCAGCCGCACGACGCTGCACAAGATCGGCCAGGATCGAGACCGCGATCTCCCGGTGACCCGTGTGCCCGAGGTCGATGCCGATTGGAGCATGAACGCGGGACAACTTCTCCTCATCCGCGCCCTGTTCGGCGAGGAATTCCCGAACGATGCGACCCCGCTTGGCCGACGCCACCAGACCAACAAAGGTCGGGTCCGCTTTCAGGGCAGTTTCCAGGACGTCTTCGTCGCCGTGTCCTTGGGTTGCGATGATGACGGCGGACGAGTTGGTGACCTGACAGCAGGTGAATTGATCACCGTCCACGAGATCTCCGCGCCAGCCCAGGTCGCGAACCAGGTCGAGCAGCGTGACGGCCATGGGTGAACGCCCAACGATCAGCACGTGCGGGGCGGCCATCACAGGTTCGATGAAGATCTGCAATGCGCCATCGCTTTGACAGGAGATTGGGATCGTCATGACTCCTTCGGGGACATGCATCTCCTCGAGGTCGGCCGGCTGTCCCAGCCACACGAGCGATGCTTTTCCCTCGTCCAGCACCCGACGAGCCTCGCGCAGCAAAACGGGCTCGGCGCACGCTCCCCCGATCCAGCCGAACAACTCACCGTCGGCGGTGACGATCGCGCGCGAGCCGTGCTGGCCGGAGGACGGCGCCTGACGCCAGACGACCGTCGCCATGGTGAAGGATTCACCCGCCTCCACCAATTCCACCGCGCGCGCCATCACTGCCGCGCCGTCGGCTGCCCGAGAACCGTCGGTCATGTCAGCCGGCTTTCACCGGGGGCATACCGCTGATGTCCACGCCCTTTTGCACTGCCTCGTAGACGCGGTTGGGCATGAGTGGCATGTCCACGTTGCGAACGCCGGTGTGTTCGATGGCGCTCATGACGGCGTTGACGAATGCCGCCGGACCACCGACCGTCGCGCACTCGCCGATGCCCTTGGCGCCGATCGGGTGGTGCGGGCAGGGGGTGACGACCTCGTGCAACTCAAAGCCCGGCGTCTCCCACGCAGTCGGAAGCAGATAATCGATGTAGTTCGCTCCGATGCAGTTTCCTTCTTCGTCGAAGGTGATGTACTGCATGTTGGCCATGGCGTACGCCTCGGTTAGACCACCCATGATCTGTCCTTCAACGATCATCGGATTGATACGAACGCCGCAGTCGTCGACAGCGACGAACTTGAGCACGTCCCACACGCCGGTCTCAGGATCCACCTCGACCTTGCAGATGTAGGCAGCGAACGGCCACGTGAGGTTCGGCGGGTCGTAGTAGGCGTTGTTCTCCAGGCCTGGCTCCATGCCGTCGGGCACGTTGCTGTAGGCCGCCAGCGCACAATCCTGGATCGTCACTCCGCGCTCTTCGTTGCCGCGAACGTAGAAGCGACCCAACTCCCACTCGATGTCCTCTTCGGAGACTTCGAGCAGATGCGCCGCGATCTTGCGCGCCTTCGCGCGGATCTTGCGCGCCACCATGGCTACCGCGGCACCGGCTACGGGAGTAGACCGGGAGGCATAGGTACCCATACCAAAGGGCGCGGTGTCGGTGTCGCCCTCTTCCACGACGATGTCGTCGGCGGGAATGCCGAGTTCGTGCGCGACGATCTGCGCCCACGTTGTCTCGTGGCCTTGACCCTGGGTCTTCGCGCCGGTGCGCAGAATCGCCTTGCCGGTCATGTGAACCCGCAACTCCGCGGAGTCGAACATCTTGATACCGATGATGTCGTACTCGCGACTGTTGCCAGCACCGAGCGGTTCGGTCATCGTCGAGATGCCGATGCCCAGCAGTTTGCCGCGCTTGCGGGCCTCTTCCTGCTCTTGCTTGAACGTCGAGTACCCGATGGCCTCGAGCCCGAGGTCCAAGCATTTGGCGTACTGACCGGAGTCGGTCAGGAAGCCGAACGCCGTGCGGTAGGGGAACATGTCGTCCTTGACGAGATTTACCCGCCGGAACTCCGCCTGATCCATTCCTAGATCATTGGCAGCGGCGTGGATCATGCGCTCTTGGAAGAACATGGCCTCGGTTACCCGGAATGAGCACCGGTACGCGACGCCGCCGGGCGCCTTGTTCGTGTAATACCCCTCGCTCGTCAAGTGCGCAGCGGGCACGTCATAGCACGCGAACGTCGAGTGCATGAGTCCGATCTTGAATTTGGTGGGCTGCGCATCGGCGAAGAACGCACCGTGATCGGACGTCGTGTGCATCCGCATTCCGAGGATCTTTCCGTCCTTGCGAAGGGCCAACTCGCCCTTCAGGTAGACGTCGCGACCGAAGCCCGTCGAGATCAGGTTTCCGGTCTTGTCCTCGTTCGACTTAACCGGGCGTTCGGTCTGGATCGATGCGAAGAACGA
>Ga0181592_10004908_pt1 | contig 11030 bp, 9 predicted proteins | sample 071ome_20_FD_133755 | JGI IMG/M metagenome (GOLD analysis project Ga0181592, IMG submission 133755) | Coastal salt marsh microbial communities from the Groves Creek Marsh, Skidaway Island, Georgia - 071412BT metaG (megahit assembly) | ecosystem: Environmental > Aquatic > Marine > Intertidal zone...
ACAGAATTATATCCTGAAGAAATTGTCACAACTTTGAATGGACAAGATATATCGATTGGATATAAATTTCCTAATCCCTTTAAAATTACTTCATATTACAGAGGTAAACAAATAGGGATAAAATTTTTAGATTCATATTTACAATCTTTCTCTGCAACTTATAATCAAAATTCTCAGGCGATGCACAAAGACGGTAATTTTACCGAAGTTGACATTAGTATGACATTTATCGAAACTAGAGCACTGTCACGTAAAAAGATTGAGGAAGGGTTATGACATATTTTAAAAATTTTCCTTTAACCGGATATAAATTCGGTAATAATTCTGAAAGCACTTTTTTTCAGAACGTGTCAGTGTATGCTGATTTGATTGACAACATCACTGATGAAATATCATTTTATCAGGAGTATACTATACTAGATGGAGAGAGACCAGATACACTTTCGTGGAGATTGTACGGAACTCCAGATTATTATTGGACGTTTTATCTGATAAATCCAGAATTAAGAGAAGGTGATTGGCCAAGGTCATTTTCGGATCTTAGTGACGTAACAGCGAATATCTACCCCGGTGTAGAAATGAAATATTCTGATATAAGTCTAATCAGCGCAACTCCGGGTGCGCCGAGCACTCAACAAGAGGTTTTCGATTGGTTCGATCCTGCAAACAATTACACTATCACGGTAGATCTCGTACCTTCTAGTCCTTATTTGAATGTTTCTTTTCGTCCTAGAAGGTCTCATGATTTAGGACAGGTGTTTCTTGAACCATATTCTGTCAAATTTAACACAAGAGACCCATACCGTCAATTTGAACCAGACATATATAAACCCGGAGACACAGCGTCAATTGAAACAACTTTAGATGAAGAAATAATAGGTTCTACGTTTAAGAATAGAATACATGATGATTTACCAGTATCACCAGTAGTTTTGTCTAACGGTGTTTCATTTACTATGACTAGTTTACCGTTGATAGAGGATTCAATACATCATTTTGTGAATAGTGATAACGAATGGGCTGATCCTACATATACATCACAACTTACATATACAACTTTAGGTTTAGCACCAGTCACTTACCTTGAACACGTAACTGAACAAAACGATTTGAGAAAAAACATTCGTATTTTCAAACCTTCTTCAATTGAAAAAGTAGTTTCTGAGTTTCAAAGGATTATTAAATCGTAATGGTGAGTCCTACTTTAGAACAAGAGTTTAAAATAGTAGAAGCATTCATTTCTGCTGATCGTTTGGGCGATGAAGAAATTGAAATCGCACAAAGAATTTATGAACTCGTGATATACGAATCTCTTGAAAAACCGTATCTAAGTGGAGAGGTTGCAATCACAGATGATGTTGCGTTATTTGAAAAAATAAGATTTAAAGGATCTGAAAGTTTAACGGTTGTAATTGCAGGAGTCGAAAAAGGATTAGATCCTGCAATCACCAAAACTTTTATCATGTACAACATGAAAAAGGTCATCAAAGGTACGGACAACACTGCAGTTTTTGTGTTCGATTTGATGGAACCACATGCTTATTTTAATGAACTTAAAACATACAGTAGGAGTTACACTGGTAAGATTGAAAAAATCATAACTCAGATACTAAATTCTGAGTTAGGTAAAACAGTAGATCAAAGTTATTTAACTTCAGAGGGAAGTGCACAAGATATCATGAGATATATTGTTCCTTACCTTACACCTTTAGAAGCATGTGACGTTTTAAGAGATCGAGCAACTACTAAAAACGGAAGTCCTTTTTTTCTTTATGCATCTTTGTATGATGATTCATTAAGATTGGGTGATCTTGATAAAATCATACAACAATCAGCATATAATTCTAAACTACCCATGTTGTACTCTGCGGCCGCTACACAAGCAACAGGAAATGATGATCAGGTAAGAAAGGCTACTACTATAAAAGCAATGTCAGAATTCAACAGGTTCGACACTCTCACGAAATTTGAAGAGGGGGGTATCAGTGCATTTTATACATCTACAGACACAGCCACAGGAATATCTTATCGAGTACACACTACAATTCAAGATGTTTTAAATTCAATGAAAGCAAATGCAATCATCGATAGATCTAACAACCAATCTATATATGATGAGGATCAAGTGTTAGATGAAAAACCAGTAGATTTTTATAATCCTGTTTATTTTCATCAAGTCAACTCTTCTCAAACATACGGTGGTATTTCTAGTTATCATGATGCAAATACCTCAGATAAATTCTCTCTCAAAGTTAGAAACTATATGTTAAAAGATGCGTTGTATGCTAATATTTTGAATGTAACTGTGTCGGGAATCACCATGTTAAGTGCGAAGGCGGGAGTCGGTGACATCATTCGATTAAATTTTTTAATTGGTTCAAACTCAAGAGAGAATGAAAAGAATCCTTTAGATAAAAAACAATCTGGTGATTATATCATATATCATGCAAAACATATGTTTAGACAGACTACACATAACGTGTCAATAGCCGCAACTCGTTTAGCATATACTGAGGATTTATAATGACAGCATATACTATACCAAAAGAATTTTATGGTGATCGCAATCGTTGGTTCGTTGGTACGGTAGTCAACTCATCACCACCACCCGGATTCGAAGGAAGAGTTAGAGTGAGAATTCATGGTGTGCACAATTTATATACAGGAGACGTGAGAGAAACTGATTTACCTTGGGCACAAGTGATGATACCGACAACCGAAGGAGGTATATCAGGTTTAGGACGTATTCCACAGTTGACTGCCGGTGCATTTGTGTTCGGTATGTTTTTAGATGGTAAAACATCACAGTTACCTTTGATCTTAGGGAGTGTTCCACGTAACGAGTTACCAACAACCACACAAGAAAGAACATCGCAAGATCAAAACTCGTTTCAGTACAATCAAGAAAAACTTTTAAATGTTGTGACTACTTCTATCGAAGGTGATGAACTCAGAAGAACTAACACCAGACGCAGACGCAGTCAAGCGATGAAATTTTTTATTGAAAACGGATACAAACCCATACATGCTGCAGCAATTGTAGGTAATCTTGAGACTGCATCTAAATTTGTATTATATGATCAACAGAAAGAGGAACAAGGGATTGCGCTTTGGGATTCTCTCGCAGAAAATAGATTAAAAGAACTTAAAACATTTGCAGGATTTTTTCAACCATCAACAGATTGGAAAACGTTTTCAGTACAACTTCAATTTGTGGTGTATGAATTACGAAACAAACAAAGGATTGCAAATGTCAGACTGATATCTTCAGATTCTATACAAGATGCAGCAGATGCATTTAACAAATATTATATGAAGAGATCATTAGGAGGATATCAGGGTATTGCCGAGGAAGCATATGATGAGGTGTTCGAATGACATCTAAAACAGAAATAAAAAACGAGATTGAGAACCTGGCGGGTAAGAAAGATCAGTATCAATCGGTAGTAAACGCAGCCGACAAAGCAAAGACAGATCTTACAAACGCACGTGAAACAGTAGTGGGTAAGGTCGCCGGAGAAGTAAACAGTGGTGTTCAGTCTTTAACATCTCAAGTCAATAATCTAACAGGCGATGCAAGTAAATTAAACACCGCACCCGTTGAAGGGTTGTTAGACGAAGCACAAAATGTTTTAATTTCAACCATGGAAGATGCATTGGACAGTGTGACATTTACTGCCAAACTTGCACCTAAAGTTAAATGGAGACAAGTTGGAACCACTGGCGCATATCTTCCAGAGGCGCAAAAGACAGAAGACATAACCAAAAGTGTTAAAGACGCGATGAACGCTGCAGTCAGTGACGCACAGAAAGCAGTCGCAGTTGCTGGTGATCCAAAAGGATTCAGCAAAGCAATCAAAGATTTAGAAAATAAAGTCGGTGCATTCGATAGTTCAGACGCATTAAGTAAACTTGCCGCTAAGGCAAACGTTGTAAAAGATCTAGTCCTTGCAGCAAAACCAACGGTTCCCGGTAATATTCACGGTGCAATTACATTTGAGGTTCCTTTAGGCGATTCCGCAATTTCATTGGACAGTGATTTTCAACTAGGTTATATCGATGAAATAGACAACGCAGTGAACAGAGTTAATCAATTCAAAGACAATCCTCTCAAGGTAGTATCAGAAGAACTTGATAACGCATTGGGTGGTCTTGGAAGTAAACTTGTCAACGATGTTAAATCCGCTGTTGATGAAGTCGAGGCATCAATCAATAGTGTGGTAGACAAAGCAAACAATTTCATTGACAACACGTTCGCTTCATTAACAGGTTCCACAAATACAAACAATGGATTTATACAAAATATCAATCGTGAGGGACAAAAACTCGCAAAAGACACAGTTAAGAGTCTTGCGCCAGAACTCACGGAGGATGAGGTTGACGAGGTAGTAACCAAAGCACAAGGAACAGAAAAGGAACTCAGTGAGGCTACACAAATTGTCAAGAACAAATCAAGCAAACCCGTAGAAGAAATACGTCTAGATCTATCACAACTTGACACAACCATTGCGGGCACCTCCGTCATAGGTAACGAGAACAGCGCATTCGCTGATCCGTTTGAGTTACAAGGTGCATACGTGGGATGGGAAACAGGTTCACCTCGTTTCTTTTACGTTTCAAGTTTTGAAGAACTCGAAGCTGAGTTTAACACAATTGATCGTGAAGTCACAGAAATGGTAGTGCATTGGTCCGAAACATTTACAAACAAGAATATCGGTGCAGAAGAGATCGATTCAATTCATCGAGAGTTAGGATTGACTGGTATTGGATATCATTACGTGATACGCAGAGACGGATCATTACAACGTGGACGCCCAGTCAATCGTAAGGGAGAACACGCAAACATCAACGGGCATGATGAATATTCAATCGGTGTGTGTTTCGTTGGTGGATTAAACTGTTCGAGCGAGACACCTGATCCCGAAACATTTCTTTCTGCCGATTCTCTCACACGTGCACAGATGAATACTTTTTATGACTTGTGTTCCGCATTTTATAATGAATTCCCCGGTGGTCAGATACTTGGACATAACGATCTAGATATAACACAATCAGATCCCGGATTCGACGTAAGAGACTACGTATTCGACGTGTTCAACAAACCATCAATTTTCGAAGATCCTAAGTCAGAAGGACCATTTTCACCACAAGATCTTATCAAAAAGGAAATTCCAACGTCATGACAACTTCAGTAGATACTCGACAGAATCGAATCAATCTCATCGGTGAGGCACGAGAGATCACAGACGGTGTGCCGCGTGATGGTTTTAACGATGCATCAGGTGAGTTTCCTAATCAAGATTATTTTTTTGGAACATCCGTTAACAAGGCTGCAAAAGGCGAGATCATCAACAATCTCTACTCAGGTGGTGGTGAGTACGGTATTCCAACATTACTCCCAGAACAAAGACCCTCACAGTATCCATTTAATCAGGTACAAGAATCAAAGTCCGGTCACGTCATTGAAATCGATGACACTCCCGGTGGTGAACGAGTACTCGTTAAACATCGTTCAGGTTCAGGTCTAGAACTTCGCGCAGACGGTTCAATTTTATTCTCATCTACCAACAACAAAGTAGAAATTACAGGTGGTGATCATACCGTCATCGTCGAAGGCACCGGAAATCTCGTTTATCACGGTAATCTTAATCTACATGTCACCGGAGACTACAACGTAACAGTAGACGGTAACTATAACGTTAAAACCGCTGGTAATCACACAGAAGAGATACATCGTTCACGATCAACAACCATTATCGAAAACGATAACACCATCATTCAGGGTGATCGCTCCGCTAAAATTATAAAGAACTCCACCGAAACAATCTTCGAAGATAATACCATACTTGTCAAAGGAAAGCAAAAGAATTTCGTACAGAAAACTATTGATTTCAACGCAGGAGAAAACATTACATCAACCGCCTTCAATCAATACACCATCGCTGCACAGGAGTATCGCTCAACCGCACACACAGTAGAACTCACAGGTGCACTCGGTGTGATAGGTGGTGAACAGATCGATCATTTCGGTAAGATGTTTGGTGGACCTCCCGGTGGATTAGGTAACGGTGGCACCACATTCTACGGTACTCTCGTAGGAAAAGCATCAAACGCAATCGTCGCTGATTTCGCAGAGGAAGCAGGTAAAGCATACCATGCACGTCAGGCTGCACACGCAAGACGAGCGAATCAAGCAGAAGTCGCTAAAGCATCTAAAAACACATGGTTAGATAATTTATCAGCGGATCCAACAGACGGAAGTTTATCCGCATACGATTCCAACGCATCGGAAACTTTTCCAACAGTTTATTCATATCAACAAATACCACCGACAACAACCATGCCTACATCAGATACAATCATCGCAAAAATTTCTTCGAGCGAGTACGGTATCGCTAACGTGAAGGTAGATATACTTGAAACCGATCCAGATTCTATTAAAAATCGTATCCTTCGTTCGGATGATTATAACGACCTAGTTTCCTATGATCCAACGATTCACGAGATTCGAAGCAAACTTCGTGATGCTAAGAACAGAGAAGATTCTAAATTTACAGGTACTTTAATCGCAGAAAATCTTTTAAACGCAGACTTCAAGCGCACAGTACCAGAGAAAATTAACCGATCAGCGAATAAAACAAAGAATTCTCGGTTCGGTTCTAAGTTTATTGGAAACAATCCGGCAGACAAGAAGTCTAAGAGGTTCAAAGTATGATATATCTTGTGGATCCACTGTACAATCCGAATCTATTAAAAGAGATCACATCAGGTGTATACCTTCAAAGAGGGATACCACTTGCAAAGTTTCTTGGCGCACGTGGTACTCGATCACAGTTGCAACAGATCAGCGTTGATCACAAACAGCTTGTGAGAAATCTTTATCTACACGCAGAGTTACTTCGAAGTGCTCAACGCAATACAGATCTTCAAAACGTTCGCGTAACGGTCGCTGAGGGCGTCTACGTGCCTGCTATAAACGAATCTCCCACGGGTGTCAACGAGAAGAAGGTTGATGGACGTGCAGTAGTATATCAGGTTATTAATAGAAAAGGCAAGACGGATATACCAAAAAGTTTTGATCTCGCAGTCTATTGGAAAGATTACGCTGACTATGATCGAATCTCATTAGATTACGATACGTATGATCCAAACGGAGATTTAGTAGCGAACATCGTAGTCGAGATGCCAAATGTTTCGGAATCATTTGATGTTAATTTCTCGAAGCAGATAGACACGTATTACAATGGCGCGTTACAAAGTTCGAATGAATTGTTAGAAATATTGAAATAAAAGTATAAATAGAACCATGGCAAAAATTCAAAGCACAGAAGATACCGCACTCAACAGTGTTGCTCTCGTAACGAATAGAAAACGAGTGTATAGCGACATTGATTTGACGTTCGCTCGTAACACCGCAAACGATGACGATATCTTTAAGAAGAAGGATGCCGCGGCAGTTAAACAGGCAGTGAAAAATCTTATACTGACAAACGAGGCAGAGAAACCATTTCGTCCTCGTTTTGGTGCGAATCTTACCGGGTTGTTGTTCGAACTCGTTAACGATGAAGATGCAGAAGAAGACATTCGCGAAAGAATATACGATGTCATCGAGCAGTATGAGCCACGTGCCACTGTCGAAGATTTAGAGGTGTTTTTAAACGAAGATCAGAATAGACTCAGCGTTAAACTCAAGTTTCGTATATTAAACATTGACGTAATCGACACACTAGAAACAACCGTAACGAGGTTCAGATGACAACAACGATACAAAGTACCGCCCTTGACTTCAATGCTATTAAGAACAATCTTAAGACATTTCTCAAGAGTGCCGAAGAGTTTAACGATTATAACTTCGAAGCGAGTGGTTTGTCAAATCTTTTAGACGTTCTCGCATACAACACACATTATAACGGACTTATCGCAAACTTTGCACTTAATGAGAGCTATCTTAGTACGGCACAACTCAGATCGAGCTTGGTGGGTCTCGCTGGTGCATTAGGATATGTCGTTCGCAGTAAGACTGCATCTCGTGCATTAGTTCGTCTTTCTGTAGCTGATCTTGCGGGTCCCTCGACCTATATACTGCCCTTGGGCACCACGTTTACTACTTCGATTGATGGTACGAACTATACCTTTCAGACACGTAACATATACACGGGAATTAAAGACGGATCAGGAGTATATCAGTTTTTAGATGATCAAGGTAACCAAGATTTGTATATTACCGAAGGTATAGAAAAAAGTAAAGTCTTTATTGCGGGTCCTGCAAGTGAAACCGATACGTATGTAATACCAGATGAAAGTATGGATATTAGTACTGCAACTGTAAAAGTATATAATAGTGCTACGAGTAGTACATATGTCGCATATGAGAATGTAAATGATATTACAACTATTAATGAAGAATCTCGTATATACGTATTAAAGGAAGCACCAAATGGATATTATGAAGTATCGTTTGGTAATGGTAGTACATTAGGTCTTAGTCCTAGTGCAGGACAGAAGATTGAAGTAACGTATTTAAGTTGTGCGGGAAAAGAGGGTAATGGTGGTATTACGTTTACTCCTACGAGTGAGTTTAATTTAGATGGAGGTGGAACCACACCGATTACTGTGACACGTGTACAGAAGTCAGCTGGTGGAGACGCTAAAGAGAGTATTGAAAGTATACGAAAGAATGCACCTTATTTGTATGCCGCACAGAATCGTATGGTAACTGCAGAAGACTATTCTAGTCTTACTATAAGAAATTTTGGTACATACATTGATGATATCAAAGCATGGGGTGGAGAAGATAACATTCCACAAGATATTGGAAGTGTTTATCTTAGTATCGCATTTAAAAACGGCGTTAATGCAGCTGCACAAAAAGCCGCGATTGTAGCATACGCTAAAGCCCTCTCGGTCGCTTCCTTTAATGTAAAGTTTACGGATCCGATTACTACATATTTGGAAGTAAATGGAACCTTTCAGTTTAATCCACGTTTGAGTTCTAATACAAATATACAAATGGAGAATACTGTATCTAATACAATTAATGCATACTTTACAGATAATCTTGGAGGATTCGATCAGAGTTTTAGAAGAAGTAATTTATTGACTTTAATTGATGAGACAGATCCGGGTATTCTTAATTCACGTGCAATAATACGTATGCAACAAAGGATTGATAGTTCTAATATTGATTATACGGTAAGTAAAGATTATACATTAACTTTCCCCGGAAGTATTAGTTCTGATTATGATGACGATTATATTCTCAGTTCATCTAGGTTCACATTTAGAAATAAGACTTGTGAAATCCGTAATCGAATAAACACAAATATATTAGAGATTGTTGACATTGGTACTGCAAATATTGTAGTAAATAATGCTGGATATATTGATGCAGATCGTGGAATAGTTTATATTCAAGGATTTGCGCCTCAGACATTAAGCGGAGGAGATTTGTATTTTCGTGTAACGGTACTTTCGGGTAATCAAAGTACGATTACACCTGTACGAGAAAATATTTTACAGTTAGATGCAGCGCGTAGTACATCTACTGCAATTGTTACAGCATCAACATAAATAAAAATAACGGAACACGGTACGCAAAATGGCACTAAGTAGAGTTACAAATGATTTGAAATCACGGATGGTAGATCTACTATCGTCTGATTTCGACTCAGCTGAAAATAATTATTACATCGCAATTGGTCGCCCGTATCCTTGGGTTGGAACTGTTCCTGCACCAGACGCTGATCCTGCACCAAGTTTGCGAGATGTTCGTGCAGGCCTCATGAGTTATAAAATTGCTGGTAATAACTCTGCGGTTGTTGGGCAGGTTTCTTGGACACTTAACGAAACCTATTATCCATATGACGATGAATACAGTTCACAGTCAACTTCGTTCTATGTGGTCAATAGTAACAACGAAGTTTTTCTTTGTATAGAGAACGGAAAAAATAGCGCGGGGAGTCCCGTTCCATCCAGCGTAGAACCGACCAAGCCCGCCACCGAAAAAATAAAGACCTTTAAAACGAGCGATGGATATCACTGGCGTTTTCTGTATCAGTTAAGTCCTTTTGCGGTTACACAGTTTAGTTCTTTAGATTATATTCCTGTAAAAAAGGTAGGCGCTTCTCCGGTAATTAATGAAGAAATCGAACAACTGACTTTACAGGATAGTGCTATTAGAGGACAAGTATTAAGTGTACAGATTATAGATGGTGGAGCTAACTATACCTCCCCTACTATATCGTTTAGCACAACTGGAACTGGTAATGGTGGTGTTGGTAGAGATTCAGATGAAGACGGTAATGCACTTGGATTTAGCGTTGTACAAAGCGGAGGTGTAATTACTGCGGTTAAACTGGACAGTGATAATAGCGGAAAAATTATACACGGTAGTCAGATTTCAGATATTAAATTTACTATTACAGACGGTGGTAGCGGAGCGGGTGCAATTGTAAGACCTGTGTTTCCACCTTCATTAGGTTTAAATGCGGATCCACGTACCACTTTGAGAAGTGATGCACTCATGATTAAGACGGAATTCCAAGATACGGAATTGGGTGTGTTACTTGCACAAAATGATTTTAGAACACTTGCGTTAGTACGTAATCCTAGAATACCCGGAGCGGGGTTATTTAATGGTAATACTGCAAACGCAATGAAGATTGCAAACCTTTCTGGTATTAGCGGTTCGTTTAATCCAGACGAAATCTTTACTCAATCTAGTTCAGGTGCACAAGGATACGTAGTTGCACTAGATGGTACTGAACTGTATTACGTTCAAAACAGTTCTACAGGATTTGCGGATCTGTCGCTGACATCAATTACCACTCCCAGCGGGGGGCTTGCGACAGTCGCCAGTATAACCTCTCCAGATGTCGATGTACAAACCGGAGATTTGTTGTTTGTAACTAATCACACCGAGGATAGTGCGATTCCTAGATCAGGAACTCAAACAGAGGATGTGAGACTTATAATACAGTTCTAATGAATTATACATTTATAGAAAAAATATTACCTACGATGAGAAATAC
>Ga0181592_10004915_pt1 | contig 11020 bp, 10 predicted proteins | sample 071ome_20_FD_133755 | JGI IMG/M metagenome (GOLD analysis project Ga0181592, IMG submission 133755) | Coastal salt marsh microbial communities from the Groves Creek Marsh, Skidaway Island, Georgia - 071412BT metaG (megahit assembly) | ecosystem: Environmental > Aquatic > Marine > Intertidal...
ATGGCTTATGCAACAATAGATGACTTACTTGTCGTTGAACCTACCATAACAGATTATGGCGTATTAGACTGGGATGCTGAACTGGCACGCTCAGAATCAGAAATCAATCGTGTACTCAAAGTTCGCTGGTATTTGCCTTACGCTAAATCACAAAACATCACTTCAGAATTTGATTCAACACTGCTCACAGATTCGCAGTTTACCCAAGCAACAATTTATCATGCACTTGCTTATCACATCTGTCCTAAGCTAACACAGTTTACGCCAGAAGAAGATAAGTTTACAGTTATGATGAAATATTACTCAGGTAGATTTGAGCATGAAATGGATCTTATCCTAAGAGAAGGTGTGCTGTATGATTTAGATGATGATGGCACCGTTGAAAGAAACGAAAAAACACCAGTTGTAAGTTTGAGGTTACGTAGATGAGTCTCAGAGAAGATATAGTTGCACACATCATAGACAGTCTTAAACAAATGGAAGATCCTAAACCAGTCCTGGTTACAAGGGAGCCATTTGAAGTTGACAAACTAGCAATTACACAATTTCCAGCACTACTTGTACAATTTGACACGGAATCACGTGAACTACTCACTATGGGTTCAAATGGTATTAAGAGTGGCACACTCACATTCAACATTAGAGGATTTGTGAGAGGCAAGGAATTAGACAAAGCACGTAATGAATTAATCACAGGTATTGAAACTACACTAGAAAGCGAACGTTACAGAGAGAACTACGCAAGAGGTGTTAGAGACAGTCAAATCACTTCAATAGCTGTGGTGGAAAGACTAGCACCACTAGCAGAAATACTAGTCACGCTTGAGGTGGGTTACACCTACAGGCGTTTGAACCCATAAGAGTGTGAGGAGTAATAATATGGTAACAATGTACAAAGGCACAAAAACAAAACAAGTTCCAGACTGGGATGTCAAGGGACAACAAAAAAATGGTTGGACACTAGGTGAGGGTGAAGTATCCGCAGTGTTGCGTCCAGTCAAAAAGAATGCGGACGAAACACCTGCCGTTGAAGATTCTTCAGAACAAGGTGACGATGATAAAGCAAACTTAGAGGAGAACGAGAATGAGTAATTCAGCTTTAGTAGGTAATGCGGGTGTCATCTCTGTTGATGGTAGTGCAGTAGCAGAGGTCCGCAATTATTCAATAGAAATCACTGCAGACACAATTGAAACAACAACAATGGGTGGTGCAAACAGTGGCAGAACTTATGTAAAAGGTTTGTCAACTTTCTCAGGTACAGCAGATGTATACTGGGATGCAGATCACTTTACAACTGTTGACTTAGATGGACTAGTCAATGGTGCAGTAGGTGCAAGCAGTGTAGCACTAATTGTTTACCCAGAAGGAACTGGCGCTAACTGGAATGGTAACATCATCATTACTGGTTATAGTATCACTGCGTCTATGGACGGATTGATTGAAGCATCAGTATCATTCCAGGGTGATGGACAGCTAACTTATACTGCTAGCTAAGGACAAGTATGGCTAAAATAGTTCTTACAGGAGCAGACGTAATCAATGCAAAGTTGGCAAAGACTTTGACAATGACTATGCGTCAGGTAGCGGATGAAACAATGAAAGTTGCCAAGTCCAAAACCCCTGTAAGAACTGGTTATACTAGAACACAATGGAAGAAAAAGGTTACTAAGCAAGACTTTGAAGTGGCAAATAGAGTGCCATGGATAGAACGCTTAGAAGCGGGGGCAAGTAAACAGGCACCAAGGGGTATAATTGGGCCTGCACTACGTGAATTAAAAGGAAAAATAAAATGAGCAAACAAGCCAATCCAATGGATAAAATCACGGGCCATTTCCGCAACAAGATCTCAGGTGAAATGTCAAGTATCTATGTTGAAGAATGGGATTTAAAAATCTATTACAAAAATAGTAATACCCTACAAGAAGAAGGCAGGTTAATTGAACTTGCACAAAAGAATAAAACAGTTGAAGCACTTGTTGAAACACTAATCATCAAGGCTCGCAACGAAGATGGCACTAAGATGTTCAAACCAGCGGACAGAACAGTGTTGTTAAATGAAGCAGATCCTAGCACACTTATCAAGGCAGTTGGAAATATGAATACTACACTTGAAGTGGACATGGAGGAAGCTGAAAAAAACTAAGAGGAGATCCAGATCTACTTTTCATGTATAAACTTGCAAAGGATTTGGGTCTCAAAGTAGCAGACGTTATGACTATGACAGCTGCTGAATTTGCTGGATGGGGAGCGTTCTACAAAATAGAACAAGAAGAAACCAAGAAGGCAATGCAAAGGGCTAAGACGAGGAGATAGCAGTGGACGCAACAATTAGTATAGGCGCAGACGTAAGACAAGCACTGCGTGGCATTGAAAGAGTAAACGATCGTTTAGAAAGAATGCAACGTGTTGCACGTACCAGTGCTACCAGTCTCAAAGGTATGGAACGTGCAGCAGGTGCAGTAAACTCAGCTCTAAGGGCTGCGGGTGCTGCACTTGTAGCATTTGGAACACAAAGAGCCATAAGTGGTATTGTTGATGCAACACTGCAAATGGAACAGTTCCGCACACAGTTAACCACATACCTTGGGGATCAACGTCTAGCCAACGCTGAAATTGAACGCCTAAGTGATTTAGCATCAACATTACCGCAAAATTTAAGCGAACTTACCGCAGCGTTTGTAATTTTTCAAAGAACAGGTGTTGATACTTCAACAGAAAGTCTACGAGCATTTGCTAACATTGCATCATCTAACGGTAAGAGTGTTACACAGTTTGCTGAAGCTGTTGCTGACGCTGTTACAGGTGAGTTTGAACGTCTAAAAGAATTTGGTATTAAAGTTACACGTGAAAATGGACAGCTGGTTGCTAAGATTGGCGATCAACAAGTAGCAGTTGCAAAAACTAGTTCTCAACTAGTAGATCAATTGAGAGCACTAGGTGAAGAAGGTGGACGTTTTGGCAATGTTACAGTTGGATCTTTAACACAAGCACTATCAAATCTTCAAGATACTGTGTTTAAAACAAGTGTTGCACTTGGCGGTCAAGGTTTAACACAAGCAATTGCAGATGTTGCCAATAGAATTACAGATTTAATTACAAAAAACAAACCATTAGTAAGAGAAATTGGTGTTAACCTAACCAAAGCATTCCTTGCTGTAACAGCAGTTGGTGAATTCCTAATTAAAAACTTGGGTTTGATTGGTAAAGCCATGATAATCCTACTCAAAATTAAACTTGCAATGTTTGCACTTAGTGCTGCCAAAGGTATGTTTGCACTAGGTAAAGCCATATTGGGTATTGTACCAGCAGTTGTTGGATTTGGTAAACAAGTACTCAATGTAGGCAAGTTTTTAATTGCACTTACACCAGCAGGTAGAGTAGGTAGAATTGTACTAGCAGGTATCACAGCACTAGGTGCTGCATGGGCTTGGTTACGTGGCGAAACAGAAGAAACTGCTGAAGCTACAGAAGAATCAACAGGTATAATTGGTGATGCATTTGCAAATGCTTTTGATGCACTAGGCATTGAAGGTTTAGACGAATTACAAAAAGATTTAGCAAGTATTGCTGTTGATGCAGAAAAATATGCACTTGAAGCAGATAAAGCTGCCGCCGCAATGGATGAAGCAGAAGCAGCCGCAGCACGTAATGCACTAACACAAGATGCACTTGCAGCAACTAAACAAGCAGAAGCAGATGCATTTACTGCATTACTTGACAAGTATGGCGAAGAAGCTGAATTAATGCGTATACGTGTTGAGCAAGGCGATATTGGTGTTAAAATTAAAGAAATAGAAACAGAACTAGGCAGAGAACTTACTGAAATAGAACGTGAACGTGTAGGATTAGCTGTTAGACAAAATAGTATTGCAAGAGAACAAATAAAATATCAAGCAACAATCAACAGATACAGAGATCAACTTGCAGATACAACGCAATCTCAATATAAAGCAGAAATGGCAGCAATCCAAGAAGCAAAAGACTTAGCATTACAAGTATTAGAAGAAAGACGTGAAGCTGGCGTTATTAGTGCTGAATTTGAAGCAACTGAAAGACGTGATATTCATCAAGCAATGTTAGCAGAACAATATCGTTTATCAATGGAGTTTAATAAGCGTGCAAGAGAAAATGCATTAGATGTTCATAGAAGTACAGTGCATGAACAGATGCAAATGGATTTTAAAAGATATAGAAATTTGCAACAACTTGGTAAAGGTAATCTTGCTCAACAAGTAGGTTTGGATGAAAAAGAAATTGAAATGGTTAATGAAAGAATGGAGTTTGAAAAGAAATCAACTTTAGAAAAAACTCAATTCGCCATACAACAAGGTGCTACAGTATTTGAAGCACTAGGAGCACAAAACAAGAAAGCATTTGAAGCAGCCAAAGCATTCAACATTGCAAACGCTATTATGAACACCTATGCTGGTGCAACCAAAGCACTTGCAACTTATCCACCACCCTTTAACTTTATTGCTGCGGCAGCAGTTGTTGCCAGTGGTTTGGCACAGGTTGCAGCAATCCGCAGTCAACAGTACTCAGGTAGAGCACTTGGTGGTCCTGTTATGGGCAACACCAGCTACATTGTTGGTGAGAATGGACCTGAATTGTTTACACCAACCACTAATGGCAACATCACAAGGAATGGTGATTTAAATAGAGGAGAGCCAGTAAACATCAACTTCAATATACAAGCAAATGATGCTACTGGTTTTGACGATTTGTTGATACAAAGACGTGGATTGATTACACAAATGGTAAGTGATGCAATGACAGAACGTGGACAAAGGAGTATGTTATAATGAGCGGTACATTTCCTAGTTATCCTGGATTTACAAGTGTAAACTTTAGTATAAATGCTCCTACACTGGTTACAGAAACAATCAGTGGCAAGCGCCAACGTGTTGGACAAGGACATCAATTCTACAGTTTCACAGTAACGTATCCAAGTATAACAGCATATGATATGGGTCCAGTAATTGGATTCTTAGGAGCACAGTATGGACCTTTAGAAAGTTTTCAAATTGTGTTGCCAGAGATTAGCTATTCTAAGAATGCATTTTTAGACACTGGCTTGACTGTAACAACTAGTGCAGCAGCAAGCAAAGGCGATCAAAGTGTAGACATATCAGGTGTAACTGTAGAAAACACATTTATGGTTGCAGGAGACTTTTTTAAGTTTAACAATCATTCAAAAGTTTACATGTGTACAGTTGATTATCAACCAGGCAACACACTGTATTTTACAGGTGGATTGGTTGAAGATGTTCCAAGTGGCACAGGCATTACATATAACGCAACACCATTTACTGTTATGCTAGACAATGAAATACAACAGTACAGTGTTGGCATTGGTGGACAAACTACAATGAACCTTGACATGAGAGAGGTGTGGTAAATGCCCAAAGTATATCCTACAGCTATACAAGAAGAATACAATAGAAAGAATTTTATTGCTGTTGACTTAGTCAGCTTGTATTTGCCTGCGGGTACACTAAATTTTTGTACTGGTGGATTTGACTTAGAACATGATGGTGTTACCTACACAGCACAAGGTGAATTTATTGGCTTTTCAAGTGTAAGTGAAGACTTTGATGTAAGAGTTGGTAAGTTTACTATCTACCTAAGTGCTCTAACTTCAGGCATACTTGATTACTTTGTGGACCAAGACATTGAAGGACGCAGAGTTGTTATTTCAAAAGCATTTCTACAGATAGAACCATTTACACTTGATGTTATACTAGCACCTGTACTAATATTTGATGGACAAATTTCAAATATATCAATCACAGAAAGTGCAAACTCAGCTTCAATCAATGTTGACTGTGTAACACTGTTTGCTGACTTTGAACGCACAGCAGGCAGACGCACCAACAATGGATCAAACCACGCTTATCAAAACAACACATACGATCAAGCATTTAAACAGGCAGGTTATGTTGGAAACACAGAATTTTTATGGGGACGCAAACAATGATAGTTAGACGTATGCACCCTGAAGAGATTGATGTAACAGTTAATCTTTTTAACTATTACAAAATGGAAGCTGTAGAAAGTATTCCAGAAATTGAAGCACAGTATGATCAAGATTCAGTTCTAAAAACAATTAGAACATACAATACCTACAATGAATACATTTGGTTCAACGCATATGAAGGACAGCGTCCAGTGGGACTTATTGCAGGTTGTATAACTGCACTACCTTGGAATGAAGAACTTCTTGTAGCACACATAGACATGATATACATGTTGGACAGTCATAGAAATATGAGCAATGTTCGCATGTTGTATGATGAATTTGAAGCATGGGCAAAGATATGCAAATGCCATAAAATCACAGCTGGTGACATTGGTATAAATCCAGAACGCACACGCAAGCTGTATGAATATCTAGGCTTTGAACCTGGTGTGTTTATGATTAAGGAGTTTGACGAATGAGTTTTGTTGTAAAGGCAGTCAAAGGTGTTGTAAAAGCCGTTGGTAACATCATCAAAGGTGTTGTTAAAGCAATTGGTAATGTAATCAAAGCAGTTGTTGACTTTGTTGCAAGTCCTTTTATGGGATTGTTTGGTGTACCAGATGGCATGAGCGATGCTGCGGAGGCTGAACGACAACAAGGCGTACTCATACAACGCCAAGGCTCTAATGTAAACATACCTGTAATCTATGGATTTAGAAAAGTAGCTGGTACTGTTACATTTGCAGAAACAGGTGAAGAAAACAACAAGTATCTTTGGGTTGCATACACAATGTGTGAAGGTCCAGTTGAAGGACTTTGGGACTTGTGGTTAGACGATCACCAATTAGATCCACAAGTTGTTATTGATTTGAATGAAGGTAGAACTGTAAACATTAGCAGTGGTAAATTCAAAGACAGAGTAAAACTGCAATGGATCAATCAACCCTACTACTATAGAAATCTAAGTTCACATCCAATGAGACGCAACAATATTTGTATGAATGCGCCCAGTTGGGATGACAACATGATTTACAATGGTGTTGCTGTGATGCTTGCACGTTATGAATGGAAAGAAATCAAAACACAAGAAGACGCAGACAACAATCCATTCACAGGCAACATACCTGTACTACAAGCCAGCATACTTGGTAGACGTGTTGCTAGTTTGATGAATACACATTCAGAAAGTGTTGGTTACAATACAGCTAGTTATAGAGAACGTTATTCAACAAACCCAGCAGAGATATTGCTAGATTATTTGCGTAATCCACGCTATGGTAAGGGTTTGCGCAATGACGAAATCAATTGGAGTTCATTTAGAACAGCAGCATCAAAATGTAACCAAGAAGTTACCTATTATTCAGGACAAAGCTACAAAGGTCCAATACTAACAACCAACATTGTGCTAGACACTGGACAAACACTGTTCAACAACACAAAAAGTTTGCTTACAAACATGCGTGGTTATTTGCCATATGTTGAAGGACGTTATAAACTTAAAATTGAAGATGCAGGTAATCCAACAGACATACTAAGTGGTAGTGCAGTTATTTCAAAAACATTTACACGTGACAACATTGTTGGCAACATCACATACACAGGCATTGACAGAGGTTCAAAGTATACTCGTGTAAAAGTAAAATATGTTTCACCTGATGACAAATGGACTGTGCAAGAAGTGTACTATCCATATGGTGATGATTCAAGTGTTGCACAAGAACAACGTTGGATTGAAGCAGATGGTGGTAGAAAAAATGAAATGGAAATTACATTTCCAGGTGTAACCAATGCTGCTATTGCATACATGATGGCAAGAACTATTGCACTTAAATCACGTTATCAAGACAGTTTAAGTTTCAAAGCAGATTCAACTGCATTTGATCTAGAAGTTGGTGATATTATACATGTAAATGCAAACATACTAAACTTTAGTGGTGCAAACAAAATAACAAGTGAAGATATACCATGGCGTGTTGTGTCAATCAAAATGAACAATGACATGACATTTGACGTTGGTGCTGTGCGCAACCCAGACTTTATCTATCCACACGTACAAGCTAACGAACCAGATATTGTTATACCACCTTACATTCCAAAAGGTGCAGAAATTTACTATCCTGGTAATCCACGTCCAATACCAATTGGTATTATTCCACCAACACGTTCACCACATCCAGGAATCAAGCCAGAGCCAACACCACCGCCTGATTTTGATGATCCAGATCCAGAAATTATTATACCAAATCCTACACCAGTAGATCCAGGTGGTCCTGATGGTGGCGGAGTAGGCGAAGGTGATGGCGACATCAATGAAGGTGGCGAAAATGATAATCCACCAGATCCAATTATTGTGTACAGATATGATGATGCAATTGATATTATACAAGTTACATACACAACAACACCTGGTACTAATGCTGTGTCAGCATCGTTTACATTTGAACAACCAAGTCATCCACAGTTTGCTGGCATTGATGTTTACTACAAATTAAATTCTAATCAATTTACAACATACAGACAGGCTGTGTTCAACACAAAACAAACACCTGGCGCTGAACTTACATTCACACTAGAAACACTTGTGCCAAACAGAGAGTATGAAGTTATTGTGCGTGTAAACTACACCACTGGTGATAGTTCAGAAGTGCGCACAGTAAGTTACATCACACCTATTCCTGGTGAAACAGCAGATGTTGACGAAACAGAAGAAATTGTAGAAGATGGTATCAATGTACCAATTGGTGTGCTTACCAACAAACGCAATGACTATCTAAGTGCAATCACAGGACAAACACTGCTCACTGGTGGATTGCCTAGAGATCCAAGAGAGATGGAAGTTACTGTTACACAAGCCATACAGGATCAACCAAATGATGTAATCTATGGTATAAACGTCTATTACAAACCAACTGCAAATACCTATTTCTACAAAACCACACATGTGTTTAGAAATGATTACATTCAAGGACAGCCATACACATTCCAATTGCCAGACACACTAGGTGCTAGTGGTACAGCAGATGAATATGACTTTGTGTTCCGCATACTGTATGTTGACAACACAGAAAGCAAATATGAAGGCATCTATCAAGTGTGTGATGTTGAAACACCAGATGGTGGTATAACCTATGACTATGATCCATTTGAAGGCAAGCAGTTGCCCAAGGGTGGTAAAGCACTTGTAGGCAACTTCCCAGTGTTGATTACAGATGAAGAACCTGTTGATCCACCAGTTGATGACCCAAGAGATTTTACTATTGCTCCAAGAGACACAACACAGTTTCCTGTGGGTGATTTGTATGGCAAAGAACTGTTTCACTTCTTCCCCAATACAACATTTACAGACACAGACGGTGTTTATCAGGGCATAAGAGTGCGCTACAGAAGTCTTGCACCTGACACAGACAATTCAATTGTTACACTAGACTTTTTACCAGTTGTGCAAAACGCATTTGGATATGAAGAACTTAACTTTCCAATCAACTATGGTGAATCATATGAATATGTGATTACTCCAGTTGTGCGCTATCAAGGTGAAATAGTAGACTGTAAACAAAGTTGGTTAGGACGTGGTATAATTGGTGCTAATGAAAATCCAGTTACTGTAAATCATTGGCGCAAGCTGGGCTTTAGTCTAGTAGACACACTTGTAGCACTAAACGCACTCAGTGATACTAGAACAATTATCACTGCAAATCCAACTGTGCAAGTACTAAGTGCAGCACTGTGGCAAACTGATTCAATTGGATTGGATCAAGGCTCAGTTTACTATCAATTTGAAATAGACTACAGTCAAATTGCAAACTATGAAGGTTTGCGCATCTATCGTAGAACACAAAGCACAGACACCACCACTGTTAGAGATGGTATTTCAGCAGGCACGTACTTTGGTATTGGCAGATGGGAAATAATTGAAGACACAACCACTGATGCATCAAGTAGATTCACACTAAACTTGCGCAGAGGTATAAATTTCCAAGAGTTTACAATACAAGGTACAGCAGGTGAAGTGCGTCCATTCTATACAACACTCAAACCCATACGTTCAAATGCATTTGATGAATTTTTGTTTGTTGTAAAAGCAAATGGATCATATTCAAGCACTGCTACATATGTGCGTGGTACAGCCAGAGCAGTTGACAGAAATGGTAGAGCACAATTCTTCTATGACTTGTTTGCAAGGATAGCACCAGCAACAGAAATAGAAAACTACTACACACAGTATGATAACTATCCAAGTGCAGTAGATAGAAATATTTCACAAGCTGACACAGTTTATCCTGTGAATGAAACTTATAATGTTGATGGCTCTCCAAGAACAGGTTGGAGTTACCCAACACCAACAGGAACAACAGTGAAGTAAGGAGCAAGCATGGCATTACCAACAGTAACAGGAATTATAAATCATTTAAACAACACAATTGAACCACAAAACACAGGTGATTGGACTGATTTAGGCGCAACTTGGGCCACTAGTGAAACTTGGAATCCAACAGCAACTTCATTTGTTTGGATATCAGAACTTATTGAACTAGCCAGTTCACAAACTGTAAACATTGTGGTTGAAGCACAAAGTGACAGCACAGTTGAGTATGATGTATACGCCAGTGACACAGGTTATTTTGCAGGTGAAGAAACTGTTACTTCAATAAGTGCAGGTGACACAGGCATAGATGCATTTTCAGGTAGATGGTTCTTTGTGGTAGCAACAGTAACCAACACAAACTCACTGCCTGTGCTGGAAAACTTTGTAACACGCACACAGGTAAACAAAAGCACCAAAATAAAACTTGCAGACATAGACACTTCAACACTGGGTGGTACTGTAAACGCTAGAGAACTAGACTTTGGTAGAATTGCCAGTGGTGTGCGCAACATACAAATAACAGTAAAAGAAGTTTCAGACTTTACACTAGAATCATATGTAACTGATTATCCTACTAGTACTACACTTATACCAAGAATAGTAAGCAAAACAGGTGGTACAATAGCATTGGTAGGATTAGACAATGTGCCAAGATATGGCATCATAGACGTACTAGCAGAAATACTGCCAGAGC
>Ga0181592_10004960_pt1 | contig 10962 bp, 11 predicted proteins | sample 071ome_20_FD_133755 | JGI IMG/M metagenome (GOLD analysis project Ga0181592, IMG submission 133755) | Coastal salt marsh microbial communities from the Groves Creek Marsh, Skidaway Island, Georgia - 071412BT metaG (megahit assembly) | ecosystem: Environmental > Aquatic > Marine > Intertidal...
ACTGTTGCCGAGACAGTCGGCGTAGACGGACGCGCCAATTATTATAACAAATATGGGGCGATCCGCGACATGGTACAAAACCATTTGCTCCAGCTTGTCTGTCTTGTCGCGATGGAACCACCATCCTTTTTTAATGCCGATCAGGTGCGCGACGAGAAATTGCGCGTTCTCAGAGCCTTGCGCCCCCTCAATGAAGACGAGCTGGTTCTAGGCCAATATGAAGGTTACACCACCGAGCTTGGCACGGAGTCTCAAACCGAGACATTTGTTGCCATGCGCATCGCCATCGACAATTGGCGGTGGGCTGGCGTGCCGTTTTATATCCGCACCGGCAAAAGACTTCAGCAACGTGCGTCCGAGATCGTCATCAATTTCAAGGACCGGCCCCATGATATCTTTTCGAAGAACAATAATGGGGTTGTATCCGGACATCCCAATCGGCTGATCATACGCTTGCAGCCAAGCGAGGGATTGCGCTTGCAGATGACGTCAAAAGCACCGGGGCCCGGCGGCATGAGATTGTTCCCCTCGGAACTCAACCTCAGCTTCGACGAAGCCTTCAAGGAACGTCTTCCGGATGCCTATGAGCGGTTGTTGATGGATACCGCACGGGGGAACCAGACCCTGTTCATGCGTGTCGACGAGGTGCTCGCCGCCTGGGACTTCATCGACCCGGTATTGGCGATGGCCGAGAAGATCAAACCTACAAAATATAAGACCGAAACAATGGGGCCGGTGACAGATTTGCTGGCAAAGGATGGCCGAAGCTGGATCGACCCGCATGAGAATTTGTAATGCTACATACAGATGATATCGCCGACAAAATCGCCCACCAGCTTGCTGCCGCCATAGAAGCGCATGGCAATGCAAGCCTTGTCGTGTGCGGTGGTTCCAGCCCGGTTGATGTTTTTCACCAGCTTGCAGAGGGACAGCATGAAGGCACACTCGACTGGTCATGCGTAACCATCACGCTTGTTGATGATCGGCAGGTTCCGGCAGATGATCCGCACAGCAACCAGCGCCTGCTGCGTGAGCATCTGCTTGTCGGAGCGGTGGCCAAGGCGCGGTTTGTTCCGCTTGCCGATGGTGAGGAAGTATCACAGATCAGCCGGCCTTTTGATGTGATGCTTCTCGGCATGGGGCCCGATGGTCATTTTGCATCGCTGTTTCCAAGCATGGTCGGCGAGGCCGCATTGCTGGCAACGGCAGAACCTGCTCTTCTGGAAACCGGACCAGAGGGCTCACCCAATCTGCCGCGCATATCGATGAATCTGGCGATGATTTTGCAATCCCATTTGATCATCTTGCTGGTCAAAGGTGGCGAGAAGCAGGCGATCCTTAAAGCCGCAAGGACGGATCAAAGCTTGCCGGTTCATGCGCTGTTGTCACAAACCATAACACCCGTGCAGATCGCCACAGACCATGCGGGGCAATAGCGGGATGATGACAGAGCCATCCAGATTGATTTCGCAAAACTGGTTACACAGAATTGATCAAAGAGACCTGATCACAAAAGGGCAAAAATGATGACCACGCTGAATGAACGCATATTGGACGTGCAGGAGCGCATCCGGAAACGGAGCGAAAATCATCGCCGCGCCTATCTGGAGGATATTGCCATGATGGCGGCATCACCAGATTCTGATCGCCGTCAGGTATCTTGTTCAAATATGGCACATGCCGCCGCCGCCGCCGGACAAGACCAGAATGATGTTCTCGCCACCGGCGATGAGGTCAAACCCAATATCGGCATCATCACCGCGCATAACGACATGCTGTCGGCGCATCAGCCTTTTGCAAGCTATCCACAGGTGATCAAGGCCGCGGCGCGCGAGGTTGGGGCAACCGCACAAATCGCGGGCGGCGTCCCGGCGATGTGTGACGGCGTGACTCAGGGCCGTCCGGGTATGGAACTATCCTTGATGAGCCGTGACGTTATTGCCATGGCGACAGCAATCGGTCTGTCACACGGTGTTTACGATGCTGCAATCTGTCTTGGTGTCTGTGACAAGATCGTACCCGGTCTTGTTATCGGCGCCCTGTCATTTGGCCATCTGCCGGTGATTTTTGCGCCCGCTGGCCCAATGTCATCAGGCATCACAAACACACAAAAAGCCGCCGTACGCAAAGCCTTTGCCCGCGGTGAAGCGAGCCGTGAAGATTTGCTGCGCTCGGAAGTGGCCGCCTATCACGGGCCGGGCACCTGCACCTTTTATGGCACCGCCAATTCAAATCAGATGCTGATGGAAGTGATGGGGTTGCATCTTGCCGGTGCCGCCTTTGTCCATCCACATGATGATCTACGACACGCACTGACCGTTGCCGCCACACACCGCGCGGCAGCGCTTGCGCGGATGGAAAATGCGCTACCCATCGGCCAGCTTCTTGACGAACGCAGCTTCGTCAACGCGATTGTCGGCCTTCACGCCACAGGTGGATCGACCAATCACACACTGCATCTGCCGGCGATGGCCGCCGCCGCCGGCATTCATCTGACATGGCAGGACTTTGCCGATCTGTCCGGCGTAACGCCACTTTTGGCACGCGTCTATCCAAATGGTGGCGCAGATGTAAATCATTTCCACGCGGCTGGCGGCATTGGTTTTGTTATCCGTGAATTACTTGATGCCGGCCTTCTTGATGGCAGTGCCGCCACGGTGTCCGGCAGTCTTTCTGATCATGCCCGTGAACCATTCCTTGCCGATGGCGCGCTTGTCTGGCGTGAGGCGCCGCGAACATCAGGCGATGATGACATTCTGCGTCCCGCGCATAATCCACACAGCGCCAATGGCGGTCTCAAGATGCTTGATGGCAATGTCGGCAAAGCGGTGATTAAAATTTCAGCCGTGAGCCCCGACCGACATGTGATTACCGCGCCTGCCGCCGTATTCACCAATGAAGGTGATGTCAAAGCAGCCTATGAAGCAGGTGGGCTTGACCGGGATGTTGTGGTTGTTGTCCGCTGTCAGGGGCCAATGGCCAATGGCATGCCCGAATTGCACAGCCTGACGCCGCTTCTCGGCAATTTGCAGGATCAGGGCCATAAGGTTGCATTGATCACTGATGGGCGCATGTCCGGTGCATCGGGCTCGGTACCTGCCGCCATTCATATATGCCCCGAAGCGGTTGATGGTGGCGCCATTGGCAAAATCATGGATGGTGACATGATCACTCTTGATGCGGTTGAGGGTGTGCTGACGGTCGATGCCGATCTGGGGGGCCGCCCGCCTCTTGACCTTTCGAACATGCCACCACAACGCGGCTTTGCCCGCCCGCTTTTTGCCGGGTTACGTCGCGCTGCCATGGGCGCCGAAGCCGGTGCGGGAACAAACCCTCTGGAGTCATATCAATGAACAATAACCCAAATCAGATGATTGAACATATTCTGGACATGGGTCCGGTGATGCCTGTCATTGTCATCGACAATGCGGCAGATGCCGTTCCGCTGGCCGAAGCGTTGTTGGAAGGTGGCTTGCGAACAATTGAGATCACCCTGCGCACGCCTGCAGCACTCGGGGCGATAGAGGCCATCGCCAAGGCTGGTAGCGAGATTTGTATCGGTGCCGGGACCGTGACATCGGCAGGGCTTGCCCGTTCCGCGATTGATGCCGGTGCAAAATTTGCCGTGTCTCCGGGCACCACCGCCGACGTTATTGACGGCTGTGCCGATGTTGGCTTGCCCCTGCTTCCGGGTGCCGCCACCGTCTCTGAAATGATGAGTCTGATGCAGGCCGGTTTTACCGCGATGAAATTCTTTCCGGCAATGGCCGCCGGTGGCCCGGGCTTTGTCAAATCTCTGGCAAGCCCGTTGCCACAGATAACAATCTGCCCGACTGGCGGGATCACTGCGGCGACAGCGCCGGACTGGCTGGCCCTGCCCAATGTAAGATGTCTTGGCGGGTCATGGGTGGCGCCGCAGAAATTGATTGCTGATGGGGATTTTGCCACCATCAGACATCTGGCCACAGAGGCCGCCGCACTTTAGCCTTGTCCTCACCATATCAGGAGCAAAAAATGAGATTCGGTATCCTTGGTGACGCGAAGATTGCCCGCGAGAAAGTGATTCCGGCGATTCGTGCCGCCGGACATGAAGTTATCCAGCTTGGTCGTCGTAACCCGGACAACAAGGCAACTGATCCCGTCTATGCAGGGGTCGGACAAACGAGCTATGAAGGGCTCTTGGCCAATCCAGAGATCGACATCATCTACAATCCGTTACCAAACCACCTGCATGTTCCCTGGTCAATCAAGGCAATGGAAGCTGGCAAGCATGTCATCTGTGAAAAGCCGATTGCCTTGAATATGGCAGAGCTTGACAGCCTTGAGGCCGCGGCAAAGCAAACCGGAATGTATGTCTATGAAGGGTTTATGATACGTCATCACCCGCAATGGCACTGGCTGGCAACGGCCCCGATAGGAAAGGCACAGGCCATTCAGGTGGCATTTGCCTATCCAACGCTGAGTGATGACAATATCCGCAATGTTGCTGAATGGGGTGGTGGCCCTCTTTATGACATTGGCTGCTATGCAATCATGGCGGGGATTTTGCTCTTTGGTGGCGGGCCGCAGAGCATCGATGTAAAGATGGTGATGGACCAGAAACACAAGGTTGAGAATTTCGCTTCCGGCCTTCTCGTCTGGCCGGATGAGCGGCATCTGCTTTTCAGCGTTTCCAGTTCTTCGAGCCTGACCCAAGGCGTGCATGTGATCGGTACCGAAGGTGCGGCAAGGCTTGAAGTGCCGTTTAACCCGGTCGGGCCAACAAGAGGTTTCCTGTTATCCGGCGCGCTTGGCGAAGGAGAAATCATATCTTTTGCGGATTGCGATCAATATGCGCTCATGGTCAAAGATGTGGTCGGCGACATTGCCGCCGGTGCCGCCCCTGATTTTACCCATAGCCGCATCGTTGTCTCTTGCCTTGAGACGATGATCGGAGCCCGTGACCGGCGCTGAACAGCGAGCAGCCTCAACCAGTCAGACAGCGTGACGCCAAATGATCATTGCCAAGCGCTGCACAGGCACCGCGCAGGCCAGCATGTGGGTCGGTCGAGAGCCACACCGGCAAATCCGCCGTTAGGCCGGGATCACCGCCACCATTGCGAATGCGGGCAGCAAGTGCGCTTTGCCCGATAAGTGGTGCCAACCGAGGCACAATGCCACCAGCAATCACCGCCCCACCCCAACACCCAAGCGTGAGTACATTGTTCAAAATCACAGTGCCAAGACAACCCAGCATGATCATCGCCGCCTCGCGGCATACACCGTCTTCGGCAAGCGCTTTCGCGCCAATTTCCGGGGCTGTCATCTTCGCCGGACCGGCCATATCCTGCACCAAAAACCGATAAATTGTCTCCAGTCCATGTCCACTTACAAAATGTTCAGCGACGATATGTTGATGCGTCTTATGGTGGAATTCATATAAAGCCATTTCACGGGCAGAGCGTGGTGAAAAAGCAACATGCCCTCCCTCGCCCTCAATCGGGATCAGGGTGCCATTGGACCGGATCAACCCGGACACACCAAGTCCTGTTCCCGGTCCGATCACCAGCAATGGCGCCAACGAGTTTGGAGTGCCGGAGAGGACTTCAACATTACCATTGGCAGTGGGATCGGATTGTGCCAATGCCTGCGCGGTAAAATCATTGATTACCAAAAGCCGGTCAACCGCGAGCGTGGAACGCAACTGGCATTTGTCAAAGCGCCAGTGATTATTCGTCACATCGACGACATCTGCATTGACTGGTCCGGCAACCGCAATGACCACAGCTTCAATATTTTTGGGGTGATCCGCGTCAAGCCCTGCCAGATACGCCGCCGCCGCCGCTTCAATCGTCGGGAAGTCGGCACATGCCATGCTGTGAACAAACTCAAGAGGCTGATCAACCCCAGCGGCGATGGCAAATCTGACATTGGTGCCGCCAACATCTGAAATAAGAATTGTCATACCGTCTGGCTCCCCGTCAATCACCGTCCAAATTATGTTTCAAACAAACATATGGAACAAGGCGCAACGGCCAATAACCGATCACACATCAAATAAAAGTGCGGTGTCGAGCATGCGCCGGGAAAACGCCCATTCATTATCATACCATGCAAACACCCGCGTCATGCCATCCGGCATCACCCGCGTCTGGTCGAGATGTACCACCGAAGATGCCGGACATCCGTTCAGATCGCTGGAGACAAGCTCACGAGCTGTCACATCAAGAACACCTGCCAACGGCCCGGCAGCGGCATCGGTTAGCGCCGTGTTGATTTGCTCTGCAGAAATCGGCGTTTCCGGCTCAAAGGTCAGATCCACTGCCGAGACATTTGGGGTTGGAACACGGATCGCCACACCGTCAAGCTTACCGGCAAGTTCCGGCAACACGAGACCGACAGCCTTGGCAGCACCTGTTGTTGTCGGGATCATGCTCATTGCCGCTGCGCGCGCACGGTATTTATCCCGATGATCGTTGTCGAGAAGCCGCTGGTCACCGGTGTAGCTGTGAATGGTTGTCATGAAGCCCTGCCGGATACCACAGGCCTGATGCAGCACATGCGCGACGGGCGCAAGACAATTGGTGGTGCAGGATGCGTTTGAGATAATTCTGTGTTCAGGACGAAGTATCGTGTGGTTGACGCCATAAACTATGGTGGCATCAGCCCCGGCAGATGGTGCCGATACAAGCACTTTTTTCGCCCCGGCATCCAAATGCACCTTTGCCTTATCTGCAGCGGTGAACACACCCGTACATTCAAAAACAACGTCGATACCAAGCGCCGCCCAATCAAGGCGCGCCGGATCACGCTCGGACAAATAGCGAATGTTACCAGCGGCCGTATGCAAGCTATGTTCATCAAAATCGACCGGCGATTTCAGGCGCCCGTGTACGGTGTCAAATTCCAGCAGAAACGCCGCCATGTCGATGGATGCCAGATCATTGATCGCGATGATCTCGATCTCTGGAACAGGGGATTCGAGGTAGGCCCGCATGACATTGCGCCCAATCCGTCCAAATCCATTAATTGCGACTTTCAGTGCCATACACACTCTCCCCTAAAAAAACAAAACACGGCACATTTTGCCCATATTAGCCAACCGGGCCCGTTATTAATTTGGCATTCACTTGCGTTTTTTGACTGACTTCCATCGAAGTTTCATGTCTCTTCAACACATCATCTATGGTAAGTTAAGCAGGTCACATTGTCTCAGGTGGGTCATGATGAGCATTTCAGCTTTACATCACCGTCCCATTATCGTTTTTTGACAATCCCCTGTCGGACTTGCGCCGTCACCAAAAAGCAAAGAAGGACAAACATGTCGATCAATAAGCGTATCGTGACCGACCTTGTAAACAATGGGGTCGAATTTGTCACCACTGTTCCCTGCAAACAACTGGCCGGTGTCATTGCCGAAATAGACCAGTCCAAGCACATCTATCACATTCCTTCGAACAAAGAGGATGAAGGAATGGGGCTTTGCGCAGGCGCCTATATGGGCGGCAAACGCCCTGCCATCATCATGCAGAACACGGCGATTGGCGTTACCATAAACACGCTGGCAACGCTTATCCAATTCTATAACATTCCGTTGCCGATGCTGATCAGCTATCGCGGCGAGCTTGGCGAGCCGGTGGCCTGTCAGGTTGAAATGGCGGTGCATACAAAGGCGCTTTTGGCGCAGATGAACATCCCGACATATCATTTCCACAGCGCCGAAGATATCAACGAGTTTGACGCCATCCTGAAATACAGCTTCATGGCAAAAAAGCCCGTGGCCGTGTTGACTGATGCAAGTTTCTGGAAGGGAGCAGAATGATGATCAGATATGAACTTCTCAAACAGATCATGCCAATCATCTCGGATCAGCTGGTGGTTTGTAACATTGGTTTGCCGTCACAGGAACTGCATATGCTTGATGATCAACCAAGCAATTTTTACATGCTTGGCACAATGGGGCTTGCCTCATCGATCGGTCTTGGCCTTGCGCTGGCCCAGTCAGCCAAGGTCATTTCAATCGATGGTGACGGTTCTGTTCTCACCAATCTTGGCACCTTGCCGACAATTGGCAATAACCCGGCGAATAATTTCATTCTGCTGATCATCGACAATGGCAGCTATGGATCAACCGGTGACCAGCCCACCTATGCCGGCATGAAAACATCGCTTGCAGGTATGGCCAAAGCCGCCGGGTGTGAGAATGTGATCGAGTGTGCCGCCGAAGATACAGCCGATGCGCTGAAGGCCGCGCTTGCCGGGGATGAGATGACGATCATTGTCAGCAAGTGTGAGTCCGGCAATGTCAAGGTGCCGGTGATTGAATTTGATGCGCCGGTGATCCGTCATCGTTTCATGCAGGAGGTTGCACGCCGCAACGCCTGAGCCAGTCCGCGCCATGCGTTACTTCATCCGACAGGCACGTTGTTGCAACCAATCTTCGGTTGTGCAATCCGGGACATCTATCGGCGCAGTAACAACTGAACTGATCGGAGGCGGCGCATCCTGTGTCGCCTCCTGATCCTGATCAGAATCTTCGGCCTCGCGGCGCGATTGATGCTGCGATCCTTTGCGCGGGTCCTGACTGAATTTGATATAATTGACGATATTCATATAAAGGGTAACGACGGATGACCCGCCTTTTGTAGGCCGCTGGGGATGCTATGCCACATTGCGGCTGGAAATTAACCGGAGGGATTGATCCAGAATTCCAACCCTAGAGGGTGATTTTCATCATATCTGTCAGCATCCAGATCACTGCCGTCGAACCGCACATTTGCAGAAGATACAGCCCGACCGAAGCGCCATGCAGCATACCAAATTGGCGTTTGGCCGCTGTATCGCCTGCCAGAACCCGGTCACGCATCGCATTGATTCGAGGCGTAAAAACAAGCCAGTTCACCAGAAAAAAGACAGCCGAAATAAGAGAGATAAGCCGCGCCTGATTATCAGGGGCCAAAAAGGCGGTCACTGTGGCCGCTGTTGCGATGACAAATCCAAAGGCGAAAAGGCGGGGAAACACATGCCGCAGGAACCGGCTTGCCATCTTCATATCAAGCGCCTTGAACGCAGTCGGCGAAATGACGATGACAAAGAACAGCATAAAGCCAAGCATTGCCGCATGAATCAAAAGGGTTATCATCAACATGGCCAGACTCCGGAAATCAACTGATCCTCGACAGATATGGGAAATCCGGCCTGCGGGATAAAGGCCTTGAGGCAGCATGACGCAATAAAGACGCCAAAAGAGTGCATGACTGCCGCCGATATTTGATCCACACACGAAATATGGCATGGTGGTGTCACACGGGTCTATATTTCAGGGTGTCATTCATGCGTGCATTTTATCTTTGCCTTTGTCTGGTGATATGGAGCGTGACGGCACAGGCCGCCTCACCCGATGACAAAGGGTTGCTGTGTACCAATCAGACAAAAGCTGATGAAGGCGGGGCAAACATCGACCAGATTATCGCTGAACAATTCTTTGCCGTCTGGTTTGAAAAGGGTGCTGCCCTTCGGACCGTCTGGCGACGGCAGAATGACACCATCGTGATTCACTCCGTAAGCGCGGGCAGCCGTTATAGAACCAATAGCCGTACCATCGGCTGGACCTCAAAGACACTCGTCGACGGCCAGACACGCGAAAACAACTATAATGTCGACCGGCAATCACTGGCGCTAACTATTTCGGGTAACATTTCGGCTCTTGCCTATGCGTGCGAATTAATCGAGACAAAGCGCAGCTATGACGATGCGCTGGATGACACGCGCCAAACCCTGCAAGCCGCCTATGACAAGGAGCTTGCCACAAACAAGCTTTAGGTTATCGGCAGCACCCCTCACGCCACCTTCAGACGACTGAAAACCCGCAAGGCATTATCTGCAAAGATTTGCCGCTTGGCTGCAGCGTCCAGCCTGTCACTGGCCTCAATATATATTCTTGTATCGTCATAGTGATGTCCGGTACGCGGATCGATGCCCCGCACCGCGCCGATCATTTCAGAAGCAAAGAGGATATTGGCCGTCGGAATGACATCAAGCAGCAGATCAATGCCTTGCTGATGATAGACGCAGGTGTCAAAGAAAATATTGCCAAATACGCGCTGATCCAGATCGGCAATTCCCATGTCCTGGGCAATGCCGCGAAACCGCCCCCAGTGATAGGGCACAGCGCCGCCCCCATGCGGTATGATAATTTTCAATGTCGGGAAATCCGTAAACACATCTGAAAGCATCAGATGCACAAAAGCTGTTGTGTCCGCCCCGAGATAATAGCTTGAGGTGGTATCCATCGCGTGATGGCAGGCCCCTGAAACATGGATCATTGCGGGAACATCAAGTTCAACCATCTTTTCATAAAATGGATACCAGTAACGGTCCCCCAGACGCGCCTCGGACCAATACCCACCCGTGGGATCAGGATTGAGATTGCAGCCGATGAAACCCATTTTGGTGACGCATCGCTCAAGCTCGGCGATGCTGGCCGTAAGGTCGGTTCCCGGGCTTTGCGGCAACTGGCAGACGGGAACGAAATTCTGCGGGAACAGGTCACATACCCGGCGGATAAGATTATTTTGTTGTTCCGTCCACACGCAGGACGTGCTGGCATTACCGATATGGTGTCCCATCCAGTTTGCCCGTGGCGAAAAAATGGTCAGATCTGTCCCACGTTCCTGTTGTAATTTCAGCTGATTGTGGGCGATTGACTGCCGGATTTCATCGTCCGAGACGTCAATATCATATGTCTCAAAAATATGATCAGGGTTTGTCTTCAATATGTCCTTCTGGCGGTTGCGATACGCTTCAACCACCGGCGGGGTGGTGGTGTAATGCCCATGACAATCAATGATCATATATGCCTCTCCAGATCGTCAAAACAGTTATGCGCTTCGGTCACGCGCATGGCTTTGCCGGGCCTTGCCCTTGTATTTCTCCAGCAACTCGGCATCGATTTCATCAGCCGTACTGACGCCGAGAACGACC
>Ga0181592_10004970_pt1 | contig 10955 bp, 9 predicted proteins | sample 071ome_20_FD_133755 | JGI IMG/M metagenome (GOLD analysis project Ga0181592, IMG submission 133755) | Coastal salt marsh microbial communities from the Groves Creek Marsh, Skidaway Island, Georgia - 071412BT metaG (megahit assembly) | ecosystem: Environmental > Aquatic > Marine > Intertidal zone...
ATATTTGTAATCATATGACTGTCACGGTCTAAGGTAATGTTAAGTCCATCTGGATCATCTACTTCGCCGAGAACACTGTAACCTCCGATAATTTGATCGTTGAGAGTTTTGACAGCCCTGCCAATTTCATTTACAGGATACACACGCTGGTTAGCATTGCGTACACCACCTTGGATACAAATACCTTTTAAGTAAAGGTCTTTGCCTTCGTTAGCAGACTCTACGACCATTCCTGCTTGGTCAAATGTCAAATGCTCTCGTAAGAAATTGCTCATCCTTAGTCCTTACTTATTGGCCAATAACACTTTTGGTGCCATTAGTGCCTGTTTCGCCACTGCCTTTTTTCTCTGCGCCGTGACCTTTTGGCTGAGCTTTCATTGACTTGCTCGCCTTACCACCTGGAACATTTACGTTACCAGCTGAATCTTCTTTGGCGTTTTGATCACTTAGTGCTGAACCTTTTAGGTTACCTTTGTTAGCTTCTACGCCAGCTTCAGTACCTGCTTGGTTTAGATTTGATGCTGTACCGCCCATATCGTTTTTGCTTGCTACAACTGACTTAGTGTTTGCACCGTTGTCACCCATTTTAGCAGCTACTTTTTCAACATACTCACGCATTGTTTCTGCTTCTGACTTTTTTGTTGATTCTTTAGTTTCTTCGTCATCTGACTCATCAACTTCTTCGTCTGCTGCTTCATCAACTTCTTCGTCGTCTGCTTCAAAAGCGTATGACTCTTCTTCAGGCTCTTCCATATCGTCTTCGCCTTCTTCTTCGTCACCCATATCCATATCGTCGGCGCCTTCTTCACCTTCTTCGCCAGCCATCATTTTTTCAAATTCAGCTTTTAGCTCGTCTAGTGCATCTTCTAGGTCTTCAACGCGATCTTCCATATCGCCTTCGCCGCCCATATCGTCTTCACCTTCGTCGTCCATACCCATATCCATATCATCAGCGTCACCGCCCATCATTGGATCCATTGGCTCGTCGTCAGCTTCAACTTCAAATTCGTCTAAATCAAATCCTTCGTCGACTTCTTCGTCGTCATCTTCGTCATCTGACTCGTCTAGATCTTCGTCATCTGACTCGTCAACTTCTTCATCTGATGCTTCATCTACTTCTTCATCTGATGCTTCATCTACTTCTTCATCTTCAAGTAGTGATTCATAAATTTCACGTGATTTTTCTACCACGATTTCGTGGAAAAGCTCTTCAGCACCTTCCTTGTCTTCATTGACTAGGCGCTCAAGCATTTCTTCAAATTTGTTAAGGTCTGCCATTTTTGTTCTCCTATAAAAGTTATACCTATGGTAAGGCTGTCACTATTATTTAGTATAGGGAAGAAAATATGCGTAGATATAGGCGATTTTTAAGCCATTTTGCGGAGATACACTTAAAGATTGAACATTTTCTGGAAATCTTCAACATAGATGTGCTTCAAATTACTAAATTTATTTAGTTCTCCGGGAATAAAATTATCAGGTAATATTACCCTATAAAACATAATTTGTGGGTTTTCTTTTAATATAGTACACGTTTGTTTAAGCCAATTACCGTAATAAGTTGCAGTATCTGTTGTCTTTTTATAGTTAGGAGTACCTGCATAAACGTTGTTAACTACCTTTCTATCACCTTGATCTAGACCTTGGTAATCAAATCCTAAAATAAAAATTTTCTTATAATAATGTTGTGTAGCTAAGTGTAATGCAGTAGGTCCACTGCTCCAACCTTTGCTAGGTTTAAAAAAGTTTAATCCTTCTATATTTTTATATGTTTTATTTTGATTTGTCCAAACATTTTTATTAGATAGTTGATAGTTTTTCTTAGCAATTTCTAGTATCATTTTAACATCAACTGCTATTAGATAGTCAGGATCAAACTCTCTATATATTGCATTACAGGCGTAAATTTTACCAAATTCTCTTAGTTTTTCTGGATCAATACCTTTGCGACTTGTACCATTTCCTAACACAAATCCATACTCTTTTCCAGTATGTTCGTTAGGTTTTGTAATAGTCGTGTTGAATTCTTCAGCAGCTTTTTGCCGTCTACGTTCTGCTAATAATGCTTGGATTTGTTTTTTTGTGTATAAACTCTTATCAATCTTTGGCATAACAGTGATATTTATTCACTTGTTTTAATGCTAAAATTAAATTGCGCCGCCGGCAGCTTCCGCTTGCGCTGCAATACCATACATCTGTCTAACAAAGTCTAATTCGTTTGCTTTTTCTCTGTTGTGTAATTCAGATGATTTTCTTGCACGATTGATTTGACGAAGTGTTAATCTAGTCTTACGTTTATCATCAAGATTGACTACGCTGTCATCGTATGTAGGATCATAGCGATCATCTTCTACAGGTAGAAGTGTTTCTTTGTCGTAATAAAAAAGTTCACGTAGTATCATATTATTATTTATCTTATATTACTTGTTCGGTAGGTGCTGCCCCCGCTGCTCCGCTAGTATCTGCTGTTGCTGTATCTGGTGCTGCTGCATCGCCGCCGTCAGTCGGTGCTTCGCCTCCAGCTAGTTCATCTTCTGCACCTGCCAAGTCTGAGCCCATTCCTGCTGAACTAATACCTGCTCCGCGCATTTCTGCTGCGGCATCTGCTGCATTAGGTTCAATGTTCTCATCATTTTCTTCACGCCATAGTCTTTCGTTTTCTGCAATTTCTTCTGCACTTAGACCTAAGAATCTACTTAGAGCAAATCTATTTGAAACATAAGGAATAGCACTCATTTGTGTAAATGTCGGTACACGAGCATTGTCTAGTTCTGATTGTCTATACGCTGCAAAGTTTTGTGGAGGCTCAAATGAAAGATCAAACATATTTGTATCAATGTTAATACCTTTCTCAAGAAGATAACGTTTAAATTCTTGATTAAGTTCTTCAATTAGTAAGCCTTGTAGTCTTTCGCAGTAAGTATTAAAACGTAGCTCTTGAATAAACGCTGTACCTACTCGTCCGTCATTATATGAACTAGTTGCATCATCGCCGCCTGTGGGTAAGTAGCTGCTAGGGATTCGTAAGCCACGTACGAGCTTATTAGTAAAATATCTAAGGTCATCAATCTCTCCAAGATTAGTACCACCTGGTAATGTTTCCACTTTTGAGCCGCGGCCTTCAGCAGTTTGTGGGAAGAAGTAATCTTCGTTGATTGACAGTGGATTATAACTAGAGTCTATGACATTCTGACCGCCACCTGTCGCGGATGGGATACGTCTTTGATGTATTTCCGTTTTAACACGCTCAACAAACTGCATAGCAAGGTGAGTTGGCATATTGCCCACATCAACGTAGAATACTCTTCTTTCTGGAGCTCTTTGAACACGATAAATGATAATCGCATCTTCAAGCAATTCTTTTTGTTTATAAACTTTAAAAATTGTTTCTAGTAGACTGTTACCAAATGGGAAATTGTTGTCTAAGCCCTCTGATAAACTTAGATGTACTACGTGTTCTGCATCAATTGCAACTTCGCCATCTTCTAAACTAAATCTCGAACCTGCACCTGATGATGCACTTGTTCCTACCATTCCTCTTGAGCCGCCTGTTGGCTGATACTGTCCACCGTGTGGATTAGTAATATTACCATTAGTCATATGAGGAGTAGTAGCTACCATATCCTTAAAGTTAAAGTTTACATTTTTAATAATGTATTGCTCTGGCTTTTTGCCTTCACTTTCGTTTACAATAATACGTGAAACGTTTGCTGGATCAATATGAAATAGTTTTTTAGTTTCTGGATCACGTAAAAAGAATTGGTCGCCATACTTAAATGTATTGCGTAAAATGCGGAACATACGTGTTTCAAAGTTTTGAAGTTTATTCCACTGTTTTAAGTATTGTCCTAGTACCTTAACTTCAGTATTTGTTGCACCTTTGTTAAAATTAAATGCAAAGTTGGTGCCGTTAGTTTCATTCTTTTGTGTACAAAATTCTGCAAGAATATCTAGTGCAGCGTTAACTTCACTGTCCATATCCATTGTATTGTAATGACCATAACGATCAACACGGTTAGGTGAACCTACGTACACATCTGGCAAGTAGCTTGAATAGTTGGACCGTGCTGGACCTGGCTGTGAACCTCCACGAGGACCACCTAGCGGACCATAGCTTCCTGAAATGTTATCACCTGTTTGTACAGGTGTAAAATATTTTTTCCAACTCATTATCCAAATCCTTTAAACAAGTTACCTGCTAAGCCTGCTGTTTTCTTTAACTGCTTAGAAGCAACTTTATTACCCTTCATCAATTCACCTACTACTGGCGCCATACTGTTATTTAACTGTTCTGCCATATCTTTCATTTGGTTCTGAATACCACTGCTTTCTATGCTTTGTTTAAAATCCGTGCCCATCTTTTCTAAGTTTGCTGCTAATCCTCCAAACATTTGTTGCATTTGTTGCGGACCTTGATCAGCTTTAATGCCTTTCATTGCGCCACTAATGTTTGATTGAATGCTACCCATCATTTGACCAATTTGGCCATTACCTTTAGATGCTGTTTTTGCTGCTGTACCTAATTTTGCAAGTAATTGATAAAACTCATCATTGTTTATAATATTTCCTGCTTCTTTAGAAGAAAACAACTCTGGTCCTTTTTCACCAACCATATATAAACTATTTGCATTAACAGGACCGCCTTTTGCTTTTGGTGGAACATTAAGATTTCCAGTTACAGTAAGTTGGTTTACAATCATTTCTCCATTTGCTAACGCATCTTTTAGGCTTTGTCCTTGTATTCCGCTTTCTGCTGCTAACATTCCCATAGCTTTTGATGTTCTTTCATCAAGGCCTTTTGCTTTAGCTACATCAGTAACAAGTTGTTTAATATTTTGAACATCATTTGCATTGTCGGTTAATTTTTTAACCATTTCTTCAAAGGTTATGCCTTGTGCTTCGGCTTGATTTTTAATACTTTGAGCAACTCCTAACATTACATCAGTATCACCTAGTGCTGTAACTGCATTAGTTAATGCAATAGATGCTTCTCTACTTCCTCCGTTGCTAGTCTTAATACTGTCTAATGTTTTTAATAATAAATCCTGTTGTTCTTTTGAAACAGTACTGTTAGCTGGATCATTAGTTGAAGGTGGAGCTTGTCCGTTACCTACTAAATCTTGCATTAACTTAAACGGCGCTTCCATATCAACACGTTTTAAACCTTCTAATGCTTCTGCTGCTGGTTTTAAGTTGTTAGCAAATTGTTTTAATGCACCTTTATCGCCAATTAATTCATCATTAATAATTGCACCTAAATCTTTTAAAGCACGTTCGCCTTGAATAACTGTTTGTGTAGTAGGATCACGAGTTTTTTGTTCGTCTTTTGCTAGTTGATCAAGTTTTAATATTGCTGCTTCTCTTGTTATTCCTTCTTTTTTCATCAAAGCAGTAACGTTGTCTGCGTATGTACCTGCACTAGACACCATTGCTGCGGCAGCATCTGCTGTAGCGTTGCCCATACCGCCTAGTGTTGCAATTTGTAAGAAGTTAGGATCATTAATACGTGCTGCAATAGCTGAATTGAAGTTAGTAATACTAGATCGCATACCGTCAATGCCACCCGGGCCTTTGGCAGTATTAACCATATTAGTTAAGTCTTGGAATGCAGGTCCTAATGCAACTGCTGCTTGTCTACCTTCTTCTGATACAACGGCACCTTTAGTAAACAAATCTTCAACTGCGGCAAGTGCGCCCGGTCCTGCTTTAGCAGCTTCAGCAAGTGCTAGTTTCATTTTGTCAGCAGCTTCTTTATTACCGCTTGCTTCTAACTGACGTATTTTTGCTTCAACTTGACCTTTACGCATACGGTCATTAACTTCTTTTTCCATCTCCTTGCGGTTCTGGCCTGTAAGTTTTGCAATCTTGTCCATTTCAGTACTCATTGCAACTAAATTTTTAGCTGCTGTACCATCGCGAATTTCTGCTTCTGTATATCTACGTCTGTTTCTTATGATGTATTCAGCAAGGTCTTCGTTAACTTCTTGAAACGTCATACCCATATTCAATAATGGATTAGCAAGTCCTTCGTCAAACATATCTTTACTTGCTGCCGTAAATACTTGAGCACCTTTAGTAACTGTTCCGCCAAATGCTGCAAATCCTGCGGTATTGCTAGATACAATTCCAGCAAACTCGTCAAGTGTTAGTCTTGACTGAGCAGCACTGTTCTTCATTTCTAAAATATCATTGTTAAACGAAGCACCACTTGATGAAAGTGTTCTAAATGTGTCAACGCCTGATTCGGCGGCCTTAATTAAATGTAATGCACCGCCTGTTACACCTTTTAAACCTTTTGCTGCAAGATCAAACCCTTTAGGTAATTTTTGATCTCCAATACTCTTTGCTATGTCGTCAAAGACAGTAGCAGCACTTGAAATTCTTGCATTAGAAGCAAAAACGTCATTACCAAATTTAAGCAATGACATACCAGTATCGCCAGCAACATTAGCAAGACCAGTTCCAAAATCCTTCATTCCTTGACTAAGGCGATCTGTAGGTCCTTTTAATGGATCGTTTGATTTATTTGTGCCTAAAGCACTAAGATCGCCTGACAGCCCACGTAGAGTGGAGTCTTTTGCTACTTTTTCTAATGCTGCGAGTATTGCCTGGGTATCGACGTCAGCCACATTCATTCTCCGATATTTACGAGTTTATAAATAAACTATATAAGTTATTTATCGGAAGAGGTACTATGGAAAATAATCCGTTACAAAAGTATTATAGACAACCCAAAATCTATTTAGATTTACCGTCAAAAGGAAAATATTATCCTCAAGGTGCTATTAATGGTGACCCTACAAAGCTACCTGTATTCGGTATGTCGGCAATGGATGAAATAATGTTTAAGACTCCAGATGCATTATTCAATGGAGAAGCAACTGTTCAAGTTATTAAAAGTTGTATTCCTGGAATTGTCCATCCTTGGTCAATGCCACAACTAGATGTTGACGCTTGTTTAATTGCTATTCGAATAGCAACATATGGAGAAAGGTTAGAAACTACTTTTGATTGTAATAAATGTGGTGAAAACAATAAATTTGATTTAGATTTAACAAAGTCTTTAGAATATTATCTTGCACAAGAGTTTGAAGATCAAGTGTATGCTGGACCGTTAATGGTTACTATTCGTCCTTTAACATATAAAGAAGCAACTGAAATAAACACAAAAAGTTTTGAACTAAGAAGACAAATTTGGAATGTTTCGTCATTAGATGACGAAGAAATGAAGAATCAAACACTGAATGAAATTTATAAAAAAATTGCAGAACTAAGTTCTAAAGGTTTCACAACAGCAATTAAAAGTATTGACATTGAAGATCAAACAGTTACTGAGCCTCAACAAATTAATGAGTGGCTTAAAAACAGTGACAAAGAGTTTTTTGATACTATTCGTTCACAGGTTGAAAAAAATACCGAACGTTGGACTTTAAAGCCGCAAAAAGTACAATGTGCTAGTTGTGCAGCAGAAAATGAAGTTGTATTTGGATTGGATAACTCCGATTTTTTCGTGAAACGCTAATCCCACTCGAGGAATCTCAGATACTTGACCTTGTTAAAAACTATGAAGGTCAAGTAAAACAACTTAAAGATGAAATTTTTAGATTATCTTGGCATATGCGCGGCGGAGTAAGCTCACACGATCTTCTTTGGAGATATTCAATTGAAGATCGTGATATTCTAAGTGCAATTATTAAAGATAATATTGAAACAACTAATAAGACAGGAATGCCTTTAGTTTAATCAGTGCTAAACTGAACACTAAGGTTTCCAGAATCGTCATTTGCTTTAATCTTTTTCCATTTCTTAAAGACTTCAGTTGGATCTTCAACCTTGTCAGCAGAATCATTTGCTGCTTTTTGAACTTCTTTCTTAACTTCAGAATCGCTAACTTTAGGTGCTGTTTCTGATGGAATTATGTCACCTTCTGTTTTACTTAATTCTTCAATAACAGATGCTTGGAACCAGTCTGGACCATATTTTCTTAACCACCAACCAATTAACCACTGTGAGCCTTCCATAAGTGCCCAAATAAGAACAGCAATAACTGCTCCCCAGCCGGTAGCTGCTAACCCTACTTGTAATGCTCTTGCATATCTAAGCATTTTTGCAATTTTTCCAGCAGCAATCCATTGACCAAGTTCTGTAGCAATCAACTGACCGACGTTCACAGCCGCTGCTTTTGTATGATATGCCATATAGGCTTTATACACAGGATGATTAGAGTCTAAATTACTACCTTTAAAGACAGTTTCACCTAATAATTGTCTAATAGTAGCACGTTCTTCAGCCCAGTCAGCTATTGCTTCATAACCAACATATCCAGCACCTAAGAAACTTGCGCCTCTTAAAATGCTTTTAGCATACTTAACAAAGAATCCTCTTGATTTTCCAATTCTAGATAAGCCTCGTAGAGCTCCCTTGTCTCCAGACTCTGCCATCTGTTTTAAAACATCTTTAGCTCTTCCTCTAAAAACTACCGGCTTGCCGCCTTTAGGTGTATATTTGACCTCAACAACTTTTCCGCCGCCCTTAGTCTTAATATCATAGTCAGCACTGTTGCCCCAAGTCATAGGATTTTTTAAGTCTTTTGTACTAACACCAGGATTGCTAGGTGGTTTTGGAGTTTTAACAGGTTTAGGTGAAGGCTTAGGTTTTTCAGGTCTAAATATTTCTTTTCCATCAGGACCTAAGACACCAGTCCCAACCATATTTTCTCCAGCTTCTACGATTTGCCAAACTTTCATCTACGAATATTCCTTAATTGTATAGTGTATTTATTTATTTTTTAAAATATCTACTTCGTAGATATTAGTTATCGCTATCGCTCAAACTAAGCACTTCGTTTTTTGTATGATAGAAGTAATGAATATGAATTAAAGCATTATTGCGATAGCAATAATGTAGTTACTTCACGTAGATTGTTTCAGTCAGACGGAACCTGTTTACGGTTCCATCCAATCTTGACTTCACGTGAGTTCGCCACCAGCCTAGACATTGGAAGTAGGTATTTTCTGCTGTACAATGGGCTCTGACCTTTCCCAACCTACGTCGACATCTTATACGCTAAACCGTATATTCACAAAATATACGCTTTACCGCATAATACCCGTTGCTTCGTTCCTGTGCATACGGTTTTTATGTACATTGCAGTTTTTCGACAGCCAACAATCAGTCTACGTCAATCAAACGTTCTACTACCGAACGCCGCTCAACGTGTTACGTGTGCTCCTATACGGATGCTTTTTCCACAGCGGTATTTTCAAACTGGCCCGCTAACCTTATGTGTTGGATTGTTTTGCCTTGATGCTATGTTCTAGCAATGCCTTGCGCAATTTATCGGACCCGCCAACTCTAACATTAATAATTCCATTGTAATACTCGTCGCTCTCTAATACACGGCGGTCAAATTGCTCTCTTGCCTCAATGTAGGACATTTCGCCCCTGCCTTTACATAGGTATAGGATTTCTCTTGTGAAATTTTCTGGGCCTAATTCTGCTACATCAGCATTCAGTCTATCCGAACTACCCCAGTAGTCGCGCCAGTCTGATTCTTTGTAGCCTCTACGTTTATTCTTTTTGCCTTTAAGAGGTGGTTTAGTAGTTTTAAATTTTGCAAGTTTCTTGCCTATATACTTTTGCCCAGTTTTAAGATTGGTTATGAGGTAAACAAAGCCTTCGTATTCGTCTGGTATTACATCAATAGGATTGCCTTTATAAGTCCACTTCATAGTGATACTTATTATTTGCCTTGCTTTTCTGCCTGTTTCTTGGTTTGATAATCAGAATGTATTTCATCCATACGTTCTTTAGCAAGTTCGCGGATTTTTCTTAACCAACGTCTACTTGCTAAGTGTGTACGATGAGACTTACGAGACATATATGCCTCGTTAGCCTTAAAATACTCCATATAAGCCTTTGTTAACTTGTCGTGTGTGTCATCTTTAATCATTCTACTACGTCAATATCGTTCTCGTAACTTGTAAAGCCATTTTCTTTAATAACTTTTAGTATGTGATTTACTCGTCCTACTAATTCGTCCTTGTGTGAGATTAAGAAAATGTTTTTGTCACGTTCTCTAGTCATCTTTTTAAGTACGCTTAGTGAATTTTCAACGCCAGCAGTGTCCATACCACTATCAATCAGCTCGTCAATAAACAACAAGTTGATATTTTGATATAAACTCTCCCAAACATCACGGAATGCAAATGATAAGCCTAAAATAAGCCTGTTTCGTTCGCCTCTACTTAGATTATCAAAGTCTAAGTCTTGACCTAACTGTGTAATTTCAACATTTAAGTCGTTTTGGAACAGTACCTGATGCGGTAAACCTAACTTATCAAGATAGTATGTAAGTCGATTGTTTAAGTACGCAAGGTTTTGCTCAATAATCTTTTTACGAATAAAGCTATCTTTGTTTGTGAGCAGTTTTAGTAAGAACTCTTGGTGATCTTTAAGATTAGTGAGCTCATTAACCGGAGTCCAGTCAATTTCTTGAATAGCTTCTTGTGTAAGTTCTTCTATTTGGCTTTCGTAAGGGTCAGATTCTTCACTCTTACTTAGCACAGACGACTTTAAATTCTCTACGTTGCTTCTATGCTCATATGCTTCTTTAGCAGTTTCATAAAATGTAGATGGCTTGCCGTTAATGTCGCCAATATCTTCAAGACCTTTTAAAACTTCTGTTAGTTTACTATTAACGTCTGATTGATAAGCCATTGCTTCTTCAAGTTCTTTTGCTTTTTCTGACAAAATTTCTTGCTTTTTATCCTCGTGTAACGGCTGATTACACGCATAACACATTGCATTATCTAGCTCTAAAACGTCTTTTTCTACCTTTTTGACACGCTTGTCTGCTTGTAGCAGTGCTGAATCTAGTGTACTTTTTTCTTTGTTTAGTGCAGTAATCGCAGTGTTTAGCTCAGTCCAGTTAGCTAATTTGTCGTGGGCTTCTA
>Ga0181592_10004973_pt1 | contig 10954 bp, 10 predicted proteins | sample 071ome_20_FD_133755 | JGI IMG/M metagenome (GOLD analysis project Ga0181592, IMG submission 133755) | Coastal salt marsh microbial communities from the Groves Creek Marsh, Skidaway Island, Georgia - 071412BT metaG (megahit assembly) | ecosystem: Environmental > Aquatic > Marine > Intertidal...
AAACTACTATCTTTCCATATCACTCTATTATTCGGCTGTGCCGCATATTGTCCATTATCAAGCTTTAAGATATTAAATGACTTGTGTTCTGGATCGTATTCGGAATAGTTTGTATTTAATACACTCTCATCCGCATGACAGTTATCTATAGTGAAGACGTATTCTCCACCGTGCATTTTTCTGTCACGACCTAGAAACTCACAACGACCTAATATAGGTTTCTCTATAACAGTCATGTGATAATCAAAACAATCCCAAAGTTGTAAAGTATCAAGAGGTAGTTGATCATCTGGATTTATATCTTCTTTCCAGACAAAAGCTGATAATGGAAGCTTATCATATAAAGCGCCATAATCAGTTAGCAATGTCTCAAAGTACAATGCCTTTCCCATAACAGATTTTACTGACACCCATACACCAGGTGTCAATTCACCATGACCTCTTTCAAGATCATAGAGATATTCTTTTTTAACATATACGTAATGTGGTGGTAAATTAGCTACTAAAAACGCCATTAATCTTTATCACCTTCATTTTCTTCTCCTACGAAAACCCATCGTTTTTGACTAACAGTTTCCTGTTGTTTTTCGAAATGTTTAGCCCATTTCTTTGGTATATTACTATATTTATCTATAGTGTTCTTTTTGTCCCTATTGTAGATGTGTTCTACTGGTAAATGTATCTCTCCACCAAGCTTTTCAAACGTTCTTTCGACCTGATAAGGATGTGTATCACCTTTCATGTCAGCAATATATCCCATAGGACCACCGTTTATTACAGGATTTAAATGTATAAAATTACGAATAGATCCAGCTGCTCTTGGACTTATCCTATAACAAGAAGCACCTTGACCGAATAACTTAACATCTATTCTTTTATCTAAATCCCATTCTTTCTCAAATAGCTCATAGTCTCTAAGTCTAGAATCATGTTCTATTATTAAAGCGTCTTTTATATTCCTTTCGAATATTGTTTTCCATATCATATAGTGTGAAACGAATGCAGCCTTTTCAGATGGTGTATACTCTTTTATTATTTTCTTCTTAACATATTTTCCAGAATTACTTGTTCCAAAATTCAGTTTAACCCTACTATTATAATTACCAGGATGATATGCATCGAACCGATTTAATTTAAACCCGTTCGATTCCCAAGATTCTTTTATTTGCTCGTAGTAGTATTCAGAGACCTCATTCCCACGAATCACTATAACGAAAGTAGTCACATTTTCAGGCTTCATTACTTATCTATTTTTAGTTTCACCGTATGGGTTTGGCCTTGATCTTCTTCTTGATCTTGTTCAGGCTCTTGTTGGTCTGGTTCGGGTGCTTCTTCTTCTGGAGCTTCACCTTGAATCTGATCTTGAATCTGTTTAATCTCGTCGTCATCAAAGTAAAGAACGTTTTTCATTAACCACTCTTTAGACAGATATTCGCCAACGTATTGTTGTGCCATATCCATAGTCTGAAGTCTTTCTCTTAGGATTTCAGCATCTTTTAATTCTGTAAAGTGATTATCCCTGGAAAAATCAAACTGAATATCGTTAGAAATATCTTCCCAATCTTCCTCAGTAATAATACCTTTTAAAATAAGCTGCTTTCTTAATATCTCTCTGAATAATATAGAAAAGCGCTTACGGATGCGATCGATGAACTTTTGAAACTTTAGCTCGTCACGTGAAATCTCAGTAGACCTACCAAGCGAAAATTGAGCTTCTTGTTCAAGTCTATTGATAGGTACGTTCAGTGCACGATATAGTCTTTTTTGGAAATAAACTATATCATCAATTTGTCCTAGGTTCTCACCGCCGGGTAGTGTACTAATTTCTGTACCTCTACCGCCTTCACGACGTGGTAACCAGAAATCCTCAAGCATTGACATATGCTTGCGATCATCTTTAACTTCACCCGTGTTAGCATCATAGACTAGCTTATTTCTATAGCGAGTCATAATACCTTTCATATATTCTTCAGCTTTACCTTTAGGTAAGTTACCAACATCAATATAGAATATACGTCGCTCTGGCGCACGTGCGAGACGATAGATGACAAGTGAGTCTTCCATCATACGCAATTGGTTAATTGGCTTTAGAGCTTTATGCAGATAAGAAACTACATGTTTTTGTGTAGCATCTAATAGACCAGACGTAACATATACGACTGAATCTTTAGTAAGTTTTACACCGCTATTTTGTTGTCCTGGTTTTTCTTGATAGATGTAATATTCATTCTGACCTTCGATAATACTCGCACCTGTAATAGGATCTTTTCTCTTTTTAATCTCTTTTACTTTACGAATTTTAGAAGAGTCAATTGGACGAATATCTTGGATACCTTCTTTAGGTTTATCCTCATTCACGACTAGATGATAGTTTAGTCTACCATCGATGTACCATTTTCTAAAAATATCATGCGCAAGATCGTTAAATCTAAGCATGTATAGAAGTGATTGGAATTCTTCTTGGATCTTATTCTTAATACTCTTAGATAATTCTAATTTGTCCATTTGCAAGGAAACTGACATTTCGTCTTCGCCTGCAATAGCTTCGTTTACAATATCTTCAATTGCTGCATCAACTTCCGGATGCATAGCAACCCCACGATATTTTTGAATGAGAGTGGAATTATCTTTAGATTTATCGCCGTCAATATCTACGTATTGACCATAGTGTGCACCAGATGCAGTAACGTAACCAGCACCATCCTCGTCCACTTTAGGGACAATGGATCGTAGGGTTTTCTCTTCTTGTTCTTCTTTTTTGGATCTGCGGATTTCAAATCCGAAAAGTGTAAGACCGTTATCTGCCATAGTCAATCCTATTAAATTAAGAGATAGCTAGGCGTTTCCACCTAGCTATCTTTATATACCACTTAACTTGTGGTGTTGGATTCCCAGTACTGAACTTGGAACTCAACAACGAATCTTTCGATTTCGTCATTTGATCCGTAATTCAGATCGATTGGGCTGATGTTAGTCGGGAAACATCCACGGAATGTGTATGTTTTTACTATTGATTCGTCCCGATCAAGCTGCTCAACGAGAAGATCAGCTTCGTAATCAGTAGGAGCTGTAAGACCGGTATTTGCACTATGTGCATTAATACCGTTCATCCAACGCTCCATTGCGTCACGAATCCTGAAATCTGTGTCGTTGATAATCGTTGGAGTCCATACGTCAAACGTACGGTCTCCTGCGATTTTAAGCTGTCTGCCTCTAAATGGGATAATGATTGTTCCCATAATTGAGCCAGGCAATTGAGCAGCCTCGCACATGAAAGACGTAAGTTCTACGTCGCCATTTGCGTAAGTTGGAAAGTTGATAGTGGCTCTAAACAGATTCGGTCTAGCGCCACCGCCTTTTAATTTGGCCTTGAAATCATCTACTGAAAGGCTCATTTTATTCTCCTATTAGCGCTATTTATACCGTGCCTACAACTTCTTCAAAGTCGACGCCCGTTCTAACAGCCACAAAGTTTAGTGTGACAAAGTTGATAGAACGTGCTGGCTTAATGAAGATGTTACAGACGAATTCGTTTCTGTCGATAACTGCCGCCGTGTTGTTTGTTTCGTCACAAACTACGCGGAAGTCAGTAATACCACGTCGGCCTTGAATCTCCCGGAGGAAAGGCTCTACGATATTCTTAAACTCCGAACGAGTGAACTCATCGTTGAACTCAAACAGAACGTTACGAGCTGCGATTGAGATTGCTCTTTCGATTGCCAAGAACAGTCTGCGAACGTTAATACGATCGAATGCACTTGGACGTGCGAGTTTAGTCTTATCACCAAACAAAAGAACGCCTTGACCAGGGATGTTAGCAATTGGGTTAACACCGACCTTATAAAGAGTATCTCTTTCAGTTTGGTTTGGAGAGTAGGCTATGTTTGTAATACCTAAAAGTTGACCACGTCTTGGACCTGCAGGTGAGAACCAAGGAGCAGCTACCTGATCTGTACCAGCCATAAGACCTGCAACAGATGATGCTGATGCTAGGTTAATATACTGATCGTTATACTTGTCATAGACTTTTAAGTAGTTATTGTCCATGACTAGGTATGAAGACTGGGTAAAGCTAGCAGCGGTTGTTACCGTTGAACCAACTGGGTCGTTGTTGTTAATGATGTCCGAACGTGCCGGAGATGTGACAACCACGCAGTCTTTACGTGTAGACTGAGCAATCGAAACGAGATCGTTAACGATTGATGTTTGATCAGATCTACTATTGAGACCAGGAGCAATTAAGAAGTCGACGAGGATATTTTCCTTATCTTCTACTTCGTCAAATGCTGTCTGATAATCACCAACGTCTAATGCTCCGCCATCGTTGCCGTTTCTAAGACGAACAGTTTCGGTCCAAGAAGTTCTGGCAGAATCGTATTCAGTTGGGCTATCTATGTTAAAACTTGTTCCAGAATTGGTTGCAAATGTAGAGGTGTTACCCTTTTGACCAAATCCAGCCATCCAAACGTAGTTTGAAGCGTTATTGATAACGTTTACAATGTAGTTTGTAGATCCGTCAGCGTTAACTGCGTTAGGAGCAAGTGAGAGATATGGGAAGGTTTCAAGAACCTCACCTCTTACACCGAATGCGCCAGTTCTATCTACAACTGCTACGTGTACTTCATCAGCAGTACAGCCAAAATCTTCTGCATTAGAAGAAGTGGAAGGTACGTTATCGAAGTATGATTTATAAGTCCAAGCATTAAATGCCGTCAGTGCGTCGGAATCAGTAGCGGTAGGACCACCGAATGATAGGTGTACGTCTATAGCGTTACCTAGTTCACCAGGATACTTAGCAATGAAAGTATGCTTCAAGGTGAGTGCACTATCTAATCCAGCAAGCTCATTCGAAGATGCTAAAGTAGATTGTTGAACGTCAAAATTATCTCTGTTTTTTACTAGAGGATAATCAGTCGAGCTTAGTGCTCCGCCACCACCTTCATACGCATCTGAATCGAATGCGTTAAAGATTCCGGTGTCTGGAACAGCACGAATTACTTGGAGTGAATTTGAATATCTTAAGAAGTAAGCAGCTTCGTGAAAAGCTACAGTACTTGCACTATCTGGAGCGCCAAAGCGTGTAACAAGACCAGTTTCATTTGAAACCAATACTGGCTCTTCCACTGGGCCCCAGCGGAAATTGCCTGCATAGGCACCTGTACTTGTAGGAACGTTTGGAACAACCCCAGTTAAGTCGATCTCCCTGACGAAAATGCCAGGAGATTGTAATGGAGTTGAAATTGCCATGACTCTTTCCCTTCGAGTTGAATTATAAGCTTATAAACATAATACGGAATTTCATATTTCTATTTATAAGAAACCCGATTTTAGAAGTGTTTATGCTCATAATCGATCGCCCATGGCGATTCAGGCTCTGGTTGTAATATCTCTGTTCTACCATCGTCGATGAAGCCAAAGGGCGGTAGATCTTCCTCAATTGCTTCCATTCGCTCTTTAAATAACATTTCTTTTAAATTAATATTAGTCATATCTTGGAACATTTGTGTGGTTGCAAAGTAACCAAACATTACAAAGTTCATTACTAAATCATCATGATTACCTTCTGAAGCCTCATACGATTGTCCTCTACCTTCGAATGTAGATATTTCTAAAATGGTTTGTTCATCTACAATCTCTAGTTTACCATTTTCTAAAATATCTTTAAATCCTGAACATCCTAATCTTTTAGTCTTACGAGTCATTTCAACACCTAGTGCATTTGCTTTAACAGCAGATTCTACGTGAAGATTCTCGTATTCAAAGTCGTAATATAGACCACGAGCAACCATCATTCCCTGGTCATTTGATTCTACGATCGTATAAGCTTCATTGTAAAGCTTAGAATACTTATATATAACATTAGGGAAGAGTATTGGAGAGATAGTGTTACAGCGATACGCAGCTACCTGTCTAAAAGGTGAAACACTGGTATCGATCAAATTAAAAGTAGAATAATCCTGACCTCTTCCCTTCGCAACATCCACACAACAAACATATTGGTGATCTTTTTGAACTTCTTCATATATTAATAGATTACCATTTTCTAATATTTCTTTTGGATTCTTAGCTCTTAATTTCATAAGAGTTTCTGCATTGATTAGCGTGTCACCCGTACCAAAGAAAGTGTTACCGAATTCCTGGTCGAATTGTAATTGACTAGTGTTTGATATGGTTTGTAATTTCCAAGCGTCATCCCTGCCTGGTACGTCCCACCAATCTACTCGAAATGACTTATATTCGTTTACACCTTGTGTTGCACCTTGCCACAGATTGTAGAACATGTTACCAATGCCGTTGGCTGTTGAGGTAACAATAACCTTTGTGTCTTTACCGGAAGATACAACGGGATATGTTGATGTGTAGAACTCAGACGCTCTTTCGACGAACGCAAACTCGTCGAGGTAGAGTAAGCTAACAGATAAACCACGAATAGAACTACCACTAGTAGCTGCAGCCAGAATACGACTGTTATTACTAAACTCAATGGATCCCTTGTTGAGGGCTTTGCAACCAGGTTGTAAGAAGAATGGTATATTTTCCAGCATAAGCGTAACACGTGACAACATCTCCCTCGCCGTAGCACCTTTGTTAGCTAATATAGCAATTGTCTTTTCTGAGTGGAATAATGCAAACCAAAGGAGATATGCACAAGCTGATATAGATTTACCTGATTGTCGACATGCTAAAACTATATTAAATCTATTATCATTAAATTGTTTAAACATTTTTTCTTGATAAGGATATAGCTCAAATGGAACTAATCCTCTATCAAGTGATATAACTTTACAATAGTTCTTGGCAAAGTATATTGGATCTTGCATACACCTTGCATATTCTTGTACTGTTTCTACATCCCAATTCTGAATAACCCCGTCTCTTTTGACGTTAGGATTACCCAGATAGCTTTCATGAATCATTAGGAGTAATATCCACTGTCTGATTTTGTAACACTTTTTGAAGATCCGCTGTAGATCCTACGAACAGATTATTAGTAGTGTTTCCTATCTGTTTCTGTTCTTCTTTTTTATTCATATCTTTATGCTTCTTATTCAGATCCATAAGCTTATCGTTTACATCAGCAACGTTTTTAATTAGACCTGATAATACTTCGAACGCTCTCGGGTGCTCGCTCTCGCGGGCGACCGCGATCATTTCTTCTAGTGCATCTCTACCCTTATTGATTAAATCAAATAAGGTTTCCCTAGAATATTCGTAATCGTTTGCAAACTGATCTGAGTCACGCATAATGCCACCATCCTGTCATGATATATTTATTACTCCTTAAATTCGGCATAGATCTATGGGTGTGAGTCCAACCAGAAGGCCAAATAAGGCATAATCCTGGTTCCGGTTTAAAATGTTTACGTTGATTATAAAATTGTGTCTGTCCACCTATAGTTTGATTTAAATAAATCATCCATACTAAAAATCTATTTGTATTATCTCCATCCTCAGCGTGCCACGCAGTAAATCCCTTTCCAGGATACGACTTTTGTATCTTATAAGACATGGAGTCAAAATTACTCGGACACCATCTAAACTCTTTTCTATATGTATCAAATTGATTCTTCAACGCAGTTATAAGTTCCTTATGTAAAGATTCAAAGGAACCAAATTTTGCGGGATTTGATATAATATCTTGGTGAACGCCTTCTCTTCTTTCCTCGATTATATGATCCTTTTTATCTTCAAACCATTCTATAATATCTTCACATAACTTTGTAGATAACACATTTCCGTTCCATGCTATGTGATCAAAATACTTCATGCAGAATCGCCGGGTATATTAGTAAGAGTTACGGTAAATCCGTAATCGCTATCTGGACTTACATTAAGTGGATTTGGTTCTACTGTTAAAATAGGTGAGGCCGTAATGGCGTTACCGAATCCATCAGAATCTTTTAGATTTCCGCCTACGAAGAAGTTATTAGTAACCTTACGGATAATACCTGTATCTTCAATGCCTTGATAGAAGTTAGCGTGCATTACAAAATCGAGCTGATAGATTATAGATCTACGCTCACCTAACGTCCCCTCATAGTCATCAGAATACGATAGACCGTTAAGAATAATAGGAACATCTTCTTTTATATCTGCGTAATTTGAAAACGGTTTGATAGTTAAACTATATTGTGGGCTAAAGTATGGTAATATCTGTTCCACAATTTGCAAAGCATCATCTTGGGTTTTAGTATAGACGTTTAACTGAAGATCAATGTTATAAGGAACAAAGTTAAATAGACTTGCCTTCTGACTCGTACTTCCGGAACCAGCTGTCGCGGTTCTTTTTCCTATTTTAGTTAGTTGTCTTTCTGGTGCATAAGAATAGCCTATAATCTCAAAAGACATACGAGGTAATTTTAGTGCTACCTTTGTATCAGTATCTAAGTCGGGATTATCTCTTATACGTTCTATATAATCTCTTCTTGGTGCATATGCTAACGGAACTTTTACCTGACTTAATACTTCACCGCTTGCATTTTTACGTAGCACGTATATGTTATTAAACATAGAACCAAACATGGCTACGCTTTTTCTTATACGCTCGTGATAAAAATATGTACCAAGCATTATTGTGGATCCCCGAATGGATTATCTTCACTGAAGTCTAAGAAATCCAGATCCGATGATGTAGTAGCAAAGTCATCATTTTGTTCGTTAGATGATATAGTATTGACCTCTGACGCTGATGTAATTGTAGCATTTGAATAATAATAAGGACTACCAATGGTGCCGGCACCGCCAGCTATAGTAGAATTTACAATAGTATTGGTTGCAGTAAATGTATGATAATTGCCATCATCTGCACCGACATGTATAAGATGCAGAGTAAGATCTGAATCTGACCATCTTGCAACTTCACCACTGAGTACAGTACCATCAGTTAGTGTCGAAGTAACAGTATCACCGATTGCAAATCCGTAAGATGCACTATCAAGTGTAACCTCATATCTGTAAGCATAATCTCGTTCTATCTCGTCGATAGCATCTACGCCAGTATCAAAGTCTTCATCGTTGTATTCGAATAATTGACAACGCATTTTATAGGTAGGTAGATTCTGTAACTGATAAAAAGGCTGCTCGTGCTCAACATGCATAATCTGGAATAAAGAGTTACTCATAGGCAAATATATTAAATCACCTTCTAACGGTCTTACCGAAGTAATCTCATTATCATATCGGGAAACCGTATTTGCCCAACGTTTTCTAGCTACGATAAAGGTAGCTTCGTCTCGTATTTCTACGCCGAATCTTGTAAACAGATCTCCTTCACCATCGAATCCTTCAACGTTTTCGATATACATTTCAACTTTATAGGATGAATTAAACCGTGACGGAATCTCGTCACCTAGTATTCTATCTTCTTTTACTGTATCTCTTGGAAGATAATAAACATCTTGTCCATAAATCTTCATAGACTCAATAATAATATCTTCGTAAAGATTCTGTTCAGATTTTACGGCTTGACTAAAATAAACGTTTCTGGCCATAATTTATCCTACGAAGAAGTCTGCTGGCATTTCGAAGTCGAGTCTAATTTTTTCCCTAAGTTTATCTATGTCTACAACGGCATCATCATATATTTGTCTACCGTTTAATGTGACCCCACCTGGTAATTGCATACCTTCAAATTTACTTAAATTTGATCCCCATTGTTGCTTCAACAACGCTGTAGTATATTCTTTCAACCACATATCGTTATATACTGCACCAAATGAACCTGGATTTACTGTCTTATAAGCTTCATATACGATGTATTCGTCTGCTTGAACATCTCTATCTGCAAAGTCTCCATGCAAATAAAGCCTATTCATATGTCTTGACCAAGTGGTCTGCGGATGTCCGTTAAGCTTCATATCGAGAAGGGAAAGATACTGATTCAATTGTTCGTAATATGCTAGATCGCCAGCAAAGTTTTGCATATCAGCTATGTCATTTAACATCATTTGATATTTGATATCAAAGAAATTAAATGATGTGTTGAAAGATGAAGAGATACGGAACAATCTAGTAACTTGAATTACGTCACTTGAAACATCTACGTATTCGTTACTTACGTCACTATCAGTTACTAGATGAGTTACATATGTCCTATATGTAGCATCAGCATGGTATTCTCTCCAATACTGAATAGCTTCATCTACACGATCTTCTATTTGATCCGGATCAAGGTTAATTTCAATTACTGGATCACCTAATCTTCTTAGGCAGTAATCGATCAGGCCTTGTCTAGTACTAGGATTAGCCATATTCTAACCTTTTTCCTTTTATTTATCAGTTCAGCAATGTGCCTGATGCATCGTATACGTCTATTCGATAGTAAGTGCCTTCTTGACCGTCGAGTGTATCAGCATCTAATCCAGATCCTGCGCCATCTCTAGTTTTAATATCAGTAAAGATAGTAGCACCAAACATAGAAGTAAGCTCAGCTGAATCAATATCAAATGTTCTTGAAGCTGCGATCGTTCCACCGCCACTTAAACCTTTACCGGCTGTAAGTGTTACTGATGTGTGATCGATATGTTCATCAGCAACAAATCCACTTAAGTTATCGTGAACAATTTGACCGTCGTTACTCGTTAAAACACCAGTAGACGCAGTGTAGGTTATACCAGTTCCGCCGCTAATCTTTTCGATAGGTGTTGCATATGATCCACCATCGGCAGTATTGATTGTGAATACGCCAGACGCAGAGTCAAACGATGTTGAACTTACTCCAGCAACACTAACTGTTCCAGCTGAATCTATTTGTCCTTTAGCGTTTACTGTAAACACTGGAACCAAAGATGCAGAACCATAAGTTCCTGCAGAAACGCCTGTATTAGCGATGGTTGTTACCAGGTCAACTGCACCTGAACCGTTAAACGATACGTTAGGAGCTGTTATATCTCCTGACATCGAGAAGTTTCTTCCAGTTGCCAAGATTGTTGCTGTAGAAGCGTTACCAGTTACG
>Ga0181592_10004974_pt1 | contig 10954 bp, 10 predicted proteins | sample 071ome_20_FD_133755 | JGI IMG/M metagenome (GOLD analysis project Ga0181592, IMG submission 133755) | Coastal salt marsh microbial communities from the Groves Creek Marsh, Skidaway Island, Georgia - 071412BT metaG (megahit assembly) | ecosystem: Environmental > Aquatic > Marine > Intertidal...
ATCTGAGGAAGATAGAGAAGAAAGGAAACAGACGTTATTAAGTATGGCAACAACAAGCCCAGATTCTTTTCGTTATGCTTCAATGGGGGAAGGTCTTAACGAATTTCTTGCGTACATGGGCTATGGTGATAAAGGGGAAACAAAAACTGTAGAAGGTGTTGGTGAAATAACCCGAGCAGATGAATTAAAATATTTTTGGGACAGAAGTGGTAATAGTTTTCAGCGTTTGTCGAGAGCCATAGAAGCCTATTCCCCTGCACCTAAAAGAATTACTGACCCAAAGACAGGGCGTTATAAAGAAATTCACCCTGTAGAATACTATGATGAGGCTTTAAAAGACTTAGGAATTTCTGGGGATACGTTTGTCAACAAAATGACTCCCGACCAAAGGGAAGATGTTTTGATTGAGAATGAGCAATTACTGGCTACACAAGCCAATCAACTTGTTGCAGATATTTTAGAGGTAGCACCGCCCGACCCCAACATGGAGGCGGCAGGTACAATACTGTCAGAGATGGCTGACCCTACTCTAATACCTGTAATATTATCTTCAGGTTTTGGCACTATACCTTTACTAGCCTCTGGTGGTTTATATGGTCTAGCCAGTGAAGGTAGTAAACAACTAGAAGCAGATAAACTAGATGTAGAAAGATTAGCTACGTCTACTTTAACTTCTTTAGGTTTGACTGCCGTAACTATACCTAAACAAACAGCAGGTTTAGTTTATAAAACCGCTGTACGTGCGCCTATTCTAGGTACTGAGAAGGCAGGTAAGAAAGTATATAATCTGATAAACAACACAAGAGCATCAAGAGGTTCAGAAGACACAGCCCTTAAGATTATAAATAAAGTAGAGGAGAGGTCAGCTTGGCATCTATTAAATTCAAAACAAACTAATGGTAAACCAGTAACTAGACAACAAGCATTAGTTTTAGCTGAAAAAGATTTAGGTCTTACTACATCAAACAGGCTAGATATTTTAAAGTATGCACCAAAAGGAAGAAGACCTCAAGTACCTACAAGAGAACAAGCTGTAAGAATACTTGCTAACTTGGATAACCCTGTACCATCTACTTCTAGAATAGGTAAGGCTTGGGATTTCGTAGCCGCCCCTATATCACAGGTTATACGTAACTTTGATAAAAGACTAGCAGGTGCAGTACGCAACCACGATATGCGTTTGTCTATAGCCTTGTCTAATTCTATGAAGGAAATAGACGAGTTCTCTAAATTAATGAATCAAGCAAGCCGACTTAAAGACCCTGTTTTGAGAACACAATATCAAAACGTAGAAAGAGCCTTTATGAATAGTCAACCTCAAAAAGCTGAACAAATACTAAACAAGTATTTTCCAGACCAAGCAACAGGTATTATGGAAGAGTATGCAAAGGCGCGTAAACTTCTTGACACTCTATTTGCTAGAGCGAAACAGCAGGGTATCAAAACAGGCTACCTGTATAATTATATCCCTCGTTACATTAAAGATATGGATGGTCTACGTGCGGCACTGGGAGTCAAACAAGGTTCTATAATAGACGATGCACTAAAAGCGGAAGCTAAGAAAAGAGGATTACAACATTGGTCTGAGTTAGATGATATTGTAGCCTCGGATGTCATTACCAGAGCCATCATAAATACAACAGTACCTAAAGGTAAGAAGCGTTTAGAATCACAACGTAAGATACTTGAAATACCTGCACACTTAAAGCCTTACTATCACGATGTACCTACGTCTTTAAATCTATATGTTAATAAAGCTGAACGTGAGATAGCCAAGCAGGAGTTCTTTGGTTCTTCTGCTACATACAACCCTTTGACAGGTGAACTAGATTTAGATGAATCAATCACCGCAACCATAGGTAAGCACATTCTTGACATGAAGAAAAGAGGCAAGGAGTTTACCAATCGTCAAAAAGATGATTTACAAATGTTACTAAAGGCTAGGTTTGAAGCCGCAGATAAAGCTATGGGTAAGACTATGGCTAACGTCAGAGACTTGCAGTATGCCGCGCTCTTGGGTCAGTTTGATTCTGCGCTCATACAGTTGGGTGATATAGGTTCTTCTATGTATCTTAATGGCGTAGCTAACACAGCTAAAGCACTGGTCACTGGTAAGAAGAATGCTAAACTAACTGCTGATGACTTTGGATTAATTAACCAAATATCTGCTGAGATGAACAACCTCAGTGGTGTCACTAAACTACTAGACTTCACATTAACTTGGTCGGGATTTAGAGCCATTGACCGCCTTGGTAAGGACACCTTCTTAAAAGCGGCTTGGTTAAAAAACACTAAACTAGCTAGGAATAATCCTAATGCTATTGTTCAGAAATATGGTCAAGTGTTTGAGAATGAAACAGCAGATTTAATCTCAGAGTTACAGAAGGGTCTTGTTACTGACAGGACTAAGTTACTGTTGTGGAATGAGTTGGCTGACGTACAACCCATTGCTTTGTCAGAGATGCCGAAGTTTTATTTGCAGAGGCGAAATGGTAGAATATTATACTCTCTAAAATCTTTTGGTTTAAAACAGTTAGGCTTGATTAGACAGAACATAATCCAAAGGGCGCAAAGAGGTGACATATCGGGTGCTTTTGAAGAAGCCTTAAGATACTCTGCGGTTATGGGATTAGCAGGTGGTACAGTAGAAAACGCTAGAAACTTCCTACGTTCTGGTTTTGATATGGATGCAACAGAGTCTCTTGACGATGCCGCCTTTGAAGCCTTGGCTAAGATACTGTTTGTTGATAAGTATTCCAGAGAACGCTTTTTACAAGAAGGTAAATTCGGTGAGTATGCTATTAATCAGCTAATGCCAGCCGCGCCATCCTTGATTGATAGTGCAGGTGTAGCAATTAATAACATACTGTTTGAGCAAGAAACAGACAAAAGTGCTTTTGATTCGGCTATGAAAAATGTTCCTATTCTGGGTCGTGCTTACTACTATACTGTGGGTGGCGGTGCTGAGAAACTACTAGAAAGAGTAGAAAAAGAACGTCAAGAAGCTAATGAATAAACAAAAGGGAGCATTACGCTCCCTTAGTTTTACTACACTATCTCACACGCTCCACCTACACAGGCTAATTCTTGAGAGCCTGTCGTGTTATCATCCTTCTCATACTTCTCTAACTCACTCCAGTCCACATCACTTGGCATACCTTTAACCAACTCTCTGTACTTATCATAAGTTATATCTTCATAGGGGGCTTGCTGATAAACATGGTCACTCACAGGCAACAAACTAATACCACTAGTCGCATCAAAGTTTTCCCAAATCCACTGTGCTATTTGCAGGAATTCATCATCTGTGTAATAAACAGTGATACTTGGCTTATGCTCACACCAGTGGTCTTGGTACTTTTTCCATAGTCTTAGCTGTTGCATAGCACCTACGTCTTTCACCACTGTACTGTTCTTAGGTGACTTGGTAGGGAAGCTAAACACCTTTGTAGATTTGTTCATTACACAATCTTCTACAGGGAATCCTGCTTCCTCCATATATTGTGCCAATGGGTCTTTTTTGTCCGAACGTACTCTACGAATATAGTACTTGCTGAAACGAGGATGAATCCCAGAAGCAGAATCAACAAGCTGAGATACAGTGCCGCTTGGCTTAACACAAGTAATAGCCGCAGACTGATTAATGCCAAGTTTATAAGCCCACTCTTTATTGGTTGCAATAGTAACATCCTTCATCTCCGTAAGCCAACGCTCTAAGTCCTTACCATCTTTACCCAGTAAGTAGTGGTCACATATCCCTGTTAGGCTGACACCCAATAGGGCTTCCTCTTCTGTGTTTCTCTTCCACACGTTACGTAGGTAGCGGAAGTCAGTCAACGTAGCCTGTAGTGTACCTATGATTGCCGCGACCTCACACTTACGCTTCAAGTCTTTGAGGTCATCCTCTGGGCGTACTACAATCTCCGACAGGTTACAGAACTGATTACTACGTAGGATAATCTCAGAGCAAGGGTTAGTACCAAAGTCTTGCTCACTGTCACGCCTACCATTCCTAGCGGCTACCTTCTGTGCCGCGATACGGCTAAATATGCCACGCTCCCCTGCCTTACTTTCATACATAGTCTGCATCTCAGACAGGAATGATTCAAAGTCTGGCTTCTCTGTGTACGCTACACTGTTGTTAGCCAAGGCTCTCTGACCTTCGTTACGCCACCAGTCACCATACTTAGCTTTAGCCATGCGAGGGTCTGACAGGTTGGACAGGGAGATAAGGGCTGACCTACGTACACCACCTACGACCACAACCTCTGCAATCTTACAGCATATATCATGGCACTCAATACTGGTCAGCTTGCGACCCTGTGCCTTTTGGAATATACCTACACAGAAACTAAACAGGGCTTCCAAAGGTTCAGAACCACTAGCACGACCACCGAATGTCTTGAGTCTAGCACCAGATGGGCGTACCTTGTGCATATCCCACTTAGGTATTTTCCCTGCATACAGTAAGCTGATTAACTCTCTGAACGCAGAAGCCCAACCAATCTTGCTGTCAGCTACGACAATGGTGCTGTCACTAGGATGGAACTCCTCTGCGACTACAGGTAGCTTGTTGATAAAGTTACGCTCAACACTGAATCCTACACCTGTACCGCACATCAAGACGTACATCAACTCGTCAAAGCAACGAGGCGAATCAATGTGTAGGTAGGAACAGTTGAACCCTGCTACGTTGTCCTTGTCCAACGCTTCCCCTGCTGTCATTAGACAACGCATACTAGGCATGACTTCCAGATTGTAGATAGCATCGTATATCTTCTTAGCTTCTTTGTCGGTAATCTGCTTACGACCTAGCCAGAAGTCAACGTAACGCTGTACTGTCTCTTCCCATGTCTCCCTTCTGCCTTCTTCTGGCAACCATCGGGCATAACGGCTCTTATGTATAAACTGTTGATACTGATTCACTTACTCTTCTCCTTGTTTTTAGGTTTGTCTTTCTTGCCGAATATGGCATCGTAGTTACTTGCGTACTTCTTAGGGTCTGTGGGGCGTTGGGCTGAACCCTTGCCCCCATGTGTCTGACCCTTCATTGGTCTCTGGTCTCTACGTCAATTAGTTTCTTCAAGTACCACTGTGCTTTCTCTAAGTCCTGTACTACCTTGCCTTTACGCTCATAACGCCACAGGTACTTCATGGTGTTGCCCTTTAGATAACCCTTGAACGCAAGGGGTGTCATGCTTTCCTCTATGGCTTCAATACATTCTATCTTACCATAGTTATAATGCTCTGGGCTGTTGACTTCATCTTTAACCATCTGCTCATACTTCTCAATAATCTTAGGGTACTTCTTGGTGACTCTGTCCCAATCCGCAGGGGTCGCATCGTCAATACTCATAATCATCCTCCGTAAATAAATCTCTGTGTCTAATTAACCTATCCTCAAAAGCCTCCAACAAGTCCTCAACAGAGATGTCTAAGGTTTCAAGCACTAGCACTGCATCGTACTCTCTTGCTACGGCTTCCTTTAGTTCCTCCAATGTATGTGACATCGTTACTTTCCTTCTACATATTTAACAAGTTCTTGTGCAGTATGCAGGGTGTAATGCTTGAAGCCCTCCTTGTCGCACCAGTGTCCCATCGTTATCTTACCACCCTTACGAACCTTCTTGTTAGGGTTAGACAGTAAGAATACCAATTCCCAACCATCTTCTAATATTGTATCACGAATTGATTTATATTTCAAGGTGTCACCGACACGAAAGAATCCTTTTACCTCCACCATAACCTTCTTCTCTTCATGCACAAAGTCTGGTTTGTACTTCCTGTAGACAGTGTAAGGTACATCATACGGCTCGTAGGTAAAGCCCTTGCGTTTAACTTCCTTGGAAAACTCTTTCTCAAGGGCTGACCTGTATTTGTTTTTAGTCCGTTTCATTTAAGTCCAACTCCAATACTTTAGGTTCTACTTCAATGTGACTAAAGTACCGCACACCAGTAGAGTATAGGAAACCTCTTAGGTCTGGATAGCAGTGCTTCTTGAACGGACAGTAGGAACACTTGACGGATAGCTTCATGTTACCAGACTTACCATCGGGTATTGGGTCAGCACAGTAGGCTTCTGGCTCATCACCCTTAACCATCTCCTTAACGTGTATTATACGCTCCTCTATGTCCCCCTTAATGGTTTCATGGACAGGGGCTTGGGTATCCTCTAGGTCGTACTTAAGTACTGTCAAATGCCCATTAGCTTTGTCCATAGCCAACCATCCAAAGTCCTTTTTACCCTGTGCGTGGGCGTAGGCTTTTATCTGGTCAACGTAACCAAAAGAGTCATCATACGCCAGTGTACCATCCTTGAACTTCTTGAAGGCGTAGGAACTAGCAGACTTAACATCAATAGTCACACCATCAATGGTACAGTCCATGTGTCCCTTGATGCCCTGTACTTCACACTTCTTCTGTTCATCAGTTACCTCATGCCCTGCCATGCGTACAAGGAACAAGAGCATCTCTTCAATCACATGACCATACATAAACTTGATGTAGGTATGTGGGCGTATCTTCTCACCTGTGTCCGTACCATTAGCTACGTTCCACAAGTATCTGTCATCCCGACCAATGTTTGACAGGCGCAGTGTTCGGGTGTCCTTCTTCCTGTCCCTAGCAAACTCTGTACGCATTAGGGACTTCATGGCTTCACCGAACTTCTCTATCTCTGCCTCTACATCTACAGAGTCCTCTGCCTCTTTTGTCTCCATCAGTCGGTAAACATCGTCTACCAATGTATGTATAGATTTACTCATCGTCAATATCCTTAAAGGCTTTTATGACATCAGTTGAGAACAGCTTCTGTAGGTTGACCAAGTACATCTTACTAGCGTTATGGTCGCCACCAGACACAGTTCTAAACTTGTCAAGTTTACTTACAATCTTCTTAAGCACATCCGTCTTGAACACTAGGGTACAGTATTCATTGTCCCCTATGCACAGGTTATGAAACCAGTAGTCTGACTCTGTAGCTTCAATGCCAGACGGCTTGCCCCATGACTCATACTCAATACAGATGTTGCCTGTCTTTTGCCACAAGTCCTTCTCAGACTTAACCTCTATCTTCTTGTCCTGTAGCATCTCAGCGACCCTGTCCTCCCTAACAGAGCCATACGCTAAGTCTAAGTCAAACTTCTTTCTATCTTCTACACAGGGTTTCATTATGCTACCCTCTTTGCACGTTTGTATGCACTGGTCTGTGTCGCTGTTCTGAAAAATCCTTTATACTCTGGAAACTGTTTCATAAACCAACGACCATAGAAAGCAGTGTAGTTATTGGGTAGATGATAAACAATGCCACCCTCTGCTTGCTCTCGTGTCATTTCCCACCGCATCCTTTCTGAGATAGCTTTTGTAGAGTAATGTTTGTATCCTTTATCAATCCTATCAAAAGTAAACTCAACAAACTTTTCCCATACCTGTGGGTTGTTAAGATGGTATATAATTGCGCTTTCTTCCATCTCTTCTAGCCTAGTTTTCATCCCAAGACTATTAGTGGGTTTCTGACCAGTTGTTGCCGATTTGATACTCTCCTGCGAGAGGACAGTTAAGTTTGTAGTACGTTCCTGCCGCTTCGATACAGGAAACCGCAAGCCTTCCAAAAACATCTGCTTCATCTTCTTTAACCTCTGTTTGAATTTCATCATGTATATTACCTATAAATTTATAATCAATGTTCCAAAGTTTCGCGTACTCGTCTAGCAACACCAGTGCCTTCTTCATAACAATAGCACCTGCTGATTGGAGTAGCGTGTTTAGTGCCGAGTGTTCTGAGCGTACTGCGACCCTGCGCCCATCAAGTCCATAAAGATAACCTCTTCCGCTTGCCACGCTAACTCTCTCTCGTAAGTCTCTAAGAGATGGCGTGTTTGACAGGAACTTCTGCTTAAGTCGCTTACCATCTCTAGCAGTTCCTCCAACGATACTTCCGATTTTTGCATCCCCTGCTCCATACAGGAACGCATAGATGAAAGTCTTCGCTTGACTTCTTGTGTCAACACCGCTAGCAAGTTGGTTTGCTGTATGAATGTCTCCAGTGAGTATTTCATTTGTATAGTCCTCATCGTTCATATAATGTGCAAGCATACGCAGTTCTAAACCACTGGCATCCATACCGACCACCTTGTATCCCTTCGGTGCTATCCAACAGGCACGACACTCTTTACCATACTCCGCTGACGAACTAGGTACTTGTGCTACGTTGGGGCTAGAATGTGTCATACGCCCTGTCACAGTTCCATTTGCATTTACATATCCATGCACTCTACCATCATCTTCAACAGCATCAAGCCAACTCTGTACCTGTGCAATACGCTTCTGAACCAATAGGTATTCAGCAATCATAGAGGCTTCGGGTATATTAGTGACCTTTGCTAGGACTGATTCATCTACAATGGCTTGACCCTTTTCAGTGAACTGCTTAGGCTTCCAACCAAAGTATTGTAAGTACCGCCCTATCTGCTGTCGTGAACCAAGGTTAAACTCTGGGTAGTCTATCCTACTAAACTCACCGCCAACTGTAGCCCACTGCTCCCCAAGGAACTTGAGACCTACCACAGACAATGAAGAGTCCTTCTTGAACTTAGGCTTGACCTTGCGTACAAACGTAGGCAACGGCTTGAACTTATTATGCACCGCTTCCTCTAAATCAAACTTACGCTCTTTGAGTTTAGCCAGTAGTACAAACGCACCCTCTTGGTCTAGCAACCACCCATTGTGGATTTGCGTTGAGATAATGCTTTGTACTTGATGCTCAAGGCTAATGCTTTCGCTTCCAAAGTCAGACAAAGCACTTCGTAGCGCGTTGTAAACTTTGACATTGACCCTAACATCTTGCTCACAATACTCCACCATCTCTGGCGAATAACTGTCCCAATCATTATGTTCACCTTTTGGACAACCTAGTAGCTGTCCCAAGTTTTCTAAGGAATGACCCCCCTCTCTTTGTGGGTCGGCTAGTCTTGATAATACTAATGTATCAGTTATCTTACACTTACTAAAGTCTGCACCTAACAGTCTTTCCAAGACAGGTATGTCGTAGTCAATGATGTTGTGACCTATCAACTCGCACTCTCCCTGTTCTTCAAGCCACTCATTGAAGCGACCTGTCTTTATCCCATCGGGGTGTATTGAGTAAACTATATCGCAACCTACTTCTTGGATACAGATACACCACACCTTGTCTGGGTTAAGACCATTGGCTTCTATGTCAAATACAAACTGCTTCATTAAAACTCCTGCTTCTCGTCACTCACAGGACAGGTGGTTTCAATCATACGCCCTGTGTCCTTGTCGTAGTACAGGTAACACGCAACACCAGTAAGCCCTGCGTATCTGTTCTTGAGTACGCGCACTGTGGTCGTGTTGCGAACCTGTGGGTCAGCGTGTTGTTGGTCACGTTCCAATCCAATCACCATGTCGGATAGCTGTGCGATAGAAGCAGAACCACGTAACTCTGCCAAGCTAATCTGACCGCCATCTTCATGTGCCTTGCCATTGGGTCTGCGTAGGTGAGACACTAGGAACAAGCCTATCCCTGTCTCCTGTACTAACTGTCGTAGCTTAGTCATTATACTGTCAATAGCCTTACGCTCATCACCTGTCTCTTGGTCGGACACCACGATACTAAGATGGTCTAGGATAATCCACTTACAGTCCAGACCTTTAGCCATGTAGCGTACCCTTGACAACAAGTTATCTTCACACGTAGAACCAAAGTGGTCAAACATAAAGACACGACCTGTCCCTAGAGTACGTTCCCAGTATCCTCTCTTATCTTCCCTTGAGGCATCTCTGCTTAAGTGTAGGGTCTGGTTAGCTTCAATGCTCATTATCCCTAGCGCAGTCTTGGGTATGTCCTCCTCTAGCGCGAGTATGCCAATGTTGTCATCGGTTGCACCTAGTAAATAGTGTTCCAACTCTCTGACCATCTGTGACTTACCCATGCCAGAACCACTGGTGATTGTGACCAGTTCCTTCTCCCTAAATCCATACGTCATATCATTGAGACACGCCCAAGGATACAGTATAGACTTGACCTCCTCCTGTGCCACGATGTAGTCCCATGTGTCGCTCCCTGCCACAATCCCATCGGGCTGATACGTCTTAGCATTCCACCATTCCTTGATGAACCCTTGCACGTTACGTTCCTTGAGCATCTCCCCTGCATCTTTCATAGGCAACACTACGTTCTTTGCCTTGTTAGGGGTGAACAAATCAAGCACTGCTCTTGATGCTTCTTGCCCTGCCTTGTCGTTATCAAAACAGATAACCACGTTTTCAAATGTCTCAAGCCATTCCAAGTTTGCCTTGATGTCCTTGACTGCCCCCGATGCACCAGAGCGTATGGACACTACCGCCCACTTGTTATCAAACATCTCTGATACTGCTAGGGCATCTGCTTCTCCTTCAACAACAGTCACGTACTTACCGCCACTCTTGAACGCTTGCTGACCAAACAATCCTACATTATCAAACGTACCGCTTGCGTAGAATGATTTGTTGTCAACGATGCGTGACTTAGTCCCTGTCTGTGTACCGCTGTCCTTATCAAAGTAGGGATAGTGGTGCTTTACAATTTGTCCCGATGCTCCGTACTCTACTGTGACACCGAACTGTTTGCACGTTGCCTCAGAGATACGCCTGTCGGGGATTGAAGCTACAACACCTGTCATCTCTAATCTCCTAGTTGATTGTGGTTTACTTTCAACGACCTCACCAGTAGCCTTTTCATAATGGTTGCAGTCCACTGTGAAGCAGACTGCATGACCATCTGAGTATCTGGCTAGGTTGTTCCTAGAGCCACACGCGGGGCATGGCTCATGTCGGACAAAGTGAGAGTCAGTCATTAAAAGTCACCGCCACCTTCGGAGGCTTCGGCTAATTCTAAGACCTTCTCCTTAGACAGATACGTTGACGTACCATGTACAGGGTGCGGCTTACCCTC
>Ga0181592_10004978_pt1 | contig 10947 bp, 15 predicted proteins | sample 071ome_20_FD_133755 | JGI IMG/M metagenome (GOLD analysis project Ga0181592, IMG submission 133755) | Coastal salt marsh microbial communities from the Groves Creek Marsh, Skidaway Island, Georgia - 071412BT metaG (megahit assembly) | ecosystem: Environmental > Aquatic > Marine > Intertidal...
ATGGAACAAGCGTATATGAAGTCTAAGGGCTTAACAGCTAAGCCTACAGACGCCAAAGCGCTTAAAGAGTTTAAGCAGGGCTTTAAAGACCATATAGCAGGTAGAAAAGAACTACTCACTAAAGCTGAAGAGCTTGCTGCGAGCGGTAAGACTGGTAAAGAAGCAAGAGATGCTATCGATGCTGTGCGTAAGAGTGATTCTTTTAAGGACATAGGTATGCACACCGCTGGTAAGGAAAAGCTTCTCGGCGCTGGATTGGCTTCAAGTGCTGGGCTTGGTTATGGCGCTTACCAACTAGGTGATACTAAAAATATAAATAAGGCAGACCCGCAAGAGCAGGTAATCAAGCAGTACATAGCTGCACAGAAAACCGCTTCTTACGAGGCTGCTGATAGTGTGGGAAGACTGCTAGCTAGACTCTAGTCTCTCTTCCACCGACGCCGGTGCGAACCGACTACTTTTGCTACTTGTAAATTGGATGGTTTCGTTTTGCCATCCTCAGGTATAAAGGCTACTAAGTTCTCCGTGAACAGCAGTGTGTCCACGACATTTTGCCTAAGCCCGTAGGCGGTAGCAGATCTTAGGGCACCATACTCCCTAACATCAGCACCTGCCTTTGGCGTACGTGTGCTGTCTAGGAAAGCAGATGGGCCTAGCCTACTTACAGTCAGGCTATTTTTCTCTACTGCATGTAGCAGCAGGTCTACGAATATCATCATTCTATTATCCTATCGCAGTGGGAAGTTTCCTCCCAAGCACATCCGCACTTGAAACACTTCCAGTGGTTAGAGAATTGAGACTCGATAGTCTCTAGCTTTACGATGTGACCACACCGAGGGCAGATTACCACCACCCTAGAAAGCATGTAGTCAAGAAGTCGGAAAGGCTCCTTCTTCTTGTATTCCTCTTGGTCTTTCTTTAGTCTACGTGCCATATCCGACACGTATGCAAAAGCAAGACCGGCCCCTGCCACCCCTGAAAGGACTTTGATACCTATGTTTTTAACCAAAGATATGCTCCTTTCTAATGCAGATCACTCTGCACAGTTAAGTAAAATTATGATCGATAACTTAGTCAAGAGTGATTCAGTACACCTCACTTTTCATGAGGCAGGTTTAGTACTAAATCACCCAGATGACGTAATTGATCTGACCAAGATGCCTGAGGATATGGCTCTTAGACTGCTTGTTCTCGTCGGTGCGACTGATGAACAAATGGAGAGCCACCTCCTCAGACGTGAAATGCGTCGCCAAAGTTTACTTGACTCCGCAGCTTCTTCAGAGAAGAAGTCCGAATCACAGTGACTACGGCGCCATCTTCGGCACAAATTACAGCTAGGTTTTTAGCTGTACTGTGTTTGGTCGACTTTCCGCAGAAGAAGCAACACCTTCCACTTCTTTGGTGTGTCATAGAACCGTGATCTAACACGTACTCTATGTCTTCAAGGCTTACCGCCCTTCTCTCGGCTTGTTGCCGAGCATGTTCTGTTAAAATCATTAGATGCCTCCTGTAACTGTTTATCACGTAAACTTACACGTACTTTACTTCACAGGACTGCCCACTGCATGCGCTATCTTGAGAAGGGTTAGTTGTGTCTTCTAATTCTAGCATATCAGAGTAGTTAACAGGCTTTAGGCGGTCTTTAATCATACTGAATTTATTTAGCCCATCTACGTGATATTTTAAAGCCTCTGTGTCTTGACTATCTTTTAGGATAGACCAAGCGCCTTCGTAGTCTGCAGCTTCAGCAAGCTCTACAGGCTTTTTACCGAATCTTTCGATAAGCTGATCTCTCGTATATACTACCTGATTAGGTAGCTGCGCATAGCACATCTCACCGCTGTCGCCAAGTAGAGCAATACCCGTCAATAGGTTTCGCATAGACCATAACTTATCCTCAACGCTATCCCACTCGTCTTCTTTTACTGAAACTGTGTTAGATACATTATGAGTAAGGCCTTCGCAAGAACCGCTTCTAGCTAAGCCAGAGAGCACCCAACTGTTTTGAACAGTATTTACATGGTCTATAAAACTTATAGCGTTTAAGTCGTCTTTAATTAAGCAGTCTAGGCTATTCTCAATAGGGAACGCAACTACCATGTCTGAACCATTAGCTGACCACATTGACTCTTCGCATAGTTTAGGGTTCTCTTCTATAAACTTAGCGAGTACTGGATTGTCTTTGTTGACTTGGATATGTCTGATTACATTTCTGCCAAAGTGTGGATGTACACCGCTGGAAGTCCCTAGCAATATACTTGTAGTACCTGCAGGCTTCACGCAAGTTACCCTTGCAGCAGGTCGTATGCCGAGCATCTCTGATACCCTAACGTTTTGGGCTACTGCGGCTTCAGCCGCCTCAGACAGGGTGGCTGGGTTTAGGAGCACATCTGGATTATCCATTATGCCTGTGATAGATACCCCTAGAAGTGACTCTCTTTCTATAATTTGTTTCGATACAGGGTCTAGATATCTAGGTGTTGTGTATCCAGCTTGTAACGTGCCGATGGTTGCGGCGGATCTTGCTGCAGAGATTAAGTCGTCAGTATTATCAACAGCCTTGCCATTAATCTCTGTTAAATTACAGGTCTGCCAACCGCTCGTGTATGTATAGCCCTTATTTAAGTAAGGTATTCGATTATTTAGCATGTCTAAAGTGTAGTTATCAACGATAGTGCCTTCCCCATCTCTAATAAGCATAGGACACATGCCGATTTCTACGCATGGATTGTAGAGGTAGTGCTTAGACTTACTGAATATAACACCGGGCTCTCCGAATTGTTTAGTGCTCTCTAGTAGTGAAGAGAAATCTTCTCTGTTCTCGGTACCATCAGTAACTATAACGGCTGATATATTAGCAAGGCCTCGTTGCTTATTGTCTTGGAACCAATTACCTGTCTTAGCATTAAGCATCTCAGTATCGTCGATATCAAACAGCGCAATCGTAGCTGCCCTTCTTCTGCCACCACTTAGTACAGCTTCCGCAGAAAACATAGCGATATCAAAGCAGTCAATAGGGCGTAAGTGTAGCTGACCGTGATTAACGCAGCCATCAAGAAGGTAGTCTACACTGTCTAGTGCATTGTAAAGGGGATCAGGTCCGGGAGCAGTACCACCCGCTGATATCTCCGCACCCTTGGGTCTAATCTTTGAGAAGTCAAAGTCAGGGAAGGGTGCGTCAGAGAAATAAGACACAATCAAAGCGTGTAATGCATCAGCCCAGCCTTCTATGGAGTCTTCGATAACAAAAACTTTCTTAGCTTTGTTAGACAGCTCATGCGGTGTAATTAATGCGGGCAGACAGTTTGTGTGTACTTTTTGTACGCTAAAGCCTACCCCTACGCCACATAGCCCCATATAAAAAGCTTCCGAGAAAAACTTCAGGCGGTCACAATAGCTGGTTGCACAATTATAAATACGCATATTGTGCCTAATGACAGGCTCTCCGCCAAACTGCAGGGCTCGCTGACTTGCGAGTACCTTTTTGTCCTTAACGTCCTTAAACGCATCATCAATTAAGGTAGAAACACTGCTACCTTTATCAGAATAAAAAGTTTTATGCATTACAGCCATACGATCGACAGCCTCCTCAAAGGTCTCCCTTCTTTGAAGATTTTTATCATATCTTGCGTATGTTGCGGCAAACACGAAGTCAGCCATTGCCTTTTTACCATCCATTTTATATGTCTCCGTAGCTAAAAAAAGAGCTCAATCTTACATGAAGTAAGTAAAGAGCTCTGTAAAGATTAAGTAAGCAGATAAGTCTTAGTCGAAGATCTATTAGTTAAGCCTGCCCATGATTAAAGCCCGCATATCAGAACCTTGTAGTACCATCATTCTTGCGTGGTCATCCTCATCAATTTTAACTCTATGATGATGATTTAGGAGCATATTATGCACACCGCCAACGCTCAGCACAACATTTAAATACCCCAAGTCTATAGAGGCAATAGGATTATCATGCAAATATCTCCCATCTCTTCCGTAATCGTCATATGTTCCTAGATGTACATTCGTTTCGTGCACTTTCTGTCTTATTGACTTTATTTCTTCGTCCGTGAACTTACTCTTCGCCTTTTTGTTGAGCTCTCTCGGTAGATACAAAGCTGCGCATAAGTCCCATGCTTCGTTGTCATTTAACTGCATGTAAAAAGACTGTTTTATCCCTAACGCCATTTCAACCGCGGACAAGTTCTTGTGTAGCCTGTCAAACACCTCAGGCCGATACATGTCATCCACTCTAGCTAGGATGCTCTCCAAGGTATCGCCACTAAACTCAGTAATATTTTCATCTGACTCATACTCCGCCTCAAGCCCGGCCACCTTACTAGGCGTTAGTAGATGCTTTTCGTCAAATGATGTGTATGTAACGCTGTAGTCATCATGCATCGCTGTAAGTTCAATACAGTCTATGTTATCTACCTTACCCTCACTAATGAACGACTCGATGTGAGACCACTTAAGAAGCTCATTTGCAACACCACAGACTTTTCCAGGTATTGTAGCTGACTCAATAACCAAGCTGTGTGCCTTGGTCTGCACTAGAAAGTGTGCATTTGTGAAAGATAGCCAACCGTTTACTACCGTAAGGCAGTAACATTGATTATCCGAATCTATTAAGCCAACTTGATCTAGTAGAACTGCTTCCCTAGACCCTAGCATGCCCACGGCATATACCGGAACATACCTATTTAACTTTTGTATGCTAGGCTCGGTGCTATCTAGCACTTCATAAAGGCTATCGAAGGAGTGCTCATGCTCCTTAGACAGTATCTCTATAGCCTCGAGTGTCCCAGATAGGTCTATTTCATTACCTTTTTTAGAGATCTTTGAGAACTGTTTTACATGAACAGGGTCACCGTGAACCCTAGCGGTTGAAGGTACGTTTGTAGTCAATTTTAAGCGGGAGTGGGCATCTGTGTATGTTATGATGACGTACACACCGTTCTCTACATTGATAACAGCCTTAGGCCGTTTACCGAGAGGTTTGCTTAGTTTCTTGGCTAAGCGTATATATTTTAGCAAGGACATGTTTCCTCCTTTCCCTGCGCTACTCTGTTATCACAATCTTTCTTAACCCTAGCTAACCCCCACGAGGAACCTAATGGATTCGTTCAGTCTATACTTAATCAAAAAAGCAAATGCAGAAGCAGCACTTGCTCAAGCAGCTCAAGCAGGTAGTCCTGTATCTCAAACTCAGGTAAAAGCGGTGCAAGAGGCATCAGCCATGTCAGGTGTTCCCTTGACTAAAACAAAGGCCGCTCTTTTAATCGCACTAGGTATTGGTGTAGGTACTACAGGTACTCTGCTATACAACCAAAGAAAGAGACCAAAAAATGGATAGTTTAACATTTGCAAACCTAATCATTAAGCTTGCAGGACATCCCGAAGATCGCCTTGCCGAAAGAACAAACCTTAACCCTAAAGCACTTGACCCTGTGAGAAAGGGACTTAAGTCAGCTAACTTACCCGCAGGTAGCCATCATGTGCGATTACCTGATGGTAGCTATGCTGTAGTAAAGGATGTAAGCAAACGAGGTAAAGACCCTAGACATGTTGTGGCTACGGTACTATCCAAAGATATGTCACCGCCTGGCTATGATGTCACTTACGATATTATGGATGTAGACCCTGATGATGTAAGAGTCATAAACTTCTCAGAAGGCCCTAACACTGCGCGTAAAAATACATATAGTGCGTCTGAGCGCTCCGGCAAGGATAGCTACTCTTTTTCAGAGACTAAGTCTCTTTCTTCTGTAAAGGTAGCCATGATTGACATGGAAGACGTCGTAGATCGCCTAGCTACACTTAAACATGACAAAGAGTCTCTAAAAGACTACGCCAATATTATACGCAGACAGAGTAAGATAATTAACATAGACCCAAGAGAACTCCCCGAAGTCCCACCACCCTCTAATGAGAGTGCTCAAACAGAGGCAGAGCTAGCTCATATACTGCAGGTAATGGAGGACAAACCTCTATCTGACAGGTTTGTAAGTAGGGCGAGCGATAATGTAAGTGATGTTTTTTATGATGCTTGTGACGTATTTGATCTAGACGCACAACCTGAGATTGCTGAAGAATTAGCAGCAGATATTATGAAGCTTGCTATGTACATGAAGTACAAGTACTTGAGACCTAGACCATATCAACTAGCGCCCTACTACGATAAGGGTGTGCAAAGTAAGGACATGGCGGCAGAAGGATCTCCTTCTTACCCATCCGGGCATTCCATGGTCGGTTATGCTTTAAGTAAGCTGTATGCTGACTTGTACCCAGAGTATGCAGATGAATTTGAGCGAGTAGGTATGAAAGTAGCACTGTCTAGGGTACAGGCAGGTGTTCATTTCCCTTCTGACATAGAATATGCAAAAATGCTAATAGATAGCATATTCGAATAGGCAGGTAAAAAATGAGTAAACTAAAGATTGGTTTAGGCGGTTTAGCAGGCATAGGAGCTCTCTACTCTTTATTCGGCATGAACAAAAAGAAGTCTATACCAATGAGCAGGCTAAACAGCTCTATGATTAGATCTGCGGGGTATGACAAGAACTCAAACAAGCTATCGGTTAGGTTTAATGATGGCCATGTGTATGAGTTTAATGATGTACCTGAGTCCGTTTACAATGAATTAAAAACCTCTGACAGCGCAGGTACTTACTTTAATAACACTGTTAGAGGCAAGTATGAACATGAAAAGGTGAGCAGTATGAGCAGTAAAGGACCTTTCGATAGAATTGAACCCCCTAGAACAGCAAAAAGTCTGTCTGATGTATTAGTAGACTTGCGTAAATTAGATACTCCTGAAAAGTGGAAAGCCTATGTAGCAGGTAAGCACTATGCTAAAGACCAAAAAACGGAGACACACCATGTCAAATGACCATAGAAAAGGCCTTCTTGTTTTAGAGCATGACGATGATATGGAAAAGGAAGCGATGAACTTTGTAGGAGGCCTTAACAGGCTAGTATCAAGCGCTACCAATTTTACAGCAGGGCTTATACCAGGCGTAGGTACCAAGATGGTGCAAGCAGGCGGTGCTCAGATAGCTCAACAGACAGCAAAGAACATAGGTACTGCTGGTAACTATTTAATGGCAGGTGGTGCTCTAGCAGGGGCAGGTGTCGGCGCTTTAACAGCAGGTGAGGGTGAAAGGCTAGGCGGTGCATTACAAGGCGCTATGATTGGCCTCACTCCCGGACTTCTTCTAAAAGGCAGAGCAGCTGCGCTTAATAAAGGTTTATCCGCAGAAGCAAGTGCTGTATCTAAAACAGGTGGTCCTGCGGCACCTACCACAGCAAACCCAACAGCTTCATAAGGAGTTAATATGTCAATGAAACAAAGCATGCCCACAACAAGTGCAGCCTGTAAGTACAACAATAAAACAGCTAAGTCATTAATAGGGCAGCTAGGTATACCCAGCAGAGCCATTGAAGCCTTTCCTGGCTTAGCCTCTGCTTTAGACTCTGTGCCTTTTGCAGATGCAGTAAGAGAATTTCAAGTATCTTGTGGCCAACCTAAAAGCCACACAGATGGCAAGCTAGGCCCAATGACTTGGAAATCGCTCCTAGCAAAGTACGAGCCTGTCATGCCTAGTGATAATTACGTTGTTATGAGTGGGCGTAGGATTCATGTAGGTAACACGGCAAGTCCTTACACTGTCATTAACTTTGATCAAACAGGTGGCATATCACTTCATGAGGCAGGGCACTTCTCGCCATGGGTGAACACATCGATTGAACGCGTGATTATGCATTGGGGTGGCTTAGACCCCAAACACTTACATGCAGTGATGAATACGCCTCAGCGCAAAGTAAGTACGCATTTTGGTATAGGTCTTATTGATGATGAGCCTGTTGTATACCAGTATATCGACTTAATACACAAAACATGGCATGCAGGTAAGCATAACTCTAATTCCATAGGCATTGATATATGCCAGCAACCTGACTACAAATGGATACAGAGATACAAAGACAAGGGATATGATGTAAAGAAGATAAAAAATCCTACACATAGAGGAAACAAGAACATCATCTCTCTTGACCCGCGCATCGCCAAGGCTGTAGGCGCTTTTGTAGAGGACTTAATGAACGAACTAGGGCTAAAAATAGAGGCACCAGAGCACCACGATGTGGTACCTGATGCCTCTGCATATACCCTTTTAGGACATCATCACCTTACCAGCAAGAAATGGGACATTGCCTGCTGGTGGGATGACTGCTTCAGCCCTGCTCATCTTTCTTAGGCACTGCTAGTTGAGGGAATCCCTCAGTTATGCATTCCAATGTTAGCTTCCAGGACCTTTGCACGCCCGCAGAGCGTTTGTGCATAAGTCTAAGAGAAGCCCAAGCAAGGGTCATGGCTTCCTGAGATCTGCCTTCTAGGATATGGCGTGCGACGTCGTCCGCCATGCTTATTAGCATGAGCCATGCCTCGGGTGTGTGGAGGCATAATCGCGCAATCACCATTAAGCAGTGCGCCGCCTCCTCTTCCCACGACGAAGAAAGAGCGCATCGTGCAATCAGTGAAGGCTCTTCCGCCTGCAAGTTATTAGCAAGAAGGTGGCAACGAGAGATCTCGTCAAACATCAACTCACCAAAGAACTCTGTGTCCAAGGGCGAGGCAGCCCAATCATTAGTGATGAACTTGCTTGCGTCTAGGTGGCGCAAGGACTTCTCTGTTCCAGCAAAGGGCTGATAGTCGCATGTAGTAGTCATTTCATTCTCCTTTCTACATACTAGGGTTCAGCTCTTTATCACTTATTTTTAGTTGTAATTGTCGTCCTCACCTTCAAATGAGATGTCACCTGTATCAATCATACAGGCGAAGGGATATATAAATGAATTTAGTGCATCTCTTGGCTCTGTAATGATATACAAGGGTACATAGAGTATCGTGTACAGCGCATCATCGTTAAGCATTTCGTTGTAAATACCCTGACATACGCCTATGCCCTTAATCGTACTTAATGGTGTCATTCTCACAGCCTTTCCGAGGCTATCTGACATGGCTCTCTTTAAAGCAATATATAAAAAGGTCACTATGAAAGCGTTGATAAGAAGGTATACTATAACGAAACACCACAAGATAATGATTAAAATGTCGAGCATGATATGGTCCAGAAAAGAGTAAATAATCCTAAGTACGTTGCAGCAGGTGCTCATGAGTACGGGCATGCACAATATGCACGAGACTCAAGATACCCCAGAGCTAGAGTAATAGGAAATGCTTTAAATAACTTTAGTGATGCGGCAGGTATAGGTACTGGATTACTGACAAGAGGCAGGCTAGGCAGGCTAGGGTCTAGTGTAGCAGGCGGTGCCGTAGCGGGAGCTACGCATATACCTGTCCTCATAGAAGAGTTTAGTGCCTCTAACAGGGCACTTAAGGCTATGAAGAGTTCAGGAGAACTCAGCCCTTCTCAGTATGCAGAAGCTAAGGATATGCTTAGATCTGCTTACAAAACCTATGTAAGCAGGGCGATAGGCAGCGCAGCAACTGCAGGTTCAGCTGTTTATGGCAATCCTACTGTATTAGCTAACGCATTGGCTAGTCGTATATCTAATATGCAAGAAGCTAAAAGACTAAATAGTAATCTTATAGGCGATAGGCATGATGTTAAGTCTATCAATAGGTTAGCCAAAAAGATGGGCGTAAGTAATACAAAGCTAGTACATGGAAATACTTCTGCTTATGCAGCCCCATATAGTGATGTATCGATGGTGTACAAAGATGAAGATGATTATATAAACTCAACCAAGGTAACAGGCGCTAAGATGACTAAAGGTGATGCTAGAAGAGGTGCTGTAATCTTACCAAAGACATACTAGCCTCTTCTACGCTTCAGCGCTGAGCTTCCATCTGCTTTCTGTCTTTGAGGCCATAGTACCTTACGTGACCAATAGTTAGGGCTAAACTTATCGTTCATTGTTAAGTTGCCCTGCTTGTCGCGTATACCTGCCGACCTGCTTAGGTAGTTAGACTTGGCGTCTTTGCTGTAGTTATGTTTGTAACCCTTGTGTCCAAATCTAACTAGCTTAACTTGATCCCCCTTTTTAGCAAGTACCATCATCTTATGCTGGCTATTCCCGCTGTTGCGTATTGGCTGATTATATCCAGGAAATGTGTGACCTCTATATTCTACAGAAGCTAACTTGCCTAACATCGGCTCTGTTTTAGGGTACCGCTTCTCATACATCATGTACGAGTGTACGCTGTTTAGCCGGTCGTGTATCGTAGCCATCTTAACTTGAACCCATTCATGGATATCGTCATAGTCGTCTAGGCAGCAGTATAACTCTTCTGCCATTTCACAGATCTCTTTGAGTTGTCGCTTGACCATCCTTGCCTCGAGCCCGCCTACAGCATGGCTCATCATATTGTGCTCAGCCTTTTTAGTAAGTTTGCTATGTATTATCTTCGCCTGTAATTCGTCAGGTAAGTTAGATTGCTTGCCTTTTAGAGCTTTATGGTTATCTAATAGTTTTGTTCTCTTCTTGTTTATCATACCGCAGCCTTTGTGAGTTTAAATATGTGTTCAATAGTATCTTTAGTAGTTGTAGGCGCTATCTTACATGCTTTTGCCCTAATCGCCTCTGTGTGGGATTTAGCGCTTAAGTATCGCTCTTCTAAGCGCTTTACGACCTAATTTAAAAGCTTGCTTTAAGGAGGACCTATTTTTGTTGAGAGGCGTGTACATATCTGTGACTTGTTCCATAGTCTTAGAGGTTACTAGTGACTTAGGGGAAAATGTAGTGCTTCCTGTATGAGCAAGTTCAGCATTAAGAATTTCTGCTGCCCTCCTTTCAGCACTGACCATAGACTCTCCCTCCCTTTGTATTGACTTTGCATACCCATACAGTGGGATTGCACTACATACGCCATTAACACAGTTTAACTTACCAATTGGCTTTTTTGAGGTCGCATCAACTATAGCATCGTTTAAT
>Ga0181592_10004996_pt1 | contig 10927 bp, 6 predicted proteins | sample 071ome_20_FD_133755 | JGI IMG/M metagenome (GOLD analysis project Ga0181592, IMG submission 133755) | Coastal salt marsh microbial communities from the Groves Creek Marsh, Skidaway Island, Georgia - 071412BT metaG (megahit assembly) | ecosystem: Environmental > Aquatic > Marine > Intertidal zone...
AGCGCCGCCAACACAATGTAGTAGCGATTGACTTCGAAATGGCAGCGCAAGGCGGCACGAAAGTCGCTGCGTCCAAAGCCATCGGTGCCCAACACGCGGTAACCGCGGCCTTTGGGCAAGTAGGCACGAATTTGCTCGGGGTAGGCGCGCACGTAATCGGTGGCGGCCACGACCGGCCCCGCGCTTTTAGCCAGCTGTTGCGCCACAAAAGGCACCTGCGGCTGCTCCAGCGGGTGCAACAAATTCCAGCGCTCCGCAGCCTGACCGTCGCGCGCCAATTCGGTGAAGCTGGGGCAGCTCCAGACATCGGCGGCAATTTTCCAATCGTCGGCCAACAGCTGCTGCGCGGCAAGGCTTTCACGCAGAATGCTGCCGCTGCCCAGCAGCTGCACGCGTTGCTTGCCCTTGCCGCCGGGCTGCAACAGGTACATGCCTTTAATAATGGCCTCTTCAGTTCCAGGTTGCAGGCCAGGCATGGCGTAGTTTTCGTTGAGCAAGGTCAGGTAGTAAAAAACGTTTTCTTGCTGCTCCACCATGCGTTTTAAGCCGTGCTGAATAATCACCGCCACCTCGTGCGCAAAGCTGGGGTCGTAGCTGACGCAGTTGGGAATGGTGCCGGAGAACAAGTGGCTGTGTCCGTCTTCGTGCTGCAGCCCCTCACCATTCAGCGTGGTGCGCCCCGACGTTCCCCCCAGCAAAAAGCCCCGCGCTTGCATGTCGCCCGCGGCCCACGCCAGATCGCCAATGCGCTGAAAGCCAAACATGGAGTAGTAAATGTAAAACGGCACCATGATGCGGTTGCTGGTGCTGTACGAGGTAGCCGCCGCAATCCAACTGCTCATGCCACCCGCTTCGTTGATGCCCTCTTGCAGAATTTGACCGGCGGCATCTTCTTTGTAGTACATCACCTGGCTTCGGTCCTGCGGCGTGTACTTCTGCCCCTCGGGGTTGTAAATGCCAATTTGACGAAACAGCCCCTCCATGCCAAAGGTGCGTGCCTCGTCCACCAAAATCGGCACCACGCGCGGCCCCAGTGCCTTGTCGCGCAACAACTGCGTGAGGCAGCGCACATAGGCTTGGGTGGTGCTGATTTCACGCCCCTCAGCGGTGGGCTCGAGCACCGCCTGAAAAGCGTCAAGCGAAGGCACCGTAAAACGCTCGTCGCTATGCGTGCGGCGCTTGGGCAAGTAGCCACCCAAGGCCTTGCGACGGCCATGCAAATACTGCATCTCGGGGGTGTCGTCAGCGGGCTTGTAAAACGGCACACTGGGCAAGTCTTTGTCGGGGATGGGGATATTGAAGCGGTCGCGAAAGTACTTAATGTCCTCATCGGTGAGCTTTTTGGCTTGGTGCGCAATGTTGCGCCCCTCACCCGCTTTGCCCATGCCATAACCCTTAACCGTCTTGACCAACAACACCGTGGGCTGCCCTTGGGTATGCGCGGCCCGGTGAAACGCGGCGTAAACCTTTTGCGCGTCGTGTCCACCGCGGCGCAGGTTCCAAATATCGGCGTCGCTCATTTTGGCCACCAGCTCGGCCGTGGCTGGGTCTCTGCCAAAAAAGTGCTCGCGCACAAATGCGCCGTCGTTGGCCTTGAAGGCTTGGTAGTCCCCGTCCAAGGTCTCCATCATGATGCGACGCAGCGCACCAGAAACGTCACGCGCAAGCAGCGGATCCCAGTTGCTGCCCCACAGCAGTTTGATCACGTTCCACCCGGCACCCCTGAACTCGCCCTCAAGCTCTTGCACAATCTTGCCGTTGCCGCGTACCGGGCCGTCTAGGCGTTGCAGGTTGCAGTTCACCACAAACACCAGGTTGTCGAGCTTTTCGCGTGCCGCCAAGCCAATGGCCCCGAGCGACTCGGGTTCATCCATCTCGCCATCACCACAAAACACCCATACCTTGCGCTGACTGGTATCGGCCAAGCCGCGCGCGTGCAAATACTTTAAGAACCGCGCTTGATAAATAGCCATGATGGGGCCAAGCCCCATGGAGACCGTAGGAAACTGCCAAAACTCAGGCATAAGTTTGGGGTGCGGGTAGCTTGACAGGCCTTTGCCGGTCACCTCTTGCCTAAAGTTAAGCAACTGCTCCTCGGTGATGCGTCCTTCTAAAAATGCCCGTGCGTAAATGCCAGGGGAGGAATGGCCTTGCACGTACAAAAGGTCACCGCCATGGGTGCCACCCGAATCGGTGTCGTCGGCATGCCAAAAATGATTGAAGCCAGCCGCCAGCATGTGTGCCAGCGACGCGAAGGAACTGATGTGCCCACCCAAATCGCCGCCATCGTCTGGCTTGAGGCGGTTGGCCTTCACCACCATGGCCATGGCGTTCCAGCGCATGTATGCGCGCAGCCGCCCCTCAAGCTCAAGGTTCCCTGGCGAGCGCTCTTCTTCTTCGGGCTCAATGGTATTGACGTAACCCGTGGTGGCCGAAAAAGGCATGTCGATGCTGTGCTGCCGCGCGTGCTCAAGTAGTTCCTCGAGCAATGCATGCGCGCGCTCGGGGCCAGCGTGCTGGATGACGGCCGAAAGCGCGTCTTGCCACTCGCGCACTTCATCGGCTGCAGCCAGTCCCAAAGCCTTATCCGCGTTGGTGTTCCCCATGTTGTCTCCAATCGTCATATGCTGTGCGAGGATAGCCCGATTATGCCGACTGTTGTGGAATTTTTCAAAATATGCCATTTCATTTTGTATTATGAAATGCACCGCCTAAAGCAACGTGCGCAGGTACCGGTGAACGCGTAGACTCCACCGCAGCCCACCATGAAACCCAGCCCCCTAACCGCCGCCCCACGACCGCGCCCGCCGCTTCGCCACCGCGTGCGTCGCTTGGCCACACCGGAGCGCCTGCTGAGTGTCGGGCCGCTGATCACGGTGGTGCTGTTTTTATCCGCGGTGGCGGTGGCCATGACGTTTTTGCGCTTTGAAGAAATCGAGCGCGAGCAAGAAACCGTCACCCGCGATGTCGAGTACGCGCAACAGCGCATGCGACTGCGGCTGATTACGCTGGAAGAGCATTTGATGCGCACCAGTCAGCGCCTGGGCGAGCAATCGTTGCAAGCCAACGCATTCAAATCTGAGGCGGCGGACCTGTTGGCGCAAAGCCAAGAACTGGTGGGTGTGCAGTGGTTGGATGCCAACCTCAGGGTCAAGGCGCAGCACGTGCTAGAGACGCGCGACACCTCACCGTCGGCGCTGGCCTGGGGTGCGGTGGCACAAGAGCTCACCCAAGCGTCGGTGCCCTTGCTGCGCCAAAAGCTCAGCCCAACCTACACCCCAGCCCCATTGGGCGGCGGGTTGTGGTTGGTGTTGGCGCCGATCCAGCGAAATGGTGAGGTGGTGGGCGTGCTGCGCGCGGCGCTGGACCTGGAAACCCTGCGCTACCTTGGCACCCCGCCCGAGCTGGGCCCTCGGCTGGCTTTGGCGCTCACCACCACCGATGGCCAACTGCTGGCCGGTAACCTGCCCCGTGTCAAGCGCCACCTCACCGCCTGGCTGCCGCTACCTTACCAAGTGTCACAGTACCGCACCGAGCTTGGGCCACTGGGCGGACGCATCATGGTGCAGGGTCAAGCCTACCGTGTCTCCTCTGGGGTGATCACCGAAACCATGATTTGGGTGGTCGGCATATTAAGCGCGCTCACGGTTTGGTTTTTGCTGAGCAACTGGCGGCAAAGCAGACGACGCATGGCGGCGCAGCACGCGCTGCAGGCCGAAACCAGTTTTCGCCGAGCCATGGAAGACTCCATGCCCACCGGTATGCGGGCACTGGACATGGCCGGGCGCATCACCTACGTGAACCCGGCCTTTTGTCGTATGACCGGCTGGAGTGAAGCCGAACTGTTGGGCTGCTTGCCGCCCTTTCCTTACTGGCCCAAGGAAGACCGCAACAAACTCATGACGCGACTCAAAGAAGAGCTGCAAGGTCACAATTTGGCCGGATCAGAAATTCGCGTGCAGCGCAAAGACGGCTCAACCTTTTTCACCCGTATGTACGTCTCGCCGCTGGTGTCGCCAACCGGTGAACAAACCGGCTGGATGACCTCGGTCACCGACATCACCGAACCCAAGCGTATTCGCGAGGAGCTTTTTGCTGCGCACGAGCGTTTCACCACCGTGCTGGAAAGCCTGGACGCAGCGGTTTCTGTGTCCAACCTAGGCAGCCAAGAACTGCTGTTCGCCAACCGCATGTACCGACAGTGGTTTGGCCACGACACCAACGGTCATCACCGCATGGTGATGCAGGCCCAGCTGAATTCACAAAGCGTGGCGCAAGACGCCGAGCACGCCGACGATTTGGCCGGACTGCCCGCGCACACCATTGTGGAATCCAGCACCGGCAGCGCCGAGGTGCACATGCAGCCGCTGGATCGCTGGCTAGAAATTCGCTCACGGTACCTAACCTGGGTGGACGGGCGCTTGGCGCAAATTGTCATTGCCACCGACATCACCGAGCGCCGGCGCGCCCAGTTACTCGCCGAGCAGCAGGCGAATCAGGCGCAATCAGCCAGCCGCTTGATCACCATGGGCGAAATGGCGTCGTCGGTGGCGCACGAACTCAACCAGCCGCTCACGGCCATCAGCAACTACTGCAACGGTTTGATGGCCAGGGTCAAGGCCAAAAAGATTGCCAACGACGATTTGCTGAATGTCTTAGGCAAAACCAGCCATCAGGCGCAGCGCGCCGGGCAAATCATCAGCCGCATTCGTGCCTTTGTTCGCCGCAGTGAACCGCGACGGGTGGCCACACGGGTTGAGACACTGGTGAGCAACGCCTTAGAGCTGGCTGAAATCGACACCCGGCGCCACAACGTGCGGCTGAACCACTACGTGGCCTCACGCCTGCCCGACATTCAGGTTGACCCCATTTTGATCGAGCAGGTGTTGATTAACCTCATCAAAAACGGGGCCGACTCCATCCAACAAGCGCAGCGGCCGGTGTCGCAGCGCTCGGTTGAGCTGGCGGTACGCCCGCGCATGCTGGACGAGCAACACGGGGTGGAATTCTCGGTGCGCGACACCGGCGGCGGCATCGCCAACGAAGACTTGGACCGCGTATACGAGGCTTTTTTCAGCACCAAGGCCGAGGGCTTGGGGCTGGGGCTTAAGCTGTGTCGCAGCATTGTGGAGTCGCACGGCGGTCGATTGCATGTGCGCAACCTCTACAATAAAGAGCAAGTGTGCGGGTGTTGTTTCACGGTGTGGCTACCCCTGCAGGCTAACGCGGAGGCCTTGCCCCCGGGTTCCCCACCAATCTCTGAGGAAAGTGAAACGCGATGAGCATGGCGCCCAAGAAAGGTTTGGTCTTTGTTGTGGACGACGACGAGGCGGTGCGCGACTCGCTGCAGTGGCTGCTTGAAGGCAAAGATTTTCGCGTGCGGTGCTTCGATTCAGCAGAAACCTTTTTGGCTCGCTTCGACCCGCGCGAGGTGGCTTGCTTGCTGGTGGATATACGCATGGCAGGCATGAGTGGCCCCGAATTGCAAGACCGCTTAATTGAGCGTCAGTCGCCGCTGCCACTGGCCTTCATCACCGGACATGGCGATGTGCCCATGGCGGTGGATGTGATGAAAAAAGGCGCCCAAGACTTCATTCAAAAGCCCTTCAACGAGGACGAACTGGTGGATGTTGTGGCGCGCATGCTAGAAGCGGCCCAAACCGCGTTTGACCAATCGCAGCAAGCGGCCTCGCGCGACGCCCTAATGGCCAAGCTCACAGGCCGCGAGTCGCAGGTGCTGGAGCGCATTGTGGCGGGTCGCCTCAATAAGCAAATTGCCGACGACCTGAACATCAGCATCAAAACCGTTGAGGCGCACCGCGCCAACATCATGGAAAAACTCAATGCCAACACCGTGGCTGACCTACTCAAGGTCGCCCTTGGGCCTGGCGCCGCTGCGCGGTAAAGCCTTAGCCAATGACGGCACAAACCCTCGACGGTAAGGCGCTGGCGCAAACGGTGCGCCATGAATTAACCCAAACCATTGCCAAGCATCTGGCCAGCGGCGGGGTCAAGCCGGGCTTGGCCGTTTTGCTGGTGGGCGACGACCCAGCCAGTCAGGTGTATGTACGAAACAAGGTAAAGGCCTGTGCTGAGGTTGGCATGGCTTCTACCTTGCTGCACCTTCCTGCCGACACCACCCAACACGCCTTGTTGCAACACATTGAGCAACTCAACCAAGACCCCTTGGTACACGGCGTGTTGGTGCAGCTGCCGCTGCCACCTCAGTTAGACGAAGCGCTGGTAATGGCGGCCATTGACCCCACAAAAGACGTTGACGGTTTTCACGTGGCCAACGCGGGCGCGCTGCTACTGGGTCAACCGGGTTTTTGGCCATGCACACCGCACGGGTGCATGCGTATGCTGGACAGCATCGATGGCATGCAATCGCTGCGGGGCAAGCACGCCGTGGTGGTGGGACGCAGCCACATTGTGGGTAAACCCCTGGCCTTGATGCTGCTGGCGCGCGACGCCACGGTCACCATCTGCCACAGTGGCACGCCCAATTTGGCTGCGCAAACCCGACAGGCCGACGTGTTGGTGGCCGCGGTGGGCCGAGCGGGCCTGATCACCCAAGACATGGTTCAACCCGGCGCGGTGGTGTTGGATGTGGGCATCAACCGCAACGCCCAGGGCAAGTTATGCGGCGACGTTGCGCCAGAGGTGGCGCAAGTTGCGGGGTATTTGTCGCCGGTGCCCGGCGGCGTTGGCCCCATGACCATCGCCATGCTGCTGCACAACACGGTGCAGGCGGCTCTAAACCGCGCCTAGGTTTGCGCCCGCGTTAACGCCCGTATGGCCCGCGCCAAGGTCCACGCCGCCACCAGCCACTGCAACAACACCAAGCTACTGGCCACCCCGTGCCACTGCGCCGCGGTAAAGGGCCACCACAGTGTGCCGCTGCTTGCGTGCTGTTGCAACGCGGGCCCAGCCACCGCCCAATTAAAAAGGGCTGCTGCCACCGCCATGCCGCATATGCTTTGCCAGCGGCGATGACCCTCGCCGCGCGGCGCCCACAACATGCAAGCCAACGCAAGCACCACGCAGGCACCCGCCTGAATAGAAAAGTACGTTGCCGCCACCGTGGCGGCCTCGCTGCGCTGACTTAATGTGCCAAACAACACCGGGGGCACGACAAACGCCAAAACCGTGGTGCCACCCCACCATAAAGCAGCCAGCCAGGTCACCAAGCGTGCCACGCCGCACCTACCGGTAGCTGACCGCAACGATCTCGTAATGATGCAAGCCACTGGGCGTTTGCACCTCAACGGTATCGCCCTCTTCTTTGCCAATCATGGCGCGTGCAATTGGGCTGCTGACGTTGATGAGGCCAGCTTTAAGGTCGGCCTCGTCCTCGCCTACGATTTGATAGGTCACCGAACTGGAGTCGTCAAGATTTTCCAACTCAACCGTGGCGCCAAACACCACCCGCCCATCGGCTTGCACAACCGCAGGATCAATGATTTGCGCAGCGGAGAGCTTGCCCTCGATTTCAGCAATACGCCCCTCAATAAACCCCTGCCTATCCTTGGCGGCGTCGTATTCGGCGTTTTCACTTAAATCCCCTTGCGCTCTGGCTTCGGCAATCGCGGCGATCACGGCAGGCCGGTCTTCGCTTTTCAAGCGGCTGAGCTCGGCACGCAACAAGTCGGCGCCGCGCCGGGTCATAGGAAATGTGCTCATGGTCCCCTCAGGTGATTTGCGCAAGTGAAAACCGCCTTGGCACAGGCCAAAGCGGTTTGATATTTAAGTGTAACCCAAGCCATGCCCGCATGGGCGGGGCACGGCCTTCAGTGACGCACTGGCAGGGTTTGATGCAGCGCCTGAAGGCTATGAACCTCAAGCGTGCCACTTTGCTGCATGCCCTCAACTGCCGCCTCTGCACCGGCCACCGTGGTAATGGTGGGAACCCGGCACTGCAACGCCGTGGTGCGAATTTGTCGCGAGTCATGGATGGCGTTGCGCCGCTCTTCTACGGTGGTGATCACCAAACAAATTTGTCCGTTCTTCATCATGTCGACCACGTGCGGCCGACCCTCGGCAACTTTGTTCACCTCGGCGCATGCAATGCCAGCGGCTTGAATCGCCATGGCTGTGCCACGCGTGGCCACCAAATCAAACCCCATGGCAGCCAACGAACGCGCCACCGCCACGGCCCGCGGCTTGTCGTCGTTTTTGACCGATACAAACACCGTGCGAACCTCATCGGTGGCTTGCGGCAGGCGTGTGCCTGCTGCCATTTGTGACTTAATGAACGCCTCACCAAAGGTGTGACCAATGCCCATCACCTCGCCGGTTGACTTCATCTCGGGCCCCAAAATGGTGTCCACCCCTATGAATTTCACAAACGGAAACACCGCTTCTTTAACGCTGAAATACGGCGGCGTGACTTCTTGCGTCACGCCCTGCTGCGCCAGCGTTTGACCCGCCATACAGCGCGCCGCCACCTTGGCCAGTGCGATACCAGTGGCCTTGGAGACAAAAGGCACCGTACGCGAGGCCCTGGGATTGACCTCAAGCACGTAAATCACGTCCCCTTGTTCAAGCTCTTGTATGGCAAATTGCACGTTCATCAGCCCCACCACTTGCAAGGCTTTGGCCATGGCCCGGGTTTGACGCTTTAACTCCTCAACAGTCGCTGGCTTGAGGTAGTACGGTGGCAAGGAGCACGCCGAATCCCCGCTGTGCACCCCTGCTTGCTCAATGTGTTCCATCACACCACCGATGAACACCTCTTGGCCATCGCACAAGGCATCAACGTCACACTCAATGGCGTCGCTTAAAAACCGATCCAACAACACCGGCGAGTCGTTGGAAACCCGCACCGCCTCGCGCATGTAGCGCTCCAAGTCTTGTTGTTCATGAACGATTTCCATGGCGCGCCCGCCAAGTACGTAGCTCGGCCGCACCACCAAGGGGTAACCCAGCGCCTCGGCCTTGGTTAGCGCCTCGGCCTCGGTGCGCGCGGTGGCGTTGGGCGGCTGACGCAAATTCAATTCATGCAGCAAGCCCTGAAAACGCTCACGGTCTTCGGCCGCATCGATCATGTCTGGACTGGTGCCAATGATGGGCACACCTGCCGCCTCAAGCCCCAACGCCAGTTTGAGTGGCGTTTGACCGCCATACTGCACGATCACACCCACCGGTTTTTCTTTTTCTACCACCTCAAGCACGTCTTCTAGGGTGAGGGGCTCAAAGTACAGCCGGTCTGAGGTGTCGTAGTCGGTGGAGACCGTTTCGGGGTTGCAGTTGACCATGATGGTCTCGTAGCCGTCTTCGCGCATGGCCATGGCCGCATGCACACAGCAGTAGTCAAACTCAATGCCCTGTCCAATGCGGTTGGGTCCGCCACCGAGCACCATGATTTTTTTCTTGTCGCTGGGCTCGGCCTCGCACCACGTTTCGTAGGTGGAGTACATGTACGCGGTATGCGTGGCGAACTCAGCGGCGCAGGTGTCCACCCGTTTAAATACCGGTCGAATACCCTCGGCGTGCCGCCGCTCGCGCACCGCCTGCTCGGTGGTTTTGAGCAGTTTGGCCAATCGCCGATCGCCAAAGCCCTGACGCTTGAGTTGAAACAAAGCCTGACGGTCAAGCGCCGCCAAATTGGTGCGCTCAAGCTCAAGCTCGGTGCGCACAATGGCGTGAATTTGAACCAAAAACCAAGGGTCGATGCGGGTTAGCGCATGCACTTCATCAACCGTCCAGCCCTGGGCAAAGGCGTCGCCCACGTACCAGATTCGCTCGGGGCCAGGCTCACCCAATTCGCGCTTAAGCAGCTCGCGATCAACGGTTTTTTCGTTCATGCCGTCCACGCCAACCTCCAACCCGCGCAGCGCTTTTTGAAAGCTTTCGGCAAAGGTTCGGCCAATGGCCATCACCTCTCCCACCGACTTCATTTGTGTGGTGAGACGGGCATCGGCCCCAGGAAATTTTTCAAAGGCAAACCGCGGCACCTTGGTCACCACGTAGTCAATGCTTGGCTCAAAACTCGCCGGCGTGGCGCCGCCCGTGATCTCGTTGCGCAGTTCGTCTAGGGTAAAGCCCACAGCCAATTTAGCCGCAACCTTGGCAATCGGAAAGCCAGTGGCTTTAGACGCCAACGCCGAGGAGCGTGACACGCGCGGGTTCATTTCAATCACAATCATGCGTCCGTCTCGCGGGTTCACCGCGAACTGCACGTTGGAGCCACCCGTATCCACACCAATTTCGCGCAGCACCGCCAAGCTGGCGTTGCGCATGCGTTGGTACTCTTTGTCGGTCAGCGTTTGCGCTGGGGCCACCGTGATCGAGTCACCGGTGTGCACGCCCATGGGGTCGAGGTTTTCAATCGAACACACAATGATGCAGTTGTCGGCACGATCCCGCACCACCTCCATCTCAAACTCTTTCCAACCCAGCAACGACTCTTCAATCAGCAACTCGTTGGTTGGCGATGCCTCCAAGCCGCGCTTGCATATGGCCTCAAATTCTTCGGCGTTGTAGGCAATGCCACCGCCGGTGCCGCCCAACGTAAAGCTGGGTCGAATCACCACCGGAAAGCCAACCGTGGCTTGCACATCCCAGGCTTCTTGCATGCTGTGGGCAATGCCCGAGCGCGCCGAATCCAAGCCAATGCGGGTCATCGCGTCTTTAAACTTCAACCGGTCCTCGGCCTTGTCAATGGCCTCGGGGCGAGCCCCGATAAGTTCCACCGAAAACTTGTCAAGCACCCCATGACGCCACAAATCCAGCGCGCAATTCAGCGCGGTCTGCCCGCCCATGGTTGGCAGGATGGCGTCTGGTCTTTCTTTTTCAATGATGCACGCCACCGTTTGCCATTGAATGGGCTCAATGTAGGTAACGTCGGCCGTTTGTGGGTCGGTCATGATGGTGGCCGGGTTGCTGTTGATCAGCACCACCCGATACCCCTCAGCCCTTAGCGCCC
>Ga0181592_10005001_pt1 | contig 10920 bp, 8 predicted proteins | sample 071ome_20_FD_133755 | JGI IMG/M metagenome (GOLD analysis project Ga0181592, IMG submission 133755) | Coastal salt marsh microbial communities from the Groves Creek Marsh, Skidaway Island, Georgia - 071412BT metaG (megahit assembly) | ecosystem: Environmental > Aquatic > Marine > Intertidal zone...
AGCATGTCAGGATCAGTGGACAAGAGCGGGCTCCCGCGACAAAACGCGGATCATACGACCAATGAGAATGATTTTCAGTAAGTCTGGGCGGGGTTACAGGTGGGCCACGGAGTCGATTTCATAGACGATGTCGCCGCCGGGCGCATTTACCGTCACCTCATCGCCTTCCATTTTTCCCACCAGCGCGCGCGCAATGGGGGAGTTGACCGAGATCAGGTTGGCTTTGGCGTCAGACTCGTCTTCGCCGACGATGCGGTAAGTAACGGTTCTGTCGTCACTGACATCAATCAGCGTGACGGTGGCGCCGAAGATCACTTTGCCCGAAGCCGGGATCGTCGTGATGTCGATGACCTGTGCATGAGACAGCTTGTGTTCGAGCTCCTTGATGCGACCCTCGGCAAAGCTCTGTTGCTCGCGCGCAGCGTGGTACTCGGCGTTCTCTTTCAGATCACCGTGCTCGCGCGCCTCGGCAATCGCCTGCGTGATGCGGGGCCGATCGACTTTTTTCAGCCGCTCCAGCTCCTCGCGCAATGCTTTTTCGCCCTGAACGGTCATCGGTACACGATTCATGCGCCAATACTCTCATGTAAATCCTGAAGTCGACGAACAGTAATGTCGGTCTCTTGCTCCAAGGCCATGCATACCGCCTCGGCTGCCGCGAGGGTCGTGGTGTAAAACACATGGTGCTGCTCTGCACTGGCCCTGATCGAAGCAGAATCGATGATAGCCCGTCGGCCTTCAGTCGTATTAATGATGATTGCCGCCTCGTCGTTTTTAATCAAATCGACAATATGCGGCCGCCCCTCGGCAACCTTATTGACCCGACGCACCGTCAGCCCCGCGTTCTCCAGCGCGGTGGCTGTGCCTCCGGTCGCGGCGAGGGTAAAACCGCGTGCAACAAGCCGCCGCGCAACATCGACAGCGGCGGCCTTATCGGCGTCTCGAACACTGATGAGACACAGCCCTGAAGTAGGCGGTTCATCACCGGCGCCGAGCTGTGCGCGCGCAAATGCCGCGGCGAACGTTTCCCCCGTTCCCATCACTTCACCCGTGGACTTCATTTCCGGGCCCAGAATGGGATCGGTACCCGGGAACTTATTGAACGGCAGCACCGCCTCTTTCACGCTGTAGTACGGCGGCACCACCTCGCGGGTAATGCCCTGACTCTCAAGGCTTTGTCCGGCCATACATCGCGCCGCGACCTTGGCCAGGGAGACGCCTACTGCCTTTGACACAAACGGGACGGTTCGCGACGCGCGCGGGTTCACTTCGATAACAAAGATCTCGTCATCTTGCCACGCTAACTGCACGTTCATCAGGCCACAAACACCCAACTCCAGTGCCATCTTGCGCACCACGTCTCGCATCGCTTCCTGCACCTCGGCAGGCAAACTATAAGGCGGCAGCGAGCAGGCCGAGTCGCCCGAGTGGATCCCCGCCTGTTCGATATGCTGCATGATCGCGCCAATGACCACTTGCTTGCCATCACTCACCGCGTCGATATCGACTTCGATCGCTGCACTCAGGAATCGATCCAGCAGCACCGGGGAGTCATCAGATACCCGCACCGCGTCGTTCATATAGCGCAGCAAATCTTCCTCGCGGTAGACAATTTCCATGGCCCGCCCCCCGAGCACATACGACGGCCTCACCACCAGGGGGTAGCCGATCGTCGCGGCGGCGGCCACGGCCTGCTCTACACTACGCACCGTTGTATTGGCAGGCTGTCGCAAAGCCAGACCCTCGATCATTTGCTGGAATCGCTCGCGATCCTCTGCCCTGTCGATCTGATCAGGGGTCGTGCCGATAATTGGAACCCCGGCGGCCTCCAATGCACGGGCCAGCTTGAGCGGCGTTTGCCCACCGAACTGCACAATCACGCCGGTAGGCTTTTCCAGCGCAACGATCTCGAGCACGTCCTCCAATGTGACTGGCTCAAAGTACAGCCGGTCCGAGGTGTCGTAGTCTGTCGATACCGTCTCGGGGTTGCAGTTGATCATGATGGTTTCGTAACCATCTTCACGCATCGCCAATACGGCATGCACGCAGCAGTAGTCGAATTCGATGCCCTGCCCAATCCGATTCGGGCCGCCGCCTAAAACGAGAATCTTTTTCTTGTCACTGGGGGCTGCCTCGCACTCCTCCTCGTAGGTTGAGTACATATAAGCCGTTGAAGAGGCGAACTCGGCCGCGCAGGTATCCACGCGCTTATAGACGGGCCTGATATTGAGTGACCAGCGATGCGCGCGCACTTCCGCCTCTGATGTCGCCAGCAAATCGGCGATACGGCGGTCCGAAAATCCACGACGCTTGAGCCCGCGCATGGTGTCGTAACCGACATCGGCGAGGCGGATATCCTCCAGCCGCGCTTCCCAGGCCACAATGTCGGCAATCTGTATCAAAAACCAGGGGTCGATACCGGAGTAGCCGTAGATCTCTTCGAGCTCAAATCCGGCACGGAAGGCATCGGCAACGTACAAGATGCGGTAAGCGCCGGGGTTGGTAAGTCGATCCACCAGCTCGGAGCGGCTATCCTCATCAGCGACCTGCATATGAGGTTCAAATCCGGCGGAACCCACCTCAAGCCCCCTCAGGGCTTTCTGCAACGATTCCTGAAACGTGCGGCCAATGGCCATGACCTCGCCGACCGACTTCATCTGGGTCGTCAGCCGCGGATCCGCCGTCGCGAACTTTTCGAATGCGAACCGAGGAATTTTCGTCACCACGTAATCGAGCGTGGGCTCGAACGAAGCGGGCGTCACGCCGCCGGTGATATCGTTCTCGAGTTCGTCTAGGGTGTAACCCACGGCCAGCTTGGCCGCCACCTTCGCGATCGGAAACCCTGTGGCTTTCGAGGCCAGCGCAGATGATCGCGATACCCGCGGATTCATCTCAATCACGACCATGCGACCGGTATCGGGGCACTGCCCGAACTGGACGTTAGATCCGCCTGTCTCCACGCCAATCTCTCTGAGCACCGCCAGAGAGGCGTCACGCATGATCTGATATTCCTTATCGGTCAGCGTCTGGGCCGGGGCTACGGTGATGGAGTCGCCGGTATGGACGCCCATCGCATCGAAGTTCTCGATCGAGCAAACGATGATGCAGTTGTCGTTTTTGTCACGGACAACCTCCATCTCATATTCTTTCCAGCCAATCAGCGACTCGTCGATCAACAATTCGCTGGTCGGAGACAACTCCAAACCGCGCAGGCAAATCTCTTCAAATTCGTCGCGGTTGTAAGCGATCCCTCCCCCGGAGCCACCCATGGTGAAAGACGGACGAATAATGCAGGGAAAGCCAATCTCCTCATGCACCGCCCACGCCTCTTCCATACTGTGCGCGAGACCTGCCCGCGGCGTCTCCAGACCGATGCGGCGCATCGCAATATCAAATTTCTCGCGATCCTCAGCTTTGTCGATCGCCTCCTGAGTCGCGCCGATCATCTCGACACCAAAGCGCTCCAGGACACCTTCAGCGGCGAGTCGTAACGCACAGTTCAGGGCAGTCTGGCCACCCATCGTCGGCAGGATGGCGTCGGGCCGCTCGCGCTCAATAATGCGCGAAACTGTTTGCCACTCGACGGGCTCGATGTAGGTGGCATCGGCCATCGCCGGGTCCGTCATGATGGTGGCGGGATTCGAGTTCACCAGGATGACCCGGTAACCCTCCTCACGGAGCGCCTTACAGGCCTGCGCACCCGAATAATCAAACTCACAGGCCTGGCCTATCACAATAGGGCCTGCCCCGAGGATCAAAATGCTTTCTATGTCGGCACGGCGCGGCATGGCTTAGTGCCTCTTCTGAACAGCCGCGCTCACGCGTGAGCCTGCTGCATGGCGTTGATAAAAGGCGCGAACAAAGCCGCAGCGTCGTGCGGCCCGGGGCTAGCCTCGGGATGACCCTGGAAGCTGTATGCCGGCACATCGGTGCGGGCAATACCCTGCAAAGTGCCGTCGAAGAGAGATCGATGCGTCACACTCAGGTTGTCGGGCAAGTCCGTCTCCGACACCGTAAAGCCGTGGTTCTGGCTCGTCACCATGACAGTGCCATCCGCCAGACACTGTACGGGGTGGTTCGCACCGTGGTGCCCGAACTTCATCTTTTGTGTGCGCGCACCGCTGGCAAGAGCGAGGATTTGATGGCCCAGGCAAATGCCGAAGAGCGGCACCTTGTTGGCCATGGCAGTTCTTGCCAGGGTGATCGCGTAGTCGCAGGGTTCGGGGTCGCCCGGCCCGTTCGACAGAAAAATACCATCGGGTTGATGTGCCATCACTGCTTCATAAGTCGACTGCGCCGGCATCACGGTCACGCGACAGCCCAAATCGACAAGGATTCTTAAAATGTTGTGCTTGACGCCAAAATCGAGCGCGACGACTGAGAAGCGGGGCTCAGCCGCAGCTTGCGTCGCCTTGCCACCGAGACGCCACGAACCCTCCACCCATTGGTACGCTGACGCGGTCGTCACTTCTTTCGCCAGATCCAGACCTTTGAGCCCGGCGAATCCCTTTGCCATCGCAAGCGCCGCAGCTTCGTCTGCATCCGGCCCCGCCATAATGCAGCCACTCTGCGCACCTTTGTCGCGGAGTATGCGGGTCAGCTTCCGGGTGTCGATGTCAGCGATCGCGACGGTGCCCTCTGCGACCAGATAGTCGCTGAGGCTTTGCTCGGAACGAAAATTAGACGCCAACAGCGGCAGGTCGCGGACGACGAGTCCTGCCGCTTGCACAGCAGTGGATTCCTGATCCTCTCGATTGATCCCCGTGTTGCCGATATGCGGGTAAGTCAGGGTGACGATCTGCCGACAATAGGAGGGATCTGTGAGAATTTCCTGATAGCCCGTCATCGCCGTGTTAAATACCACTTCACCCACGGTCGCACCAACGGCACCGATGGATAGCCCGCGAAAAACCGTGCCATCTTCCAAAACGAGGATAGCGCCTTGAGACAAACAGACCTCCCAGTCGTTGTGGCCACACGCGCTAAGCAGGTGCGCGAAGGGGCCGGGCTACATTCACCCTGTGGTCGCAAATTGCAGACTTGAGCGCAAGATGGGGTAGCAAATAACCCCGCGCGGGCTGGCTCTGCAGTTTACGGCAAAGGCTTTTCTGTGTCTAATTTTTGCGCCTCTACACGCCCTTGGATGTCGGTTACACTGCGCGCCCGATGGCCAAAGAATCCGCCCGTGTCGCTGATAAATCGTTATTTCGCAGGTAAAAAAGCTGCTGTCTCCGGCGCTGGCGGCGGCATTGGCCGTGCGCTGGCTATCCAGCTGAACGCGGCAGGCTGCGATCTGTGGTTATGCGATATCGACCCCTCGGCGCTCGCTGAGACCTGCGCACTGCTGGATAGCACGCGTGCATCGGTAAAGACGCAAGTCGTGGATTGCGGCAACCGCGACCAGATCTTCACCTGGGCGGACACTGTCGCTGCTGATACAGAAACGCTCGGGGCCCTTTTTAACAATGCCGGTGTAGGTTACGGCGCACGCTTCGAGGATTCGACCGAGGCAAATTACCACTGGTTGATGGACATCAATTTTTGGGGCGTGGTGCACGCCAGCCGAGCTTTCTTACCGATGCTGATGCGCGCCGACCGCGCACATCTGATCAATATCTCGTCGATCTTCGGCATGGTGGGCATCCCGACGCAGAGCGCCTACAACGCTGCCAAGTTTGCCGTGCGCGGTTTTACGGAATCCCTGCAGGCGGAATATCGACACTCCAGCCTTGCAGTCAGTTGTGTTCACCCCGGCGGCATTCGCACTAACATCGCGCGCGCGGCGCGTACCGACGGTAACTCCAATCACGCTAACGCAGACGCTCGCGATGCGCACTTCCAGAGCCTGGCGCGGACCTCGCCCGAGCAAGCGGCAGAGATTATTCTCAGGGGTACCGCGCGCGCAAAGCGCCGCATCATGGTGGGCTGGGACGCCTGGCTGATTTTGCAACTCACCAAAATTTTGCCCACGGGATACCACTGGATTACCGCCCGAGTCGCCGATGACTGAGCCCCCTCGGGCACACGCGGCATCGTTGGCAGGCACCGACCGTCTGGAGCGACAGCCGCTGGTCCTGCTGTTCGTGGGCTTATTCGCTACCGCAGTGGGGCAGGCCTTCGTCTTTGCCATACTGCCGCCCTTGGGACGGTCAGTCGGCATGGATGAAATCCATATCACCGCCATCATTTCAACCTCGGCACTGGTCTTCACCTTGGTGGCGCCGATGTGGGGCAGATTTTCCGACCGCGTCGGCCGCAAGCCGGTGATTCTGATCGGGCTGGCTGGATATTCTCTGGGGTCACTGAGTTTTGCCATTTTGTTCGGCGCAGCGGGTCAAGGAATGATCACCGGCACCACCTTGTTTCTGGTGGCACTGGTACTGCGTTCACTCCAGGCGGCGACCATGTCTGCGACCCATCCGGGCTGTACCGCTTACGCGGTTGATCACACGGTCGCGCGATTCCGCATCAAGACGCTATCGCGACTCTCGAGCGCCAATAGTCTCGGCATGATCATGGGGCCCGTGCTGGCAGGGCTGTTTGCAGGGCTGGGTTTGCTGGCACCTCTGGTCGTTGCATCGATACTCTGTGCGGCGGCCGCCATCATCATCGCGCTCAAACTCTCTATCGGAGTGCCGCCGCGGGCCGTATCGATACATACCCAGAAGATCGGCTATCTCGATGCCAGAGTCCGGATGTATCTGTTATCAGCGATTGGCGCGTTCACCGGATTCGCCATGGTGCAACAGACGCTTGCGTTTCGGCTACAGGACAGTCTGGCGCTGACCGGCATCGAGACAGCTCAGTATGCCGGTTGGGCCATGATGGCATCAGCCGCCAGCACCTTAGCCATGCAGGTATTCATTGCTCAGCGCTTTAACGGCCCTCCCCTACAGCTGGTCCGTTGGGGGGCAGGCATTTTGGCTGGGGGTACCGTTGCCATCAGCACCTTCGACAGCTGGCCCGCGGTGCTCACCAGCATGGCGCTGATCGGGGCCGGTTTGGGTTTATTGATGCCGGCAGTTTCCGCCGGCGCGTCGATCGCCGTGGAGCCGGAAGAGCAAGGGGGTGTCGCGGGCTTGATCAGTGCCTGCCCAGCCGCCGGTTTTGTGCTGGGTCCGGTGACCGGCGGCTTTCTGTATCAGTACGGCAGCGCTGCGGCCGCCTGGGGCGCCGCGATCATTTTGGTCGGTGTCTTTCTGGCCACGCTAGCGCGCGCCCGAACGCCGGCGCACTGATCCGCAGTCTATCCTGCGCTCAACGCCTCGACAGCGGCGCGAATGGCCGCGGGAATCTCGGCCGCCCGGCCGGTCTCCCGGTTCACAAAAGCATGAGTGAAGGTGCCAATCACACAGGTTTGCTCCGCATCGGGCGCGAATACACCGACCTCCCAGGTCAGCGATTTCTCCCCCATGCGCACCACACGCAAGCCGAGACGCAGGGTGGCAGGGTAACTCGCAGGGGCGAAATAATTGGCACTGGAGTGCACAACATAGCCAACAACCTGATCAGATGCCGGACTAAGTTCGCCGTGTTCGATCAAAAATCGATTCACCACAGAATCAAAATAGGCGTAGTAGGCGACGTTGTTGATATGGCCGTAGATGTCATTATCGGCCCAACGGGATTCCAGCGAATAAAAAATCGCATAGTCAGCGGGCTTGGCGGGGCGCGGCCGATCGCTCACGCGGCCCCCTGCCAAGCGGCGTGGTAAAGGTTCAGTGCCGCGGCCTCGTCCACGTCGACGGGATTATTGACCAGTAGCCGCTGTTGCAGCATGGCATCGGCAGCGAGCATGGGCAGATCGCTCTCGGGCACTCCCGCCGACGCGAGTGAATCGGGTAGCGACGCATCGCTGATCAACTGCTCAAACCACGCGACGAAACCGTCAAGGCCCGGGCCGGCGCCTTCCGGCAAAAGCGCAGCCAGCTCCAGGTACTGTGCCTCTACAGCGGAGGCATTGAAGCGCAACACCGCGGGCAGCATCAGTGCGTTACTCAGGCCATGGGGCATGTGATAGTGCCCACCCAGCGGGTAGGCAAGCGCGTGCACCGCCGCAACGGGGGCATTGGCAAATGCTTGCCCGGCGAAAGTGGCGCCCAGCAGCATTGCCTCTCGCGCCACGAGATCCTCAGGGTGAGACAACACCCGGCGCTGATTGGCGGAGAGCAGCTGCAGTGCGCGGCGCGCCAACATGTCAGATATGGGATTTTTCTTGATTTTTGAAGTGTAGGCCTCGATCGCGTGGACCATCGCGTCGATACCGGTCATCGCTGTCACATGAGAGGGCAGGCCGACAGTCAGCTCAGCATCGAGGATGGCGATATCCGGCAGCAAAGTGGCCGAGCTGATGCCGGCTTTTGTGGTCTCACCCGTGGTGATCACCGCAACTGGCGTCACCTCCGACCCGGTACCTGCCGTGGTCGGAATCAGCACCAGCGGCAACCGGCCACCCGCGACTTGATCGACCCCATAGAGCGACGACAATGGCTGGTCACCTTTCGCAAGCACGGCAATCGCTTTGGCGACATCCATAGAGCTGCCGCCGCCCAGCCCAATCAGACCGTCGACTTCGTCGGCCTTGAGCTGCTCAAAGGCCGCCATCACGATTGACTCCGAGGGATCAGCGGCCACCTCGCAGAAGAGACTCACTGCCTCGCAGCATGCGGCGGCACATGCGGTGAGGGGCTCGACCAGCCCCGCTGCCATCAACCCCGCATCCGTCACAATCATGGGTCTGCGAATACCCAGCTCTTCGCAGACGGCACCGATCTCACGCGCAGCCCCGGGACCAACCCGGAGTGAGGCAACCGTATTAAATCGATACAGCGTCATATCAGAAGGTCAAGATCACCTTGCCCTTGGCGCGACGCTCCATCATCGCCGCGTAGGCCGCCTCATATTCCTCAATCGGAAATAAATCGGTAATCACGGGCTTGAGCTTGCCTTCCTCGAACCACTGCCAAACGGTCGCAATGTTGGCTTGGTGCGCCTCGGGCTCTTCCATGGTGAATCGACCCCAAAAGACACCCACTAGCGCACATCCCTTCAACAACGTGAGGTTGAGGGGAATACTGGGGATCGGGCCAGAAGCAAAGCCGATCACCAGGTAACGCCCATTCCAACCCATAGACCGGACCGCCGGCTCGCTGAAATCGCCACCGACGGGGTCATACACCACGTCGACGCCCTTGCCGCCGGTCAGCTCTTTGACGCGATCCTTTAACGACTCGGTGCTGTAGTTAATGGTGTGGTCGGCACCTAACTGGGTACAGAGCGCTAATTTATCGTCGCTGCTCGCCGCAGCGATTACGGTGGCTCCGAGCGCCTTACCCAGCTCGACCGCAGTGCTGCCGACTCCCCCGGCCGCACCGAGCACCAATAACGTTTCGCCGGGCTGGATATTCGCCCGCTGCACCAGCGCGTGATAGGACGTCAGGTAAGTAATCGACACACCGGCCGCCGCCTCAAAAGACAAGGCTGAAGGCTTTGTTAGCACCGCGAGCTCGTGCGCGACGATCTCTTCACAGAATCCGCCGGAGCCGCCACTGTGGATGACCTCATCACCCACTTGCCAACGGGTGACCGCCGCACCGACTTCTTCGATCACGCCTGCGCACTCGCCACCGGGAATGAAGGGCAAATCGGGCTGAAATTGATACTTGCCTTGAATGATCAGGACATCAGGGAAATTCAAACCCGCGGCTTTGACGCGAATCCTGACATCGTTATCACCCAATTCAGGTGAGGGCCAATCGGCCACCAGATCGAGTCGATCTGGCAGCCCGTGTTCTCGACAGAGCAAAGCTTTCATATCAGAAGACCTCGAATAAACCTGCTGCACCCATACCGCCGCCAACACACATCGTCACAACGACATACTTCACGCCGCGTCGCTTACCCTCGATCAAGGCATGCCCGAGCAATCGGGATCCGCTCATGCCATAGGGGTGCCCGACCGCGATGGCGCCGCCATTAACGTTCAGCTTGTCGTTATCGATGCCCAATCGATCCCGGCAATACAACACCTGAACTGCAAACGCCTCGTTGAGCTCCCAAAGACCAATATCGTCCACCGATAAGCCATGCTGCTTCAGGAGTTTCGGCACCGCAAACACCGGGCCAATCCCCATCTCATCGGGCTCGCACCCGGCTACCGCGATGCCCCGATACGCACCCAGAGGCGTCAACCCCAGCTTTTCAGCCGTCGTCGCTTCCATGACTACTTGCGCCGAGGCGCCGTCAGACAGCTGCGACGCGTTACCCGCAGTAATCGTACCGCCCTCGATCACCGTTTTGAGTCCCTGCACGCCCTCGAGCGTGGAGGCACGAACGCCCTCGTCGGTACTGACCGTCGCTTCTGCGGTGGACTGCTCACCGGTCTCTTTGTTGTAAACAATCCGATCGCACGTGACGGGTACCAGCTCGTCGTCAAACTTTCCCGCTTCATATCCGGCAGCGGCACGTTGCTGCGATTGCAGCCCATACTCATCCATCGCATCACGGCTGACACCGTAGCGCGCTGCCACGGTCTCGGCGGTCTGCAACATGGGCATATAGATGTCCTTGTGCATGGCCAACAGTTCTTCATCCACTGCCCGATGCCGATTCATGTGTTCGTTCTGAACTAAGGAGATAGAATCGACGCCGCCACCGACAACCACTTCCATACCGTCGTGCAGCACCTGTTTTGCGGCAATCGCGACGGCCATCATGCCTGACGAGCACTGACGATCGACGGTCATACCCGACACGGTAACCGGCAAGCCCGCGCGGAGCGCAGCGGTTCGACCAATGTTGCCGCCCTGACTTCCCTGAGTCAGCGCACTCCCCATGATGCAATCTTCAACGCGCTCTGGATCAATGCCCGCGCGCGCCACGGCGGCGCTGATGGCATGCCCGGCCAACGTGGGCGATGCG
>Ga0181592_10005003_pt1 | contig 10920 bp, 18 predicted proteins | sample 071ome_20_FD_133755 | JGI IMG/M metagenome (GOLD analysis project Ga0181592, IMG submission 133755) | Coastal salt marsh microbial communities from the Groves Creek Marsh, Skidaway Island, Georgia - 071412BT metaG (megahit assembly) | ecosystem: Environmental > Aquatic > Marine > Intertidal...
GTAGATCACTGTGTGTGAGTCCCTGCTGAACAGTTTCTGTGCGGCACTGGCGCCGTATTCTGGGAACACATCTGTCTTAGATGTAACAGCACCCTTGAACACAGAGTTCTGTCTTCCTGCCGATAGCACACCTGCTCCGCCCATGTCAATACCAGCGTATGCCAGTTTTGAATCGAATGGTGTGGAACCAGAGTCGTCCGCGTCGATCGCCACTTCTAACTTGGCGAAACCGTCGATGCCTTCCGCGATGTTGCTTGTGAAGTCAACACCAATAGCGGAACCGTTGTTCTCTGCTTTTGCTGTTGCCACTCCCGAAGAGTTCTCGTTGTTTGAAACCATGTAGTTCAATGAACCATACACCTTCATCTCCGAGGCTTCGGCTGGGGCTGGTTTGAACACCGCCCATAAAATGATAACCGCGACTACGATCGCCGCACCTATCGTCCATTTGTTCTTAGTAATTTTCATTATAGATTGATCTCCTATATTTTTTTCTCTATAAGGTTTATGTAAACGCGAACACCAACAATTGTCGGTGGGAGCGTGTGCGATCACTGGCCTTGTGACCGCTCTGGATTGTAAGGCATATTTATCAAAATAGCAACACTTAATAGTTGCTTTTGGTAAACTTTTTCCGTGTGCTCAACGTTGAATAATTACAACGAACAGGAGGATCGATCATGGGCATACACTACGACTACAAGAACACACGCGGTGCCAAGAAGATGCAGAAACAACAGGAACGTGAAGAGAGAAGGCAGAGGAAGAGACAGCAATCAGAGGAGTCCACACCGGAGATACGGGAAGACAGGCCACTTACCCTGGACATGATCACCGATCCCGCCAAATGATAAACCAGAGGCTGTTCGATCACTACGGCATAGACACCACCAAGGATCTCGGGATCGGGAACAGGTGTCCGCGGCCTTTTGACACCATACTGATAGACAAGCGGGGATCCTGCTTTGCCTGTGAGTGCCAGTCGTGGCTACCACAGAGCGTTGGTAACCTACAGGTCAAGGAGCTGAGCCAGATAATAGGCAACGCAACACACCAACATCTACAGTCATCCATAGAAGACGGCACCTATCGTTACTGCAACGAGCACCAGTGTTCATACATCAAATCGGAATCCGTGATGCACAACAGATCAGAGCACATACGACATCTCAGATTGGCCATTGATGACAGTTGCAATCTGCGTTGTCCGAGCTGTAGGAAGGGCATGATATTCCACAAGGAGGGGCCTTCATATGACCTAGGGATCAGGTTGGCAAACAAGATAAACGACTGGTTGCATGGACTCAAACATCCTGTACAGGTGCATCTGGGTTCTGACGGCGACCCGTTTGCGTCATACGTGTACAGACACTTCATGGAACAGACACCAAGGAGGGATGACATCGAATACTCGATACTGACCAACGGACTGATGTTCAAGGACTTCTACCACCGGGTGCCACACATCATCAATAACTTACGTGAGTTAGGGGTCAGCATAGACGGAGCGAGTCAAGAGACTTATGAGAAACTGCGACTCGGGGGTAAGTGGGACAAAATCATCGAGAACCTGGAGTGCATGTCAGAGATAAGGACCAGAAACAATTTCAGATTCATACTGCACTTCGTAGTACAGAAAGAAAACTATCACGAGATGGAGGAGATAATGACCATGGGGAGGAAATACAATGCCGACAGAGTCTGGTTGAGCAAGATAAACGATTGGAACACATTTACAGATTTTTCAGAGCACAATATTTTTGACCCCGCGCATCCTCTACACAAGGACTTCAAAGAAAAGTTGGACAACCTTGAAAAACGAGTGGGGACCTCTGTCAATGGTATACTAGAAAGTGCTACCTTAAGACAACTTCATTAACTCCACAGGATCCCGTACGGGCATGGTGGCCAGCATGATTCGTGGATACTTCGCCGTCGGTCCCGGCATCACCCTGTGTGGTATGTAACTGTTAAACACAATAGGACATGAATGCATGTTGTATCTAACACGTAATGGATATAAAGTGTCAACAGTTTCATGGATTGAACTCAAATCGTAGCAAGGTGCTTTTGTGTGTTGATTTTCCATGTGGGGGAATTGCCGTAGGTTCTGTTCGGGTATGTCGTACCATTCTGTATAAACATCTTCGGTGTTTAGAATGGGGAGATTAATTTTAAAGTTCCGGCCGGGAGATCCGTGGTGCAGAGTGAATCCTTCGGTCATTGATTCGGTCAACACACCAACGGTGATCTCCTGTATGGGGATCCTGACGTGCTTGAAGTACTTGATCAGGGAGGGGCACGACCTCGCTAGGTCCTTGTAATCGATCTTCATCCAGAAACCCAATGATGTTTTATCTTCTAGAAATCCTGTTTTCTCTTTTGCCCACTCCAGCACTTCCGTCTGTATGTCTGACAAGTTGTAGACCGGCAGTTCGTGCACTGCCTTGATGTTGGTCTGATTGCCTAGATAATCGATGATCATAAAAATATTTATAGGTGCTGTATTGCCAATTAAATATTTCAAATGAAGATAGCAATCACCGGACACAAAAAGGGAATCGGAAGGGCGTTCTCGGAACAACTATCTAAGCGCGGCCATTTGATAACCGGTATATCAAGGAGTGACGGTGAGAATATCAGGAGGACAGCACACACCGCCAGGCTGATAGAACCCTGTGATCTTTTTATCAACAACGCCATTAGTTTCTATGCACAAACCGAATTACTTTTTGAGGTCTGGCACCTATGGAAAAATTCCAAGCAAAAACATTTTATATGGAACATATCAACAAGGCTATGTGAGAAAGACGAAGACAGCCAGATAAGTGGACTGACCATGCGGGAGTCGATGCAGTACAGAAATCAAAAGATGAGTCTGGAACTCGCACACAAACAACTAAGTGCTCAGCACAGTAATATCGATATGACGTTGATCAGACCGGGGGCAGTGAATACCCAAACTTTCAGTGATGCCAATAGTGTATCAGCGGATGAATATGTGAGACAGGTGATAGAAGAGCAGGAAATAATCTGATGTTGGCGAGTTGGTATAAGATGTTGAACGCAGACTGCGTGGTTGTGAGCATCGGTGAGCACACAGTCTATCCTATATATAGGAATGGTTCGTCGTCGCTCATGGAGGCGTCGGACAGAACTTACAAAAATAAACAGATACAAAATTGTGAAAACATACAGGTGCTTATCAGAGACCCGGAGGTGCGATTTGTCTCCGGCATCAATGAGTACTGTAGACAAAATAATTTAGACGTTAAAGAAACATGGTCATTAGTAAAACAACGAATGGTGATGAACAGACACTTCTGTCCACAATTTATTTGGTTGTTGCATCTATATAAATTTTATAAAGGAACAGTGACTATGCGACCTTTTGATGATATTAAAAAAATCACCAATATTAAAAATGCTGACCTAAGTCATATAAAGAAGACACCTGTGAAATCTATACAGAGTTTTGTGGACATGGATTATCGGTTGATGGATCTACTGGGTCAGACGCTTGAACTAAAGTACATAATAGGCAACTACAAAAATGTTCTGTCCTAGGTTAGATCACTTCGCAAGATTATACACAAACGGTACCGTCGGCCGATGCGGACACATGACACGCCAACGAGGATTCGAAAGTATCGAAGACATGGATCGTAGTACGTGGTTGTCGAAGATCAAAAAAACCATGGATGACGACCGTTGGCCCGAGGAGTGCGTGAGGTGCCAACAATCAGAAGAGATCTGTGGAGAAAGTGTGAGAACTAAAAGCATCGACAGGCACAAACTACTCCTTTCGATACGTGATGATTACTTGATAGTCGGGGGAGTATTAGATAACATCTGCAATAGTGCGTGTCAAACGTGTAACGATGGGCTCAGCACAAAGATCGGTAGTCTAAATTCAAAAAATTACTTCAAGGTGAACAACAGCGAAATCTTCAAGAGATTGCCGTTGGATAGAATTGTGGAGTTAGATATCAGTGGTGGTGAACCGACTGCCAGCAAGAACTATAGACAATTGTTGAAAGAACTACCATCCAATGTTAAGATTGTAAGAATGAACACAAATGGGTCGAGGATGATAAGTGAGATAGAGGATGTGTTGAAAAACAATATCATGGTTATTGTTACCATGAGCCTTGACGGTATAGGTAGCGTACACGATTACATCAGGTGGCCTATCAAGTGGGAGGACTATAAAAAAACGGTCGACGCCTATCAGGAGTTGCAAAAAAAATATAAACTCTTACAACTAGACATGTGGACAACTGTGAGCTGTCTGAACATAAAAACATTGCCTGACATAACAAACTTTGCAAAGAATAAAAAGATTCCACACAACTGGGCACTTCTAGAACAGCCGGAGGTGTTACACGTCCGCTATGAAAATAAATTCACAAGGCGTGCCAAACATGTATTACCAAAAAAAGTAGCGGTGGACAGGAACAACGACAAAGAGCTAGACGAGTTTATTAATAAGCAGGATTCGTTGCGTAAAATCAATGTGCAAGATTACTTCAACTTCAGTTTAAAATGATCTAAAAATAGTTTTGCGAATCTCTTATGATGCTCTATTCCATAATGATGGCCGTCCGTGGCTAGGCAGGGATCATTGTAGTGTACCCTCTGCTTATTTCTATCCCAGTAAGGCCAACAGTTCTTGATTGTGTATTCTTCCAACACGTTGAGTGCTTTGATGTGTTCGTGATATGAATCTTGTGCGAAGCAATGAAATGTTTTAGCATTATTCTTCTCTGCATACTTCTCTACGAAGAAGACATTCTTAAGGAAGTTGTTCTTGTCCGTCAATTCGTTTTCATGTTTGAGTTCTGTGTCATAGCTCATTTGGCTTTGTGCGTAAGTGTGCAACTTTTCCCTGCGACTCCAGAAAGGCCAACAAACTATTATGATCTTTGGATTTATGATTTTTTCACATCCATACAATATCCTAACAATTTTGTCAGCGCTGGCCCCGGGCTGTCCTAGATTCCAGTACCTGAGCCTGTTGGTGTTATGTTGTGACAGGAAGTGTACCCAGTGTTCGTCGTCGGCATTGCCTTGACCAAAGGTGTGCGAACATCCTAGCACCGCCACGTTCTTCTTACCATCCGGCATGGGTGTCCATTCTGGACAACGATATCCGTGTGAATTCAATTTGTAATCCTTCCACGGTGATACTTTGATAGAGATCGGTTCCGGTATTTCTGTATCTGAATAGTAACCAAACTTCATCAGTATTTTATCAATCCCTCCGGCGTGTGCCTATGGAGGTCTAGTGTGAGACAGGTGACACCTTGATTGAAGAAATGTGAATATGTGAAAGGAACGAATATGATTTCAATACCATGTTTTTCAAACTGTTTTATCATCCCCGTTTCTGTTTTGTAGTGTTCCCACATCACTACAGTTTTCGTGTCAATGCTGAGGCAATTAACAACCAAGACTGTGTTTTCTGGGTCAGAGTCTTGTATTCTCGAATCTATCATTTTTTGCGATAACGAGTCACGTTTGTCATTGTCAGGATTTACATTTATGATTTCCCAATCTTTGAAGTACTCGGGCAACACCTCTTTGTCATGATAAGTGAGCATGAGTCCAGGACGTAGTATTGTGAACTGTGAATCTAGATGTCCTACAATTTCCGGTCTGTTGATTTCGTGAAAGGTATAAACGTCGCCAAAAATAGAACGTAACCATTGGAGTCCCAGTCGGTTTCCTGCTCCGTGGGTGTTTACAAACACGTCTTTGCCATATTTTAAACATGCGGGCGCGTCCATAATTGGATCTTGATTCGGTACATCGTCGTTATGCTCCATCTCAAGATTTCTGTAATCGTGCCTGGGGTTTGGCATGGAGATCCATTTCGCCCCTTTTTGAAACTGTTTTATGATGATATCCCTATAATAGAACGGTTCAAAAAAACGTTCTTGCTCACACATGGCAGATTCTATAATTGTGTTTCCCAGTATTAGAAATAAGTCTCTCGGTGTGAGTGGTATCTTTGTTCCAGGAGTGGACCAATAGGGAGTTTTAATCTCAGTGTTGGACATCGAACAAGGCCTATGAACTTTAATCCCTAGTGATTCTAGAACCAGTTGGAAATTCTTAAGTTCGTCTTTAGTTTTTTGAAAAATATGTTCTATTCTCTGTTGTTTTCTAGGATCTTCTAACTTGATCGTGTCTAGCTCTACGTCACCGATTATAATTTCCTTTAAAGGATCAAATGTGTTGTATGATTCAATCATTTTATTTTATTAGGTATCGAATTACTGTTCTTGTCTAGAAAAATCCAATTAACTTTTTCTCCTATTATCCTAGCATGATCAATAGTATTATTATAATGGAAATGTGATTTGTAGTCAAACCCTGCACAATAATAAAAATTAATTTCGCCGTACCATCCAAACTGTGCTCCTGTCTTACCATAAATTGTTTCGTTCAATTCGTCTCTTTCCTTTAAGGTGAGTTGTTGCCACCAATCTGGATTTATAATGGGAAAGTATTCTGCATTATACTTGTTCAAGGTCTGCTCATTTAAACATATCTGTAAAATTTTAAGATACTTTTTTTCGACTTCTGCTTCTCCTGAGAACATAAAGGTCATTTTGTTTTTAACACCTTCCGCGTACTCGTGCTCAAATTCTATTGTTTCGTTGTGTGTTGTTTCGGGAATATACTGTTTTCTAAAAACTGTTTCGTCGTTGATCAGCAACTCGAGGGAGACATTGCATTGAGCAAAAACCTCTACGGATATTTCATGCTTAAATGTCAGTCTGGGCTGGTCCTTTGTTCTTGGTCTTGTCACGAGCTACCTTTCGCTAACTGTATTTTCTTGCTGATCAATCTACTGATGTACAATTCCATGAATCCCATCTGTCCCCGTCCACCAAACATGTCAGGATACTTGATCCTGCCCATGGTGAGGCATTTCTCCTCGGCATACAGGTCCAACCTATCGCGTGACTTGATGTATCGGAACTCTAGTGCACCGTTGTCATTGAGATACCGCACCAACTCTGACTCTGCCTTCATCATGTCTTGTGCCACGGTCACTGGTACGAATTCCTTGTGGTGCTTGAGTCTTATGGAATAAAATTTCTTCATACAATTAATTATTGCGGTTTTGGTGGACCCGACAGGATTCGAACCTGTGGCCTTGGGTTCCGCAAACCCACGCTCTGATCCAACTGAGCTACAGGTCCATTTGGTGTGCCCGGCAGGATTCGAACCTGCGACCTTCGGTTTAGGAAACCAACATTCTATCCAACTGAACTACGGGCACATCAAGTGGACTCGTGTGGTGGAGGATAGGAGAGTCGAACTCCTGACTCATCCATGCCATGGATGCGTGATCCCACTTCACCAATCCCCCAATCTGACCAATCACATGCGAGACCATTGACTTCTTTGGTGTATATGGTAATTCTGGCATAATTGGTCCTTGTGGTGCCGCTTCACGGATTCGAACCGCGGACCTACTGATTACAAATCAGTTGCTCTACCAACTGAGCTAAAGCGGCGTCACAGTTAAAATAGTACACTACAAACCCTGTTATGTCTACCTGTTAAACGCACACAGACGCATTTATACGCATGGTAAAACTGATCTTGGGTAAGTTATACATCTAGCCATAATACACGCACATAAATGTAAGTATGTAATAATAGCATATCTGACCTGTTGACAACGCATAAATAATCTTATACAATAAAATTATGAGAGACACAAAAACAATAACATCACATATCAACAAGTTCGTGCGTGAAAGCAAGGAGAAGTTGCTATTTAGAAACCTGCGTAAAGAAGTAAACGTTGGTGCGAACGGCACGCGTGATTATGTGATCAAGAACGGCGGGAACGCTGGTAAAGTAGCGCTGAACGCCAACAAGTTCCAATAACATTTTCTGTCCAGATCTTCCATTCGTCGACTAGTGTAAATAACCGGTATGAATAAAAAATTGGAATGGATTATGATCGTCTTCATGCTGTTGATCCTAGTAGGACTTTCTGCATGTTCGCCAAAAACTTTATTCGCAGATAAACCAAAAACTCATCAGACTAGCATAGAATACCAAGCAGAGATCACCAAAGAGATGGAAGCGATGGACGATGAGTTGTCCGACAAGGGTGACAGCATATCAAACCTACAGGGCGTGGCCAACGCGTTGGTCTGTGTATTTGCACCGGATGAATGCGAAGCAAGAAAAGATCTGGCTCAGACAGAAAACACAAAAGAATAAATACCATTACTATTAACGGGGAGACGCTATGTTTTTAACAATTGGATTAGTGATCGGTTTTGTAGCAGGATGGTGGGTCAACGAGAAGTTCGAGGACCTAGCAGACGTGAGCAAGAAGCTGATGTTCTGGAAGAAGTAATCACAATGACGGAGGGTGGCCAATGTTTGGATGGATCAAGCGACTATGGAAATGGTATGAACGAATCACATTGGAACAGTACGATGTGTCGCCCATCGTCTACAAGATAGGCACTAAAAAATACATCAGGGTCAAGAAGTACACCAAAGGTCCTGTTCCTCGTACAAGATACGAAAAATAATCAGTACCAATACTTCTTGTTCAATTCTATATTGTCAAATAATCTCTTCTGTGAGTTTTTGTAGGAACTGCCGTTCCACCAGTCCTGACCTTCTATGTCCATGCGACACAGTTCGCAGTCGCCTATGACCCAACTGGGGTCATACCAGAGTGGCGTTCCCCGCCATGGTGTTATGCAATGCGTGTGGTACCACACCGGCTTGCGGGTCATTATGTAGATCATCTTGCGCTTTTCAAGAGTGTACATAAAAGTACTTACACCCGATACAAGATAATTTTATGCTGTGATTATTCTAGCAGTTCGTGTATGCCGTAATATAGGAAGTAGATGGCCAAGGCAGTGAACACCCATCTGCTGGCCTGGAATATCCGGCCTATAGGAATCCTTTTAATACGATTGCTGAACATGTAGCAGATGATCGCCAACGCTCCCAGTCCTGCGAGTGCGCCCGTTCCTATGTCGTAGATCGATGTGCCCGCCACCCATAGTCCAGACAGGAATGCCACTATCTCCGCACCTTCCCTGAAAACCGTGAGGAACACTATTGTGGCCAGTGCTATCATGCTCCCGGTCATCCGGTCCTTGATGTCTTTCATGTGTTGTGCGGCACCATGACAGAACCACGCGGTCCAGAACAACAGTGCGGAAGCGGCCATGGCCGTCCAGGCCTCCACCTGTGCGAAATCATTGTTGATGAAGTCCAGTGCGAAATATCCCAGCACCGTGGCCGACACGAGTGCCAACGCTGTGCTACCCAACAGCACCGTGCGTTGCCTTGGGTCGTTGGTCATGAGCCATGCCATCTGCACTATGAGGTAGGCCTCCAGGCCTTCCCTGAACCAGATGAATGTACTTGCTGTCAAACCCGTCATGCTCATATTATATTGCGAATAGTTATTATTCGCAAGTATTTAATTGGTATTTGATAGATCAACTCCACATTTGATATTGTCTCACCGTGGCCACGGAACAAATAAATAGTTTCATGGAGTTGATCTATCAAACAATCGGTTACAAGAGTGACAACCAGAATCCTTCAAAACAACACATAGAGACCGCCACACGTAACGCTCTGAGCGTGCCGATGAACCAGAGGTTCCATTTCAGGATTTGGTTTCCTGAGAGACAGGGGTTGGTTGAAAAATATTGGCAATGGTGCAGAGAGCACACGCACTACACCATGAGCCTCCCGCTAATGAAGTACTGCGGTCACGTGGCCGTTTTTGGATACATGCCGGCGAGGGACAAAGTGGCGCAGGCCAACATGGGCAGGGATGCCGCAGTTTACCCCAGGGATTGTTTTGTGAAGGACGGACGCATAAACTGGTTCGGGGATTGGTTCAATGAGAGACGCATGGAACTGATCAGGGACTACTACCTCATAATGGGTTCTAGCGCCTACGAGTATGCGAGGACCTTGAAGCAGTTGGGTTATTTTACTGGTTTTGGAAGTTGCATTCACGAGTACACACAAAGTTTCTACGACACGTTCGGGGATGACTTCGATGGAGAACCATTCGTGCCTGTGGTCATGGTGCACTCGGGCACAAAGGCCGCACTCATCAAGCACAAGACCACCCGACAGAACATCAACGACATCGACGTTGGTGGCGCACTAGTGGAGGTCGAATCCCAACCTTCTGACAAGCAGACGTTGTTTGACGGCGATAAAAGTTTCAAAAACTTGCCCTACTACACCACAGACGATGACGGTTCGCTGGTCGGCATAACCGCTGAACAGGCCCGAGAGATGGGAGCGTACAGTTCCATCATCTATAGAAATAGCTCAGAAAATTTTCTTTAAACTTGGTTGGCGTCGTCCTCGGCACGTGACGTGATTATCCTGTCGGCCAGACCGTACGCCACGGCCTCTTCTGGTGTCATGAACTTGTCACGTTCCATGTCCGCTTTCAGTCGCTCCAGTGGTTGTCCGGTGGTCTTCTCGTAGATCTCCGTCAGCTCTCGCTTCCAGCGTAGCAGTTCGTTGGCCCTGATCTCCACGTCAGTGGCCTGCCCCGAAGCACCGCCCAGGGGTTGGTGTATCATGTGTCGTGCGTGTGGCAACATCAGTCGTTTGCCTTTGGTGCCCGCACTCGCTAGGAGTGAGCCCATGCTACAAGCCTGGCCCACCACTATGGTCTGTATGTCCGACTTGACATACTGCATGGTGTCATAGATCGCCATGCCCGCCGTTACCAGACCGCCCGGCGAATTGATATACAGTGTGATATCCTTCTGGGCGTCTTGTGATTCCAAGAACAACAGTTGGGCACACAGCACTGAAGCGGTGTGTTCCTCTATCGGTCCTTCCAACATGATTATCCTGTCCCGGAGCAACCTACTGAAA
>Ga0181592_10005008_pt1 | contig 10908 bp, 12 predicted proteins | sample 071ome_20_FD_133755 | JGI IMG/M metagenome (GOLD analysis project Ga0181592, IMG submission 133755) | Coastal salt marsh microbial communities from the Groves Creek Marsh, Skidaway Island, Georgia - 071412BT metaG (megahit assembly) | ecosystem: Environmental > Aquatic > Marine > Intertidal...
ACTTAGATTCCTCACAAAAAAACAATGCTGTAAGCAGGTGCTCCACAGTTACAGCTGGGGCATTCAATTGTTTAGTTATGTTCTCAGCTTTTATATATAGCCATTTAGATCTAGGCGTTAATTTATAATCATTCATGCGTCTTTCAGCTCCCCAACCTTCATATATATTTTAGTGTCGATAATATTAATCGCGTCTACTGACATGCCCCCTCTTTCCATTGTTCTGCCGCTAACTGAAACAAGGCCATCTTTAACAGGTAAACTTTTACATTCTTTCTCCATTTTTTTTATAGCCTCTTCCCAGATAAAGCAAGTGATTTCATGTTTTTCATCACTTAAGTTTAAAATTACATATCGTTTATTATCTCTTCTGGATCGTCTTTGTTCTATACTTTTGATAATGCCGACACACAAAAACTTTTGATTAGGCAGCTCGCCCTTCAATTCTTCAATGCCTGTGCAATAGCCTTTTAACCTAACAACATCTTTTAATCTAGATGAATAATTATAACCTAACAATTTTCTTTCAAAGTACCAATTTGCAACTTTTCTGTTTTGAGGGTCATTGTTATGCTTATAGATTTCGAGGCACGGATTAAGTTTCTTTAAAATTGTTTGCTGCCTAGATGGTTTTATTAAAACTTTTCCATTATCATCTATATTAGGACCTTGCTTAATTTCAAACTTCCAAATATCAACAACATCATAATTATATTTGTGACCTAAATTTAAAAATATTCGTTTTTCTCTATCTGTTAAAATGTTAAATACTTGAGCATTAAAAGCCATTCTAACTCTATTTGAACTTATACTTGTTAATGTCCCTGCCTGTATAAGACTGCTTAGTACGGCAATATTGATTCCAGATTGCTTTGCCGCAAGGAAAACATTCATCATATCAGGATGCTCTTCGTTTCTAAATTTAATGACTGCTTCAAGAGTTTTTTCGCTGATACCTTTTATAGAATTCAGCCCATAACGAATGTTCTTACCCTCCTTTGAAAATCCCATTTTGCTTTTAGCTAAATCAGGTGGAAGTAGTTCGATGCCCATCACATGAAGATCTTTTTGGATGGAATCGATGATCGAATGCGGATCTTGCTCATACTTTGAATTTTCCAATAGTGCTATATGAAAATCTAGAGGATGATTAAATTTCATATAGACCGTTTTCATGGCTAAAATTGCATAAGCTATAGAGTGAGATTTGTTAAAAGAATAATTAGCAGAATCTTCTGCGACCTTCCATAGAACCTCTCCAGCTTTAGGGTCGATATTATTTTTTTCTATTTTATCAGTAATCTTTTGCTTCCACGCTGGCATTTGATCTACCTTCTTTTTGCCCACGATTCTCCTAAGCTGTTCTGCCTCATCTAAGCTAAAGCCTATCTTTACAGCCATCTGCATAAGCTGTTCTTGGTAAAGAGGGATGCCAGCAGTATAAGATAATACGTCATTAAACAACTCATGCTGAGTTTGAAACTCTCCTGTTTCTACAAATGCAGCAAAATCGTCTTTGAACTGCAATGCTCCGGGCCTAGCGATGGCCACAACAGCAGAAACTTCTTCTAGATTTCTCGGCTTAATCGTTTTGCAAACTTGAAGATTAGTATCTGCTTCAATTTGAAACAGGCCTTGAGAACACTCTAGATTTTGAAAATGGCTGTACAGCTCTGGGTTCTCTATATCAATTTCATCTAAATCCACACCTGCTTGAGTGCATGCGTTTTTCAATACTGTTAAAGTTTTAAGGCCTAAGATATCAAATTTAACACTGAGATCCGCCGTTGCATTCATCTCATAACAAGTAATTAAATCTTTTTCCTTTGTTCTTTGCGTAGGACAAATATCAGTAAGCTTTTGATTTGAGATAGCAATACCTGAAGCGTGCACTCCAGTATTTTTAATTAAGCCTTCTAATTTTTTGGCAATCTCAAAAACTTTAGGGTTATCTTCTGACCATTTTTTGAAATGCTCATTCTCTTCAGTCGCATCATGAAGCTTCGCAACTTTGCCGAAATGAGACGGTATTAAATCACTAATCTCATTCATTTGCTGTTCGCTAAACCCTCCTGCGATTTTGCCAGTTTCTTTAATGCACAGTTTACCACTGAGCGTAACCAAATTTAAAATTCGGCTAGTTCTTTCAGGATGCCTACGGCTAATATACTCAATTACCTCTTGCCTACGGTCGAATGCAATATCATTATCCACATCAGCAAGAAGACTCCCATCAAGATATACGATTCCATTTTTTTCAATCCTTCGGGCGCGACTTTTAGATACAAACCTCTCAAAAAATAACCCGTAGCGAATCGGGTCTACCTTAGTTACACCTAAAAGATATAAAATGAGAGATCCAGCCGCACTTCCTCTGCCAGCGCCAGTTGGAATGCCATTTTCGTGACACCAATTGAGAATGTCCCAGTTTAGTAACACATAATCAATGAAGCCTAATTCTTTTAAAACATCGTATTCATTTTTAAATCGCTCTACATACTCTGTGCTATTTTCTTTTAAATGGAGATTTTTATCTTTAAAATATTTAGCGCAAAGTTTTTTCAAAAACAATTCGTTAGAGCTATCTCTTGGTATGCTTACATAATCATACCATTTACTCTCAATTGCAATATTGGGCAAAAGTACCCCTGCGGGAGCACAATCATCATACTTAGTAAAATTATCAATAAAACTCATACCTCAACACTCCATATTAATTTAAAAAACATTTCTTTACACTTCTCTACGTCGTAAAGAGAATTGTGAAGCTTATTGTCATCGAAATCTATCCCTAAATCCTTCAGCATCGCTTTCTGAGACACTTTAATGTTGCGTCTGCGTTCTGTGATCAATCTGCATTGCCATTGATACAAACAGTCAGATTCTGACTTGGGAATACCATACTTAAGAGATTTGGCTAAGCATAATGTGTCAACTATACGGTCAACATAAGAATAATCTGTTTTGAATCCTGTTAGCCTTCTATGAATATTGTGAATGTAGATATCGTAGTTCGCAATATTATGACCTACAATTAGATAATCGGGATCGTAAAGATATTTTTCAAAATGTTTCAAAACTTCTTTTCCATTTTTCTTTTTTGCTCTAAACTCTTCCCAGTTTAAATGAGTTAAAGCTTGAACCTCTTTAGGGATCTTGAGGTCAGGCCAATCCATATAATAATCAGCTTTCTCAATAATATCTTGCCCCTCAGAGGTAATAAAAGATAATTGAAAAGGTTTGGAAGAATAAAGGTTTAAGCCTTCAGTTTCATAATCAAAAAAGATATACTTTTGATTTTTTTTGTATCGCAATAAATTATCGAGCATTTTTGAAATCAGCGTAATCGTTGTATTTAATAAATAGTTCTGAGCCAGCTTTTATGTTTTGATTAGCTCTATAAGATACAATTTGACTAACTTCGTAAATATTCCAGTCAACATTGTTATTTTTAGAGTGATTAAATATCATGCCACAACCCAATACACATATTGGGCGACTAACATGATAGAGAGCAACACCGCCATTCTCGTCAGCAAAACTTTCATGGTCATCTTGCAAAAAGGGTAAGGAAAAAAAATAAGAACAAAACTTTGTGTCTGTATCTTGCCACTTAGGTTGATCAGGTATAATATAATAGCATTCTTCTATTAGCTCACCCTTTTTGATATCTTCAGTGCAAAAAACCCCATAGCCATGAGTATCTGATGCTCCAACAAAAAACTTCTCCGATCTAAACAGTTTGTTTTTCATAATCCAGCCAGCTTTCAAAGCTAAATTCATCGCTACAATATCCGTCTAAATTTGGCTTTGATAATGTTGATACCGCAGCGCCCTTTCTATTGTGGATAATTTTTCTAACTTGAAAAGCTGTAAAATCTTTTTTATTTTTATAATATATCGATTTAACATACTCTATCTTACCGCCGCATTCTTTAGCTTCATTTTCTACTTTATGAGCTAATCTGTTATCGATAGGTAAATTATTTTTTTGGATGAAAAATATTAGTTCACCTAACCCATGAAAATTTGGAACAAAAGATTCGAAGGTAAAATTATTATAATATACATAAGAGTCGTAAAAGGGAATGGTTAACATCAAGTTATCTAAGTTCCAATTTTTTCTTAAGTCTTCTAAAGTGAGATTGCCATCATGTTCAGCAAAAGCTAATGAATATATTTTGTAGATCTGCTTAATTCCATGATTATTTTTAGCAAAGATATTCACCTTATGCCTTTTAGCATTATCATAAGAGCCTACTATATTCAACTCTAAACCAAAAACAAAATCAAAATCATTATCCTCTGAATACCTGATATAATCAAGAAATCCATGCATTCTATTTTCAAGTAAAACGATTTTACCTAGATTATAATCTTTGGCTATTTCAATAACGCTATCGGGGCCATCGGGCGTTTTTGATGGCCTGAATTTTAGTATAGATTTACCAATACTATAATCTGTGGTGAATAAGGGTATCATATTAATAGTCTGTTCTGTTCCACCTTGGGCATCCTTGGTAGTGTTCTTTCGCAACAGTATACCCTTCTTTTTGCAACTTGACAAGCTCAAAATAATCCTCCACAAACACTTTTTTCACCAGTTTACCTTCTTTATCATATAAAGCGTAATAATCAAAAGGAAATTTATACATGCAGTGCCACATAGGGTCACCGTTTTTTTTAGGTTGACCTCTATACCTAGCAAACCCACACACAATAGGGCCAGCAAAACCATCTTTTTTTGTGATTATTTGATCTGCGGCATAATTACTTTTAGCTCTACGCTCGGAAAAGGTTTCTAAATAAGATTGAGCTTTGGTTAAATCTTTTTCGAATTGATCTAGCTTTTCAGCGTCGATCTTTTTCATTTTTAACAGACCCTTAGAATCGTCACCGGACTTCAAATCAAACTTAAGAAAGACAAATTCGCTTTGCCTATTTTTGTATTTCGGGAACAAATATTTAACAGCCAAAGAGTACATGTAGTCTTGAAGATTTTTAGTAACTTCTTTTCCCTTAAAAACATCTTTGCTGGTTTTAAAATCTCTAATAATTGCTAGGTTTTTATTTTTATACAGAAATAATTTATCAATAAATCCTTTTATGTGGTATTTTTTGCCGTCTTCATCGACTTTGAAGTCAAACTCGTATTCAGAATATGCTTCTGTTGGTTTTTGCAAATCTTTGCCAAAAAAATCATATTCCAATCCAGCAACAATCATGTCATTGATTTGTTTTAGATTATCAGGATCATCAACATTCAGTCTGCAAGCTTTAAGGAGGATCATTTTTTTTATAGAAGGTATACAAAAAACATCTTGGTTTTTTATTATTTGCTTATTGTATTTAGTTCTCCCGGCTTTGCCTAAACATTCAAAAATAGCATGACAAATATCCCCTCTAGAAGATCCGTCATTTTTCCTATCGGGTAAATACATGTGGTATTTAGCCCAATAAAGCCAGCTGCAAGTTTTTGCCGTTTTTAATCTGCTTGCTGATAGTTTAACTTCTTTACCCATCAAAAAATGTCCTCGTTTAAATGAGAAGCTAACATTTTTATTTTGCTGTCAATGTTAGCTCTTCTCGGAAAAGAATACTTATTATTAGTATTTCTTAAATAGTTTAGAATGTATTCTTGTTGATTTTTTTGGTTTACTTTTTTATTTAGCCAATCCCCAAAACATTTATTAGAATGCATGTCCGATAAATCATTCTGTTGAGGTAAAACTATATATATTTTATCAATATCAAAAAAATCTAACAAAGAAACAAAATGCTTTATAGATGCTTTCATTCCCGCTCCAGATTGATCATTATTCATTGAGATAATAATCTTCTTGGGGCTATATGCAAGAATAGCCATAAGCTGCTGAGAGCTTAAATCTAGACCAAATGTTACTAGATGGTTTTTAAGCCCGTTTTCAGTTAAAGCTAAACTATCACCAATAGATTCTACAATATAAATAGTATTGGATGTCTCGATACTTTCTTCAAAATCTTCTCCAAGACATATAGGATAAACCCAATTCCTTTTAGTGCCGATGTGCTTCCATTTAGGTGCATTATTATTTTCCTTATCCCAAAGCATACTCCTGCCAGAAAACCCTATTATAGTTTCGGTGTCTTTAAATCTAAATATAGGAAACACATATCTGTTATTAAGCTTTCCTGCTGTAGCGAGACCTGACTGATATAAAGATAAGGTATTATGTGATATACCTTTGTCTAAATAAAATTTATGGTGAGGCAATAGCCCTTTCAAAAGCTCTTTTTTATAAGTTTTTTCCACTTGTATAATATATTTTTTATCTGTGTTTTCAAATATGTCTACGGTTTTAAATCCATTAACAGTATATTTTTGCAATACTGAAGCATCGTTCGTTCTTAGCACTTGAGACACTAAAGCTTGAAAAGGTTTATGCATTGTACCTTGCACAAAATCTTTCCAAACACCAGTATCTTTATATATCTGGATAGCGGTGTTATTATCTCCACCTCTCCATATAGCGCTTGTTTGCCAATAAGAACCTCTGTCTGACAGCTTAAACCCTAAGTTATGAAGAGTATCTTGAATTTCTTCTTTGGTCATGTTAAGAAATTGTTGTCGGGACATCCCCAGACTCAAACGCTCTCAAATCTATATCTTCTCCTTCATCAGGCTCCACTTCAACTTGAGCATTAATGAAATCTGCCACGTCTTGCTGATCCCCAACACAGTCTATTTGAAACCCATTCATTAGAAGTTGTATACTATTCTTGACTGTTCTGTCTGGCATCTGAACCAAAGATTGCGCTCTGGCGGGTTGTCTGCCTAAATGCCTAGATTTAGTAAGGATTAATTTATGGGTGCCAAACCGCTCTGTTTCCTGAAGGATTTCATCAGCTGTTTTTTCTCTTAAAATAAACAAATGAGAGCAATATTGAGTGACACGATCTGATCCGCTAACAATACCTTCATCATCGTTAACGTCTCTAGCTTGTCTGTTAGTAACAATACCAGAACGATTACTTTGAATGCTAGTGAACATAGGAATAATAGGTTCTCCGTCTACCAAGATTTCTCTTTGAATAGTTCTCTTGAAAGTGTCAACCATGTTGCCGATGCTTTGCCACTCGGCTTTACTTGGGTCATCAACGGGTTTAATGTAGTCAAAAGAAAAAATCATTTTATTACCTCTGCCTATTTTTGAATAATAAAATCTTTTTAATACATTTACCATTTTTTCTAGAGAATAGCCTCCGACAGAGTGATAATAGAACTTCAGATTAGAAATTTTGCTCCAAACAGATCTAACTTTGTTTACAATCTCATCCCCAGCCTGTCTCCACTGACCGGTTTCTAATAAATGAGTGCTGACACCAGATAAACTGGAACATTGACGAATCATCAACTCATTCCTGCTCATTTCTCCATTATCAAAATGAAGAACTGGTACATTGTATTTTTCTGCAACTTTTGTGCAATAGTCTAAACAAAATCTTGTTTTACCCACACCAGACCTAGCAACAATGACGGTTATATTTCCGGGCCTAAGTAAAGATCCATACATATTATTAATAGGCTCAAATGGACCCATAAAACCCATCTCTTCTTTAGGGTTGTTACCTAAATACTCAATATATTCTTGCATTTCTTCTCCGTAGATATTGGAGAAGTTATCTTCAGATAAATCAAATACATCGATTTTTTCATTGAATGTTTTATCTGCAGCTTCAATGATAGAATTAAAAGAAGAATTCGGATCAAGAGCTTTCACTGTCTCAGCTGTTTTTTTAGCAGCTTCGTAAATTTCTCTTCTGACAGTATATTTTTTAAGCTCTTTAGCTATTTCAGTGATTTGGTTTTTATCGATTTTTCTAAGCGACAAAGAATAAAGATAATCACTTATAGATATATCTTGAGCAAAACAAAATCCTAAAGATTTTATTTTTTCACTTAAGACTACGTGATCGACACCCTTCCCGTTTTCACAGAAAGTTTTCAATGCTGCATAAATAGTCGAAGTAACAGCATTAGCTGAAGAAACGAAATCTTTTTCAGATATGAAATTAGCAATTTCCCCGTATTGCTCTGGGTATTTTATTAGGCCAGCAAGTAGTTGCTGTTCGATTTCTAAACTATGTATCATGTTTACTCTAATTCATCTTGATCTTTTTGCATAACTGAGCACTCATTAATCTCAAGTTGATCTAAAAATTTCTCTAAAGACTTTCTTAAGCCTAACTCAACAACTTGAGAGCCAACTTTGCAACTGATAGACACTGTGCCACTGTTATCCACATAAGCCAAAATGAACCCACCTTGCTGCCCATTGTTAGTGAACTCGTAAAGTTTATCCAACAAAACTTCAGGCACTCCATTATTAGAATTTTCTTTTTGGTCCATACTGTATATTACACTTTTATAGCTCATTGGCTAACATTTTGCGCAAATATTCTACATCCTCTTCATCATGGATCTCTAGTAGAGATATCTGGTTAAGGTTACAGAAATCCAGCTTATCTTGGTCTCTTTTAAGCTGCTTTAAGTAGTTCAATTTGCTTTTGCCATGAAAAAATTCCACATATTCGGTATGTTGTCGCCCTTGAACTTCTATAGCTATATTCAGCGTAGCATTATAGAAGTCTAAACTAAGGCGCGTTCCAACAATAGGGAACTCTTCAAAAACAATATGTTTTTCCCAATAAGGATAAATAATATTTTTTATTCTTTTTTGAAATTTACTGCGGCTCCCCTTAAGCCAATTCACTCTATAAGAAGAAGCTTTTCTAAGTTTTTTTTTAGACCCATATAAAGTTTTAAATATCATTTAGGCAAAACAAGATCACGAAAATACTTAATCAAGTATTCTTTGATATTCTCATTCTCTTCTATGAATGTATTGAATTTGGGTTCACCTTGGATTGTTTCTGGCATCTCTATACCGGCAACTTGCATATCATTACGAAGATCTTCAGAAAAGTTAATCCAAGCCCCTCTCTTTTCTGCATGACCCCACAAGTAAAGCATATCTAGGATTTCTTTTTCATTCCAAATACTTTTACCTCCAGTACGCCCATAAATAACAGGGTATTTAATTACGGAATTTGTTTTTTCATTAGGGCTTTTCTTTACCGTAATCTTAGCATAATGACCTATATAGTTATTCTTCTGGGGGTCATATTTTTCATTAGGTTTTTGTAAAATAAGATCGCTCTTAAATCTAGGCTCAAATTCCAAAATGTAGTTGGCAAAATGCAACAATGCATTGCCTCCAGTAGCAGTCGTTTGGCGAACCGGAGCCTTGCTGTAAGGGTCAAGTTGAATATCTGCTCTAACCTGACTAATGAAAATAGCCATATGACCACGTTTAGCTAAAGTGATACTAACTCTTTTCATGAAATCTGAAGCAAGAACAGCCCCAGCGGCAACTTTACGAGATTCTTCAAAACTTTTAAGAGCATCGTTTTTAGTAATTAGACCATCTAGACTATCAAGAAGAAAGCAATATTTAGTTTCAGAATCATTGTTAATTAATCCGAAAATCATTTCGACGACCGTTTCATAAGTATTAGACTCAAAGACAAAACAATTTCCATCTGCCCAGTCCTCTGGACTGCTGGTGAATTCAACCCCAGATCTTTTTTGCATATCAGGGCTAAGTCTGCCTTCAGCTTTAACATAAAAGCCCCTAGCATTAGGCACAGTCTTTAAAAAATTCTTCATTACCTCTAATGCTTCAGAGGTTTTACCTCCTTCGTTCATACCTGTAAAACGATGTAAGCCGGGACCGAATCCTCCTCCCAGTTCAAAATCCACAATTAAACTGCCTGAGGAAACTTTATAATCTACATTTTCTTCAAAATTATAGTGATACTGCTCATTTTCTTTTAGAAAATTTACTAGCTTATCATTTACACTCAACTTTTTAGGTTCTTCAACTTTTGATTTAGCTCTAGCCATTTAAAAAACTCCTTATGGATTTAGGTTTAATATTATCGACAATATCTTTACCGGATTTGTTCTTGTTTAATTTTACTTCTTTATCTTTAGGGGAAACAAAATAAAAGTCTCTATACTTGCATCTTAAATGCTCGTCAAGCGGAAAAGCTAATAGCTGAGCAAAAGACTGAAGCTTCGGCCTGAATTCTGTTTTAGTCCAAAAGCCAGCATCAGGATACTTTTCAAGCAAAACTTTAAGCAACTTAGTTTCTTTAGCCCAAAATCCTTTTTGGGCAGAAAGGCCTAAATGTTTTTCGATGATTTTCCTGTATGGAGGTTTCGCCATTTGTATATGGTACCACTTTTAAAGAGCCTGTCAACAAAAAAAAGCCCCCTTTTGGGGGCTCTAACCTAACGGTTATACTTGAGGAGGGGAAACTGATTGTAAATCAGGATTTTTAAGCTGACTGTCTTCAGTTTCTTTCTTGAGCTCTTCATCAATCTTGTACCCTTCTTTATTTATCGCCCTCATATCTTCAAATGGCGTACCAACCTCATCAACAGGAACTTCTTTGTCTGGAAATACTGCGATCTGAGTAGCGTCAGATTCTTCCACATCTTCTTCGTCAAGTTTGCCTTGTTTTTTCATTCTGTCAAGGATTGTTTTTTGAAGCGCTGGGGGTAAAGTTTTTTGCTTTTCAGTAAGGCCTCCTTCGCCAGCTAACAAATCAGCTCGCATTTTCATGTATTGCATAGCACACATTGCCATAGTATCACCTTTGTTTAGGCCAGAAGTATTGACAAATAAAGCGTCATCCATAGAACATGATGACATAAACTCTTGTTTGATTTCAGCTTCGTCTTTGCCGTATTCAGCAAAAGAAACTTCTAAATTTTCATTGTGATTTTTCATAAAATTAGTTTTTTATAATTGTATCTGCGATTCTTTCTGTCACAGTATTGCTTTTGACTAAATACCTTCG
>Ga0181592_10005017_pt1 | contig 10897 bp, 7 predicted proteins | sample 071ome_20_FD_133755 | JGI IMG/M metagenome (GOLD analysis project Ga0181592, IMG submission 133755) | Coastal salt marsh microbial communities from the Groves Creek Marsh, Skidaway Island, Georgia - 071412BT metaG (megahit assembly) | ecosystem: Environmental > Aquatic > Marine > Intertidal zone...
AAAAGAAGAAGAAGAAGGAGAAGAAAAAGAAGAAACAAAACCAAACGACGACTTCGACGGAAAAAACTGAGCGCGACCTCGATGAACTCGAAAGCATCAATCCCCTCAGAAGAAGAGGGAGAGAGAGAAGAGAACGATCTCGAGTTTACGATAAAAACGACGACGACGACGACGACGAAGTCGGTATCGATAGACAGAGAGGAAGGAGAAGAGGCGAGGAGAAAAGGTTTTCTTCATTTTCTTCTTCTTCTTCTTCTTCTTCTGGTGGTGAAGATGATGACGACAACGACAAGAACAAAGCAGCTGAAGATATACTCTTAGAAAATTCTAGACGCATGCGGTTCAACGACATTCGACGAAAACGAGAGTTATTCGTACAAGTAGAACGCGAGCAGGATACGCTGATGCAAATCCAACGAGAGAAGGCAATGAAAGCGTATTTAGACCAAGAGATGGTTGATATGAAGAAAAAATTAACGATAGAGAGCGCTTTAAACGAAGAAGAAGACGAGGAGAGAACGAGGAACGCGGAGATGGCTGCCGAAACGTTGTGTAAATCTTTAGACGAGGCGGATTGTTTCACGAGAGAGGATATCGATTGGGATGATCACGAACAAAAATGGGCAAAGTTTGATGCTGCGACTACTTGCGGAGGAAAAGAGGTAGAAGGAGAGCAAAATAAAATCTCAATGTCTGATATTCCGTGGCCGCCTTCCAAAGACATCTTGCAGCACATGGCTGCGTTTGAGATGCGCCAAAAAGGAGAAGGAGAAGAGTTTGAGGACGGGTCGCGCGCTGAAAGAAAAGCAGCCGCAGCTGAGAAGATTTATAAGAAAGCGTTCAGACGCGCCAATTTGCGATGGCATCCGGACAAGTTCACGGCGAAATACGGAAAATATTTAGACGAAAACGACCGGGACGCCATCTTAGAGAGAGTGGAAGAAATTTCCATGACTGTTAACAGTTCCTTGGAAAAGTTGATGACACTTGCGTAAATTTGTATCTACTGGTACCGTAAAAAAAAAATAACGTCGGGTCGCAAAAATACACGCACTTAACATAAGCACTAAAACGCGCGCGCCACGCACGACTATAAAAGCATGAGTTCGCAGCGCCTACTTCAAGAATTTAAGAATCTGGAGAGAGATAAAACGCGCGTAGTCGACGACGTTTGCTTATCACCACACGACAACTTGTATTGTTGGCGCGCGAAGATGAGAGAGTTTGACGAGGAAACTCCGGACGCGAAACTCTTGAGAGAGGACTTGAAGCTCCTCCAAAAACGCTTCGGAGGAGACGGCAAAATACAAATGGAATTGAATTTCACCTCGAAATATCCGATCGAGCCACCGATTATTCGCGTCGTTTTGCCTCGCATGCGGCAATACACGGGCAACATTACGATTGGAGGTGCCGTGTGTTCGGAGTTTTTGATGGATAAGTACGATCCAAATTTTAAAGTATCTGAGATTATGAGGATGGTTCGATTGAACATGCTTAATGCTCCTGTTGTTACTGTCACTACACAATTTGGCCCCGGACCTCGACGTGCGGGGCCTTTGCGAGTAGACTTGGATGGACGAGATCATTTGGGAAGCCCGTTGAGAGAGTATTCGCGCGCCTCGGCAGAATCGAGTCTCTGGCGAGCTTATGCGCATCACAAAGAAAATGGCTGGTGAAGTATAAATCAATGAATTAGAACACAGTATGCACGCAAACTAATATTACAACATGTGGGTGTTCGTTTTCACGATGTGTTGCTTTTTTTTCGCTTCAATATAATTTGCTCACTTCACTTTTACACAAAATCATACACTCGCCTCACGCTTCTCTCTCTTTCTCTCTCTCACTTTCTCTCTCTTTCTCTCTCTCTCTTCTCTCACTTTCTCTCTCAATATCTCTCTCACTTTCTCTCTTCTCAGACGCGTAGCCAGAATAACTTTTTAATATACAAATAAATTTCGATTCTTATACAATCGTTTCAACGCGCTTCACTCATCACAAAAACTCTCACTTCTCTCTCTCTCTCTCACTTTCTCTCTCAATATCTCTCTCTCTTTTCTCACTTTCTCTCTCAATATCTCTCACTTCTCTCACTTTCTCTCTTCTCAGACGCGTAGCCAGAATAACTTTTTAATATACAAATAAATTTCGATTCTTATACAATCGTTTCACCGCGCTTCACTCATCACAAAAACTCTCACTTCTCTCTCTCTCTTTCTCTCTCTCTCTTATCAGTACCGGTACCTGGAATTATTATAGTTGTATTGCACTTTTCAAGACTCCACCGCTGCATTGTTCGTTGCAGGCACTGAAATACTTTTTTGCGGCAAAGTTGTTGCTCCCAACCACTCCGTTCTGGACGGATACGCGGCAACAGGTCGGTACAATCCAGCCGCGTCAGCTGGAGAATCCCGGCCTTGATAAGACGTAAACGAATCCGAAATTTTCATTTGTGCACCGTTCGGTCCACCTGCAGTGGCAGGATCCTTCGTTTCCGCCGTAGATTGCGTTTCTGCAGACTGCGAACTCGGTCTCGGTATCGCCATCGCTGCAGGATTTTGTCCCGACAACAACATGTTATATTGCGCGGTCCACATGGAAGGATGAATCCCGGCAGCCATCGCCGATGCCATCGCAATTTGCTGCTGTTGTTGATATGCGGCCGAGTTGCGCTGCATGTGTGCCATCCACTCGTTCATATTTTTCTGTTGTTGTTGAGAAGGATCCATGGGTGGAAACATTGACGTTTCCGTGGGCGATGCGGCGTGCGTAGGCACAAACGAAAGCGGCGGCGCAAACATTGGATTGTAGTAGTACGGGCTCGTCATCGGAATCGTCTGCGGCGGCGACTGAGCGCCGTAAAATTGACCCGCAATTGGATGACCGTTGGCGTATTCCTTTTGTTCCTGAAGAAACCGTTGGTGTTGTTGCTGTTGCTGCTGTTCTTGTTGTAGTTGCTGCTGCCGTTGCAAAATCGAATCGTTTTGTTTTTGTTGTCTCTTTGTATTATTTTTCTGTTGTCTCGCGTCGTGCGTCAAAACCATGTCTGCTAACGTTCGCATGGACTCTTCCTCGCGCGAATTGAGCTTATCGGTGGTCATTCCTTTCGTGCTTCCGTTGTTCTTCAACATTTTCGTCAACGATGATGATGTCGCGTTGTTGTTGTTCGCCTTACTAGCCTTAGGCAATGCCGTAGTTCCGATTGTCGCGTCTGAGCCACCGTTTTGCGATCCAGACGCTTGCTGCGCCACAAACGTCGTCACTCCATCTCCAGGCCCGTGTTGAATGTCAAACAAACTCGCTCTTCGTTTTCTCTTTTGCGTATTTTGATGTCGTATGAAATATTTCTGCGCGTGCGAAGCCACCTGCGTTGGTGTCCTCGTTTGTACAAAGTGTCTCGATATCCCGCGCCAATCGCCTTTCCCTAACGCGTTCAAGCCCATCAAGAATGATCTGTGCTCTTCTTCCGTCCAGGAAACGCCTGATGATGATGAGAAAATTTTAGAGTCCCGTTAGTTTCAGTTTTGAAAAAATATATCTTTCGTTTCTCGTCTTCGCTGTGAGCCTCTCGTTCAAGTCGTCTTTTCCTCTCCTCAGTTGTAGGCCACTCAAAAATCGTTCGCCTTCCGAAAAATTTAAAAAGACAAGTCCGAAAAGTCAACTTTTTCGAGCGAGAAAAAATCTAAAACAGGTGCCCAAGGGAAAACGAACAGACGGGGTGTGGGTGAAAAGCAAAAATTGATAACGAATTAACGACCGGGGGACGCGCGCGCCCGACGCGAACGGCAAAAATGACCAAAGATCTGCGTTCAAACCATCTTTGTTTGTCGTGAACGCGAAAATAAACGTCTCGATCCGCGCACGAAGGACTAGAGCGTACCTTTCTTTCTTTCAGTTGTTGATTTCAAATTCGCGGTGTTTTGGTTCGCTTGAACACCAGGAGGCACCACGTTAGTGTCAGATTCATACCCCAACGTGTTGGGTTTGTTTAAGCTCGCTTGCGCGTTCAACTTGTTCTTGTTGAACTCCTCGTTCGAGGAGGACTTTTTAAACCCGTCCGCACGTTTAGCTGCCATGATGTGTCCTCACGCCTCCGTCAACCCGCGCGGAAGAACGAGAATCAGATCTTTTCCTTACGTGTCGAAAATTCTCCTCCCCTCCTTTTATTTTATATTTTGTGAATTTTTATGTGCCGATTCAAAAAAAAGTTCCCTCCTTTCAAACAATAAACGTGATCGCGAAGCGCGTGATGTGAAATTCGCGCGAAAAAGAATGCTCTCCGTCGATGCGTCGAGTTGTTTTTGTTTTTGTATGTTCGCGTGCGCGTGTTATCAAGCGGTCAATTTGTGTGAGGAATAATTTTTTTTGTGTCGCGGGAAAATTTAGATACGAAAAATACGAAGCGAGTAAAAAAGATATTTTTGCTTTGTGGTGCTCTTTTTTGGACAAAAAGCTCTTTTTGCTTCCCGACGATCCAATATATCCTTCCATATCCGTGAGCGAGCTGCTCGTCCGAACGCATTCCCCCCGCGTGCTTTTTTTCCCTCTCGCGGAAAACACCCACACAAAAATATAGAATAACACTAAAGACTCACTGTGAGAAAGTAAGCAGAGTTAGAACTGCGAAGAGAAAACAAACGCGCGATTAATAACTAACACGTGGTCGTCGTCGTCGTCGACGGTTTCTCAGTCCTCTGGTGTCAAATCGCGATGAGGAAGACGGCGACTATTCCGCTTCTCTTGTTCCTGACGACGATGTGTTTCTGTTGTTGTTCGTCGACTTTTTTGTTCGCGTTTGGACAAGAACAACAAGAACAACAACAACATCGTCAACAACCGATAGGATTACCGAACGGTGAAGTCATCGAACTCAACGATAACAACTTCGATAAGTACATCAACAAAGGAAACACCGAGCAGTTGCCGGTGATAATTGACGTCTACGCGACGTGGTGCGTTCACTGTAAACAGTTGGAGCCGACGTGGAAGGAACTCGCGAGAGAGTTAAAGTCGGAAGTGTACGTCGGGAAAATCGACGGGGAAAAAGAGCGCGCGTTAGCGAATCGATTGAGCGCGAACAAAGGATTTCCGACGATTATCTTGCTGCATCAGAATAAAATGCGCGTGTATTCTGGCGAACGAAGCGTGGAGAAGCTGACGCACTTTTGCCGAAAAGGTTGGCGAGACGTGAAACCAGAGCCGTGGCACAAAACGCCGAATAACAGCTTCGGAGCGATTTTTGGGTACGTGCATAAAGTACCGGGGATATTGAAAGGCATGTACTCGCAATTCTCTAAAGATTATTCAGACACGCAGATTTTATTCATGGCATTGTCCGTGCCCGTGGTGAGCGGAATGTTGTTGATTTGGGTCGCGGATGCGATTACGGTGCGGAGAACGGTTTCTAGATCTAGACGGTACGTCGCCGAACAAGAGCTGATAAGAAGGCGAGCTGCTCAAGCTGCCGCAGATGCCCGCCCACACGCAGATTAGGAGAGACGACATATTAATTCATACACAGTAATTCATATAGAAATTTTACGCATCAACGCCCAATATCACTTTTACGCTTACAAAAAACTAATATATAAATTTGACATTTTTTATTTGTATTCGAAACCTCTTTCCGCCTCGGTCGTTCGCCACAACAAAGCCGAGTATATGTTCGCTAATGCGTGTCCACAAATTGGTACAAACAAGTCTCCATCGGCGAGATATTCGCACGTCGCTCCGTACAGAATACCAACCGCTGCTGCCCACACCGCAAAGGAGATTTTTCTTTCGTTGCTAACGTGCAAAGCGCCGAAAACCGTACCCGCGACCAAAACGCCAACCGCCCCTCCACCCAACGCTGGCATTAAAGCCCCGCGAAAGAGCATTTCCTCCGCTAACGCAGGGTACGCCGCGCAAAACAAAACGTCCGAAAACTCCAAATTCGTCAAAACTTGTTTGTTAGAAGTATTCGTCTCCTTTCTGAAATCCTCCGACACGGACATAAAAGCGACTCTCCCCGCGGTCACGCCAACCGCCAAAGCCGACGCTAAACACGCGTGCTTCCAATCTACGCCATCTTTGATCAAACCAAGCGTCAATGGATTCATCTCCGCGAGTTTCGGGACGATAAACCGCGCCCCTAATCCGAGCATTAAAATCAATGTCGACGTCGACGTACACGACGCCACCACGTCGTCTCTGCTCGGAATCACCAAAGACGAAGTAGAAGCTTCGCTCATCGCTCTCTCTTTCTCCTCTCGAAATTCTCTTTTCCTCTTCTCGACGACGTCGTTGTATGTTTCTTTGTTCACTTTTCGTTTCTTCGGTTTCTGTAACTTGATGGAATTGTTGTTGTTGCTGTTGTTGTTGCTGCTGCTCTCCATCTTTGTCGCGCTCGTCGCGTCCATCGTCGCGGTCTCTTCCTTCGTTTCCTCGTCGTTATCCGTCGTCGTCGTCGTCGTCGTCGTCGTCTCTCTTTCCATCTTTCTTCTCTCTTTTCTGTTCATGGGTTTCGACGACGACGACGACGACGACGAAGCGCGCACACTACCAGCGCTCGTTCTTCCTCTCCTTCGCTCCGGTGCTGCTCCTGCTGCTGCTGCTGCTGGTGGTGGTGGTCGTATCGTCGTTAAGCCTGGTCTCATCGTCTGCGTAAACATATATTTTTTTTCTCTCGACTTTTCTCGCGCTCGCTCTCTTCGCAAGAAATAAAAATTCGCAATAAAAATTATATTTCGACTCGACTGCTCCGCATAAAACCAAGACGCGGTCTTGACGCGTTAAACTCTTTTATATATTATTACTCGACTTTATAAAGCACAGAGTTGAAATGAACAACGACAACAACAACGACATAATCTTCGGATAAAAGCGGACCGCGCGCAGAGAGAGAGAGAGAGAGAGAGAGAGAGAGAGAAGGAGAGAGAAGATGGATTTCTGGTTCAACGCGTTGAACAACAACAACAACAACAAGAACAACGAGGAAGAAGATGAGAAGAAGGAGGAAGAGGAAGAATTCTTCCAGTCGCCGATGAAACCGTCTCCTCCTGTCGTTGTTCGAGACGAGAAGAACGCGAATGAAGAGGAGGAGGAAGCAGAAGAAGAGAAGAAGAGTGATTCTCGCGGCAGCAGCGGTCATCATCGCCAAAGCGTTCTGTCTCCGACGACGACGACCTCGACGATATCGACGACGACCGGAGGCGGTTACTCTTCGGAATACAATTCGAGTCCAGAGACGACGAGCGAGTTAAAGTCAAAGAAGATTGGTGATGAGAACGACAACCAGAGAGGAAGAGAGGGAGCGAAAGTGATAAACAGAAGATCATCGACAGAAAAGTATATGCTCACGAAAGAAAGCTTCGACGTCACGACGAAGGAGAAGAATGGAGAAGACGACGGCGCCGAAGGCGACGACGACGAGGGAATATTGCGAGACGACGAGCAAGGGATGCGCTCATCGATACTTTACGAAAATCCAGATCATACGCTCGTAGAAGAGGACGAAGAAGAAAGAGAAGAAGAAGAAGAAGAAGAAGAAGAAGAAGAAGACGTAGAGAAGGAAGTAGAAGTGGTAGAGAAGAAAAAGAAACAGAAGAAAAGCGAAAACAATAAGAAGAAAATCACCCGAGTGGAGAGGCTCCGAGAGTATTTTAAGCTTCCACCGGACGAGGAGCTGTTGGACGAATTCTTGTGCGCTTTGCATAAGAAGATTTTGTTACAAGGACGGATGTACGTGTTCAATAATTACGTATGTTTCTATTCGAGCGTATTCGGATATCAAAAGCGAAAACGGATTCCGTTCAAAGACGTGACGCTCATGGAAAAAGCAAAAACGGCGGGAATTTTCAACAACGCGCTTTACATCGTACACCAAGGCGGGAAGAGAGAGTTTTTCACGAGTTTTATTTTCCCGGACAAAGTGTTCAAGTTTCTCGAACAGCAATGGAGAACAAGTAGCGATTATGGTAGACTCTTTAGAGGACATCGAGGGCACGAATCCATGGACTTTGACGCGACATTGAGACGAAGGGAGGAACAACTAATGCTTGCGCAGCTCGGAGATTCGGATCAATCTGATACGGAGGAAAACTCCGAGGAGAAGAAGATAAGCAATATGCTCGGGACGCAAAGTTGGACGGATACGCCTGTTAATGATTCAGAGCTCACGCACGAGCAAATGAAATCACTCAGACGGCGAAGAAAAATGAGTGAACACCGCGAATCTGTGGAAGAGGACACTGATGATCTGAGTTCAGACAATACCGCCACTACCGGAGAGAATACTTTCGAGGACAACGAAGTCACTTCCGAAACAAAGAGACGCGCGAGAACGCCTGATCTTACCACGAGCAAATTGTATTTGGATCGAAAAGAAGATAGAAGAAAAGAGAATGGAGGAGAAAATGGAGAAGAAGTTGCAAATGACGTTGAAACTGATGACTTCGGCGAAATACCGAGAATGCACGCAATGCCCGGTGATGAGCAAGACGAGAGCGCGAGAATACCGGCCGAGTGCGGCGAAGGATTGGTGAGTGCCCAATTCGATTGCACACCCAAAGAATTCTTCAAGGCGTGTTTTTCAAACTCCGCCACTAATACTTTCTTTTTCGCGCAAACAAAAGCGTCTGGAATGACGGATTTCTCTTGCACGGAGTGGGCAAAACACTCTCACTACGGGTTTTCGCGGGACGTTAAATTTGTCGCACCGGTAAATTCAACTTTCGGTCCGAAAGAGACGCGTTGCGTGCAGACACAAACGTATAAACTCTACCCAGACGATAATTTAATCATCGGTTATTCCCAGGTTCAGCTCGATATCCCGTATGGAGATTACTTTTCCGTAGAATCCAAGTGGAATTGCGTTCCAATTTCCTCTGAGGGCGACGGTAAGATGAATGGATGCGAAGTTACGTTTTACGTCCACGTTGTGTTCGAAAAATATACGTATTTGCAGTCTGTGATTCAATCGTCGGTAATTTCAGAGACGAAAGCGAGTGCCGAATCATTTTTGAACGCCGCTAAAGAGTTGTTAAACAATAAGGGTGGCGTCATATCCGAAGAGAAAAGCGCATCATTCCTGGAAAGGTTGTCAAAACGATTTTCGATCGACGTTACCAAGGTGAAAATTCCAGAAGGTTCGCGCGATGCCGTTTTCAGCATGCTCTATCCATCGGCAGGAAAAGATTCAGACGCTAAAATGCGTCCAGCCTCAACAAATACGCACCAGACCACGACGTCGTCGTTCGCAAAGAAAAGTACAAAGGATAAGCTCATATCCGGCGCACGACGCGCGAAAGAACTGGCAAAGCAATTCTTTGGCCTGTTTACGATTCAGAATTTATTGATGTTTGTGCTCTTTATGGTGGTGGCTTGGACGCTCTTAGCGATGTGCGCAAGTTGTGCACAAAAGCTCTGGTACGTCGTGAAGTATCCATTCGTCGTTGTATTCGGAGATAGCGACGCAAATGTAGAAAAATATTGGGAGCGCCGAATCACAATTTTGACGCAAGAGCTTGGCGCTCTCGAACGAAAAGTTCAGTTAGTGTCCAAAGAGATTACGCTCGCCAAGCAAAGCTTGAAGAAAGCCTCGGGCTCGTAAAGAAATTTTCGTCCAAAGCCGAGAACAAATTAGCTATGTAATAAGGAATTGTATGTATAGTGATCAGTTTTGCTATGAAATATTTATCGCGCATCAATTTCTATTATATTTTATTAAAACAAACAAAAACTTGTGATCATAGCACCCGGGCGTTCAAAATGTCTCGGTACAACAAACGCATGAAAAAGGTCGTCTCGTCCGGATTTGCCACCCACAAAATAGACGCTGATTCTCTCACTTTACTGTCGTTACCGGTTAATGTAAATCTATCACCTACGTGTAAAGTTTGCGATCCTTTCACCTTCAGGTGTTTCATCAGCGCTTGCAAACCGATGTGCTTGTTTCCCACGTCTACAAACACATCATTCCCACCATTGAACGCACAAAACGGAATATCCGACGTCGACAACTCCGCTTGCGCAGCTAATGCCAACTCTTCGAGATTCTCGTAGATGGTATCCGTCGTCGGGATAACACCGACCGCGTATTCTTTACGCATTACTTGGCAGTCCACGCCTAAATATCTCGAGTATCTCGTCAAAAAGATCTCTGCTCTATCCAAAAAGGCTTGTAAATCCTTCCCTTCTCTCCATCCGTATTGTTCTACGGTCGCCCATTCCTCGTTCGGCACGAATTGAAGCCCGTAACTCTCGTTCACGTTCAACAAATAGTTGCATTCGCCACCCATGACATGGAAATACTTGGTGATGTTCGGCGGTAACTTTTGCTTTTTGAACTGGTCCAACAAACCTCTCGTTCTTTCCTCAAACTTCTCTGGCTGCCCCGGATAGCCCGCCGCGGTGACAATGGCAACGTGAATCCCCAACTCCATCAACTGAATAATCTTATCAATCATTTTATTGTCGTCTTCGAAATGTTTCCCGTCTTGATACAACGTCCCGTCTGCGTCGAAAGTCACCAACCTCACGTCCTTCGCCGAGACGTGCACCTGCGCTATGTTCAAAATATGTCTGATCTCCGCAAAGTTTGGCAAAACGTACTGCCTCTTTGTCAGATGAGAAAATTCGTCGTATTCTTTCAGCGCTTTCGTAAGCGGCAACGAGTGGAAAAAGTACCCAACCTGTGGGACCATTTTATGCAGTCTCGTAAACTTTCTGCGTTCCTTTGGGAGTTGCAACGTTTCATCGATCCACCCTTCTACTTTGTGCATGACCTCTTCCGTCGTGTGAGTCTTGTGCATTTCAACCATGAACTCGATCAAAGCGTCTTGCTCTTTTAATCTCCCTTTCCTCCTCAACACGGTCGAATCAGTCAGCGATCCCGCTCTCGGTAAATCGTTCG
>Ga0181592_10005018_pt1 | contig 10895 bp, 9 predicted proteins | sample 071ome_20_FD_133755 | JGI IMG/M metagenome (GOLD analysis project Ga0181592, IMG submission 133755) | Coastal salt marsh microbial communities from the Groves Creek Marsh, Skidaway Island, Georgia - 071412BT metaG (megahit assembly) | ecosystem: Environmental > Aquatic > Marine > Intertidal zone...
GAGGGAAAATAGGTGGGGTTTGCATGTTACCGACCATTGCATCATTCCTTGTTGCGCTTAAAGGCTGTCCATCTGTACTGCCTAGAATAGCTTTAAGATAGTTCTGTGTTTCTTTGAACGGTGGCACACCGCCATATTTCTTAACATTACCCATGCCTGCATTATACGCTGCAAGAGCTAAAGGCATTTCGCCGAACTGATTTAGAAGCTGACTAAGATACTTTGCGCCACCAAAGATGTTTTCGCGCGGGTCTTCACGATTAACGCCGAGTTCCGCTGCTGTGTCAGGCATAAGCTGCGCTGGGCCGTAAGCACCTTTTGGCGATAAAGCATCAACCTTAAATCTGCTTTCTTGGTTTATGAGGCGCAGAAATATGTCAGCAGGCAGGTTATACTGCGCTGCTGCTTCTCTTGCGATTTGCTCTAATTCTGCCCGTGTCATATTAAACCTTTATCTAGGCATCATTCCAGCGCCAAGTTGCATGTAGTTAAACAAGCCTGGGTTGAAGCTCTGTGATTGCCCTGTCATGTTTGGCGCTCCATAAACGCCGCCTAAGAATGTCTGCAACCCTTGAGGCGCACCTGTCATCTGACCAAATCCACCTTGGCCTAAACCAATCAACTGGTTCATTAAGCCACGCTGTAATGCACCTTGCATCATTTGCTGCTGCTGTACCTGCTGACCCATGTTGAATTGCTGCTGACCTAAAGCACCAAGTCCACCTGCCGCACCCTGGCGGATACCTGCACCTGTGAACTGACCTTGATAATTTGCCATATTAGCAGCTTGGTCACGAGCCGCTTGCTGCTGCTGCGCCGCGTTTAGAGCCGCCTGGTTCGCTAAACCTGCGCCTTGTGTCAGACCTGCTTGCTGAGAAGCAACACCTGCTTGCTGGGCCGCTGATGCTAGGTTGGCACCTTGAGTTAGCTGCGCTTGCGTCAAAGCTCCTGTGTTCGCAGCCTGCATAGAAGCCAATCCAGCCCCCTGCGTCAATCCAGCTTGTTGTGCTGTTGCTGCATTTAGTGCTGCTTGGTTTGCTTGGTTTGCTTGCTGCTGAAGGTTGGCTTGCTGAGCGGCGAATTGGTTTGCCGCTTGCATGTTTCCCGAGCGAGCCGCTTGCTCTCTAGCCGCTGCCGCCTCTTGCGCTTGCTGGCCTAACTGGCTTGCTTGGAAGCCTTGCTGTGATGCGAGTGTACGCGCAGACTGCGTATTACCTATATCAAAGCGACCACTTTCCATAGCCTCTTTGAAGCCTGCTTGACGTTGCTCTGCGGATAGTTTCGCTGATTGTCTCAACGCTTCACCAGCTAATACACCCTCTTGTACAGCTTGACGAGAACCACCAAAAGCACCTGCCTTTTGCGCTTGCCCCGCCAGATTCTCACTCGCGATCTGCCGCTGACGCTCAATATCTGCCTGACCAGCTTGTATAACTTGATCACGATATGGGGACATATATTGTTCAACATCCATGCTACCCAAACGATCAACATCAATCTGTCCTGGAGCTTGTGCCGATTGTACTGCACCTACGCCTTGCATTGTTTGTGCTGATGGTAGCTGCGCCGAATTCATTTGCGCTGTTGGGCCAACTTGCGCTCCACCGTAAGTTTGCATCGGGCCTACTTGCGCAGCTTGCGGAAGCGGTGTGCTTTGTACCGTTGCACCGCTATACGTTGCTACTGGTCCACCTGCAGCCGATTGCATTTGCTGTGGTTGAAACTGCGAAAGATCAGTCATGGTTCTTTGCGCTTGACCAATGCTTGCCGCTGACTGACCAAAAATATTACTTGGCGTTGGAGCCTGAGAAGATTGGGCTGCCCTTGGTCCCGACATTGGCATAGGCGTGGGAGCAAAACTTTGAAACCTGTTACCAGAACCAGCCATTGGTTGATAATTAATGCCGCTCATCCCAGAGTTGGGTTGTGCTGCCATTTGTGGATTAGCGCCACCTGCCATTGCTTTTCTCCTACTTACCGCGACTGCCGCCGCCCTGCATCTCTAAAGCTACAGGTTGATTGGATAACGCTCTGGAACCTACTTCACCAGTAACTGGGTCCATGCCAAAACTTGCTCTATATTCTGCCTGACCAGGACGTTCCTGTTCAAACTGAGATACCATCTGGTCAACCATAGGCCGCGCAGAAAATCCTCGGATGCCACCATCCATAACTTGTGCTTCAGGTAAATACGACTGACCGCCTGAAGTCGGCAATCCAAAAGCACTTGCCGCCATATCCGTGCCTTGAAATGCGGCTTTTTCCATCGGTGAAAAATCTGCTACTTGAACGCCGTACATCGGCATCGGAGTGTCCATATATGTAGCTATATCACCTGCCTGACCAATACCGCGTTGAATAGCAGTTTCTTGGAACCTCGGCATTGTCGCTTCTGTTCTTGTTGTTCCGCCTTTAGCCATTATCGGCCTCCTTAACGTAATGAGAATGCGCTAAACGCCAACCCATTGGCTCTAATACTTTCTTCCATCCTACACGACCAGAGATCGTACCGCCAGTGCAGCCTTGCATTTTTGCCCACTCTGTCATGTCCTTGTCCATATCCAACAACTGATCTAATTTCCCGCCAGCTAAAAAAATGTTTAGAACCTTCTTTCTAGGATATACCACAATTTCTGTCACCATGCACCCCCTTGCTGCAGGCCATAGCTGCATACGACCTTCCGCAATGCCATGAACGATGTCTTCAAAGATATGTGTGCCATTACAATATTCCAGCGCATCTTCTATCCAAGGGCGACATCTCTGCAGTTCTTCACCTAAAACATAATTGTGAGAAGCATCATTCATCCATGCATCCTCGTAATGTTCAAGGTAGTCGCTGGTGCCGCTGGACTAAATGATGTCGCCGCAGCTGCATCCAAAGAGCCACTTGTGCTGTCCACAGCCCACATGACTTGCAAGTAGTCGCCAGCACTTACATCAAACTTCGCAGAGCGAGAGACAACAACAGTCGCGTCGTTTTGGTGCAAAGAATAGATAATTGTATTGTTGGGCGCATCTGTGCCGTTCAGGCGAGGCCAGAAGTAGAATTTCACCGTGCTAGATGATGATGAAGCAATCTGCGCCGAGAACATCACAAGGTATTCTCCAGCTTCGCTAAACACGATCTTGCTGTTGTCTGTCGCATCCCGATCAATTCCGACATTCCCCGTAGGCGCATCATACGTTATTGCGTAGGCTGTATTGACCGCTGCCGCCGTTACATCAGTTGTGCGGTAAAACGAGGCGTGACCATCTTCAAGGATGATCTGCGTAAACACTCCATCACGAGAAACAACAGGATACTTTTTCTCACGATCCCACATAATAACGCCATCTTCGGCTGCGCTATCATATTCGCGGCGGTGCGTTAGAAAAGAGCGTGTGCTTTGTATCCACGCGCTAAACTTTTCTGCCCATATCTTAAAATCTGGGCCTATAGGTGGAGCGCCATAAAAGCTCATCTTTTGCTACCTTGCCTTGCTTCAAGTCGCATAATTCCAACACGCCAATCAGCTTTCTCTATACCCTCTACGCGCATCCGAATTTGCCGACCTTGAAACCGCACAGAGGTTGGATTTGCCGTACTAAACGGACCTTTCTCTGTTTCCTCTGCATTTGGGTAGTTCCTTACCTTAAACTTTAGCTCTACATCACCCTGGTTTTTCTCGTCTGGTATTACATTTGTAACCTTCATAAGACGATCACCAGCACCCATTGATATTGGGCCTGTTTCTGCGTATGGCGTCCCATCATCGTATTCAAAGCCAACTTCATGCTCGTAAACAATACCATCTGATTTAACCATGAATGGACGTCTGAACACGCCCCGATCAACACCTGCAGTTCTGTTGATTTCGCCTGTAGACCAGATGTTTTCCACATAATCATAGCTAACGTATTTATCGCACTCATTGCTATCCTGTGACTGATAGAACCACCAAACCTCGTTCCATTGGCTATTTACCATCGCCTGCACTTTAGAACTTTGGTCATAGTTGAAATTGCTAAACACTAGGTCAGCAACATCGCAAGGGATTTCTTGAACCTGACCACCAGAGTAAATGAAGAAACCACGACGACCCATCCAGATTACACCTGCATCTACAGATGCATAAGCACCCGCAGAAATCATGCCGCATGACGTTCCAACACGGGAAAACCCATATACGAAAGGCGGCCCTTGGTATGTCATTGTATGCGCATCTTGGTCTGTTATGATCAATGATTGACCGCGTGTACGAACGCCAGCTAGAATTTTACCGTTTGTTTGTAGGTCTATGTCCCCAGCCTGGTTAGTTGTACTTGCGGTCCAAGCTGTGTTGTCACCCTGGTCACTCCAGCTGACAATGTTGTTGGATGTGCCACCTAAAGCTACAAGGAACCGTTCTTCAGTTACAAACGCTCCAGCAACTCCAGTAGGCGCATTAGTTACCGCAGTTGCGGTTGCCGTAGATAAATCCCATTCGTATATTGTGCCGTCATGCGATGAGCAGGCAATAAGATACTCACCCCAGTTATCAATAGACCACGTTGTTGCTGGGAGTATATTGCCAATATCAGGGCGCTCCACGCCCCACCCAAATATACCCCAAGAACCTGCGCCCCAACCTGTGTTTTGCTCCGCACTTACACGACCCGCAGTTAAGCCAGCTGGAGTAACATCATCCGTAAGAGAACTTTCTAGCATCACAACAAGGCTGTCATGCATACCAAATGCGGCATAACGCTCGCCATCGTTATTTACCCAAGTATGTATGCCGCGAACAACGCCCCCGACATCTACAGATGTGTTATCTGCATCTGCACGAGGACGCCAACCACCAACAGGACGCAAACTATCCTCATGCCATCGTACTAAGTTAACGTCACGCCACCGACCCTGAGATTGGTATTCTGTTCCATTTGCATATTGCCCTTTTGGAATATTTAGCGGGATTAGCGGCATGGCTTAGTCCTTATGGTTTAGTGGGCCAATCGTCATCGTTAAGGTGAGGCCAGTTTGCATGGCTTGTGATGTCACGCAAGGCTTGGCGATATGTCGTCATTTCTGCTGACATTGTAACGTCAGATAGAGCGTAGAAATCGGTTACAGCGATGCGGCGATCACGCTCTGCGCGATTACGTTCTGCTGCTTCACTGTCAAGACGTGATTGATAAGCTGCTTCATGCTCTGCTTTGGTAGTTGTAACACCGTCTTCTGTAGTGTCACTGAACATGTCAGCAATTTCCCATGCTTCAACCCAGTTACCGTTAGCATCCTGTACAACACCATTACGGCGAACCGATTGATATGCACCAATGCCCTCTGTGGGTTTAGGTGAGCGTAGCACTGGGTCTACATTAAGTGCGTCAAATGTAAACTCATTCCATACTTTAGGTAGTGACATGTTGGGGTTATCACGTCTAAGTTCACCCTGTGTTTTGATTTCGCCTGTTGTGCGATCACGATATTCAGTCATTAGTTGATACTCCTTTATGACCTTGAGTAGTTATGCGATTGCGTAAAAGATATAGGAGCCACCATTGGCGTTAATATTTGCCTGTGATGTATCTATTGTAAATCCACTATTGTCAGGATCAATCCAATCAATAGTAGTGACTTGAGCATTTGTTAACTGCAAGTAAATAACAGGATCGCTACCTGCGACAATGCCACGTTCACTATCAAACAAACACCAAGAACCTGTGACATCTGTACGCTTAATAAGAACAAACCTAGCACCACTGCTAAATCCACAGTCAATCGTTTGAGTAGAGCCGTTTCCAGTATAGCTACCCAACTTAGATATACCATTTAGGCTTGCGAATAGATAGGCTACGTAATTGTTATTGTTTGTGTTTACTCTTGAACCATTCCCTACAGTAAAACTAGAGCTAGTTGGTGCTGTGTCATTCCAATAGTTAACAGAATCAACTCGTATGTCATTTTCATTTAGAAATAAATAATAATCTTCAGGTGATGTTGCGTCTACACCTGAATGATAGACTGCCCAATCATTGTATCCAGTTCTATCCTTAACCCAGATCATCTCAGGTTCAACACCAAGATTATGGCTAACAGTATGCCCTGCTGATCCGTTCCCCGTGTAAGTAACAACATCAAAGAACGAAGGAGCACGTCGCCACATCCAAGAAATCCACAGCGAGTTGTTTGTGTTATCATTCCAACCATCCATATAGTCAAATTGAAAAAAGCTTGCAGCTGACTCAGAACCAGGCTCTTGCGCACGTAAGATTTTCCCTGGCATAAGTCTTGTGCCTACACGCCTGTCCTGTCCTCCATTCACAAAGGTATCTATTGCCATGTCCGTAACAAAACCAGATACATATGTCGGGCCACCTGAACCGCTATCATACGATACATCAAACACATCAGTCGCACTCTCAGGTACAGCCGTAGGGCCACGGCGTATAGCCATGTAAATATACCTATCTCCACTTGCATTTACTGCTGATTGGGAAGAAGTAAGTTTAAGACCATCAGGCAAGACAGCAAAAGCTTCATAATTACCTTCTTGTGAGTTCTCGCCAGGGTACAGCACTCTATCAGTTGTAGCTCCCAAAGCAGTCAGGCCACGCATTGAATCAAACATAAAATTCAGCCCATACGATGTACCTGTCATTCTTTGTAAAAAAATAAACTGGGGTTCAAAACCTAAATTAATTGTAGGACCATTAGTTGATCCATTACCAATATAACTTCCACACTTGATAGCGTCTAAGTCACCTTTAGGGCCGAACCCACCATCACCATCATTGTGAGCAAATATGTATGCTACATATGAGCCACCATTACCATTAACCTGAGCATGACCATTAAGAGAAAATTGTGTAGCTGTTGGAGGTGTGTCATTCCAGTAAGTGTCGTCAGTTGCAGTACGAGAATTGTTTAAATCAAAATATTTGTCTTCTGGTGCCGTGCCATCTGACTCCCTGTGATAGCAAATCCAATCGCTACTAATGTCAGTCCTTTTCACCCAGATCATGCCTGGAACACTACCAAGATTATGACTAACAGTTCTACCCGCAGTACCATTTCCAGTATAAGTCACCACATCAAAGAACTTTGGGGCTTTACGGAATGACCAAGAGACATGGTCATTACCACTTTTGTTTACACCTGGACCTCCACTGATCGTAAAACCAGTTGACGTTAAAACAGCAGCGTTGTTATCATTGTACTCTGCGCCATTTCTATTTGTACGAAGTACTTGCTTGTCACCTCTTTCACTATCAACAAGCTCTTGATCAAAAGCCTCACTTCTATTCTTTATCCAAACTAGCCCACCTTCAGTATCTATATCAATACCAGTGGTAATAGTACGGTTGTTTTGCCCGTTACCCTTATACAAATAAGTGCTGAATACTTCTTCTACGTTCAGGCCACCACCAGCCGCAGGCGCACTAGCTAGTTTTTTCCATGCTGACATTATGCAGAACTCCCAATCCAGACGCCGTAAAGCGTTGTAGAAATCTTAAACAGAACTACCGTATCCGCCGCAGTAAGCGTTGGCGCAGCATTGCCGCTTGCAGTGAGCCAAGTGATAGTTGGCCATGTAATTGTGTATGATGCCGCGCCTGTAAGGTGCAGCGACATACTTTCACCCGCCGATAAACTATCGGTGAATGTTGTGTTGGCGCTGATTGTCTTTGTCTGAACTGTCCCATTGTTTGGATCAAGAGCAGTACCCGTCAGTGAATAAACAGTCTCAACGATGGCGTTTGCAAACTTTACATCACCATTCGCGTCCGCAGTAACTACCTTGCTTGCTTCAGAAGTACCCAGCGTTGTGATGTCATTATAATTTAGTTCTGCTGTTGTAGCTGTAACGCCATCAAGTATGTTTAAGTCAGCAGCACTTGCTGTAACATCAGTTAGGTCTGTTGTTCCAATGCTGATATCTGCAGTTCCATTAAAAGATTGACCTGCGATCAAACGAGCAGTTTGTAATGCTGACGCTGTCGCGGCGTTGCCTGCAGTGTCTTGATTGCCCGTATCGTTCACACCAGGAAGTGTTATATTCGCTGTACCATCAAATGAAACACCACCAATGGTACGAGGCGTTTCTAACTTTGTTGCAGTAGTGGCATTACCCTCAACATCACCGTCTAAATCAGCAACTATCGTTGCTCGTACAACAGAGAGGGTTCCCGTAGAGGAAGCTGTAGCAGTTGTTGTCCCGAGCTTAAACTTCGTTCCACTTTCATTCCATATTATACACGCATTGTTTTCATCACCTCGCTCAATGATGATCCCTGCGTCATTTGTAGGTGTGCCTGTGGCACCATGCTTTAGAGATATAAGGTTGTCAGTGATGACCGTGTTAGTTGTTGATACTGTAGTGGTATCTCCCTCAACAGTCAGGTTACCTGTAAGGGTTAAATTCACACCAGTCATAGAGCCAGTAAATGTTGGCGAAGCAGATGGAGCCTTTGTGTCTATCTGCGTTTGAATGTCATCTGTTACGCCTGATAATCTGTTAAGCTCAGTTGTCGTGATACTAGCGCTATCAAGTATGTTTAACTCAGCTGCCGATGCAGTGACGCCTTGAGCCGCAAGCGTACTTTCGTCTATCATTCGCTTTACAGCAGCACCCGATCCCGCACCATCACAGTAAATAACAGCTGTTGAGCCATTCGTTACGGTAACATTAGAACCTGTGCCTTGCGAAAAGGTAACGTCATAACCGCTGTCATTATCTACAAAGTAAAATTTTGATGCATCGTTTGGTGTTACGGTGACCGTGCAGTTCTGTGTTGCACCAGTAAGTACCAAGACACGATACTGACCATCATCAAGGCTATCTCCTACAGACCCATCCGTGGTGCTAAGAGTATGAGAAGCACCTGAACTTGCGAGACTAATTGTACCTACGCCACTAATGGCGCGGTCCACAATGTCAAAGTTTCGGTTTGTAATCTGACCCCATGTGTCAGTCTTTTCACCATCAGCGATCTTCTCTATCGCTATGTTGCTTGTCCAAGTGCTTGCCATGTCAGGTTCCTTTGCTTATCGGCATCTTACCTTTTTTATGCCGCCGCGTCTATGGATTGAGAGATTGCTTTAACATTGCCACAAATGCATCACGCCCTACGGATAGTTGATCTAAATTGAACCGTGCAGAGCCGATCTTTTGATCTAGGGACGTAATGTGATTAATCATCACTTTCTGTTCCTCAGTCAGTTGATCCTCTGTGTATTCTTTGTCGTCAATAGTAATAACATTAGCCGTTTTTTCTTTAGCCATTGTTTTCTCCTTTGTTTAAGTTAAGTTATGCCGCCGCGTCTATGGATTGGACGCCATACCATGTTGTACCGCCATCGCGTGTCCAGAAAACGTAAATGTCAGTTTCACCACTTGCGGGTGCATCTGGTGCTGTACCACCCGCCCAATCTACTGAGCTAGGCCATGTGACTGTGCCACCGTTGCCTGTTAGTTGTACAATTAAACCAACACTGTATCCTGAAGTTGTACCTCCAAATGTAAAGGTTGTATTGCCTGTCATAGTTAATGACCATGCACCACCCGTATTTGGGTCAATTGTAACAGATGTACCTGACAAGGCATCATAGTCTTCGTGTAAGGCAGAGTTGCCCAAGTACACACCACTGCCGTTGATGAACATCTCTGTCGTGCCACCTGCACTAAAGTTAATAGTGTTGGTGGCAAAACCAATATACGTATCAGTGTCACCATCATGGAACAGCTTGTCACGCAGATAGATGTCCTCAACATCGTTGATTACGTTTGCACCTAGTGTAAGTGTGCCGTTAAGCGTAGTTGTTCCGTCTACAGTTAGGCCATCTGTGGTAAGTGTGCCGTTATGTGTTACAGGGGTGTCAATAATAGTACTTGTGCCACGAATATAATTTACGCTAGTATTACTGTAGTTTAGGTGTGTGGAAGTGCTATTTCCGTTATCAATGCGTAGTTCGTTGTCAACCGTCAGCGTACCTGTCATGGTATCATTCGCATCACTACGCAAGAAGCTGCTTGCCTGTAGTCCGTCTACAGTATCAGCATCTAGGCCAGAACCAGAACCGTCATTGCCAGCGTGCCAATAAGCATTGCCACCATCCGTTATTAAACTACCCCAAACTCTTACTTGTCGCCCAGTTCCAGCCGTAGTTTGAGTGCCAACAATGTTTAGGCCAGACGCAAACTTACCCGCCGCAATATAACCGTCATTCGCATCCGTTTGGTTTGCACTACCAAACCTAATCCCGTTTGTGTTTGTTGTTTGTATGTTCCCACTAAACGTATCATCAGCATCACTACGCAAGAAGCTGCTTGCCTGTAGTCCGTCTACTGTATCAGCATCCCCAACGCTCACACTCAGTGTAGCATTAGCAGAGCCATCCCAAGAGACAGAACCAGATGCGTCACCAGAGAGTGTTAGGGTACGTGCTGTGGTCCACTTGTCAGCATTAGGGTGGTAGTCAACATCAAAAATTCTGCGCCAATTTTTCCAGTTATTTGCGCCGTTATCTGAACTGGCATTATCTGTTCCTGCACGATACCAAATTGAATTTCCCGAACTAAAAGGAGACGCTAATTGTAAGCCACGGGACTTGCCACCACCTAAGTTAACACCGTAGTAATAACTTCCAGGCCAAGTACCGTCATCTGTTTCTGTTCCTCTGGTCGTCCCGTAAAAGTTGTCAAAATGCTCAGTGTCAATATTGAAGCCGCTGTTGAACGCAGGAAGGTCCCAAGTGTTGTGATTATGACTGTCATAAGCTGTTTTGAATGCAGCTATATCTACACCATCAACAGTGCCGCCTACGCTAATGTTGCCAGAGAGGTAGAGGTCTTTGAAGCGTGCTGATCCTGCCCCTAAATCGTATGTGTTATCGGATAGTGAACCTGAGTTTGATGTGGGATACACAC
>Ga0181592_10005020_pt1 | contig 10893 bp, 10 predicted proteins | sample 071ome_20_FD_133755 | JGI IMG/M metagenome (GOLD analysis project Ga0181592, IMG submission 133755) | Coastal salt marsh microbial communities from the Groves Creek Marsh, Skidaway Island, Georgia - 071412BT metaG (megahit assembly) | ecosystem: Environmental > Aquatic > Marine > Intertidal...
CAGCCTCGAGCGATGCCGACTTCTCTGCAAAAGCTCGTGAGTTCTCCGCATCGACCCGAGCCGCCGCAGACCACGTCTCAAGCGCCCGAAACGTCCGCTGATACTTCTTCCACGGCCGATTGTGATCGACGGTCAGCATGGTGACGGTGGCCACCAGCAGGATGATCGCGGAGACGCCAAAAATGACGTGCAACACTTTCAGATCGCGCCAAGTCTGTTCAGTAGCGGGCATCGGGTCTACTTGTACAAAACGGGGAAATAAGGGCTAGCCAACGCCAAGGAAGGCGTTCAAAAATTCAGTGAGAACTCTGGAATGCTGATGATGTACTTCAGGTTAAGAGTCCACCGCAGCACCATCTTCAGGGGAAGAGTCAGCATCAACAGCATGAGGTTGGACATGATCATGTAGCGAATGAATCCCATCTTGGCAAAAAAGCCTCGGAAGATCGTTATCGCCATAAGCGGTGGCAGCAGCACAAGGTAGGCGCCCATCACCAGGAGCCCCGGAGCCTCACGCAGCAAAATGAAACCGATCTGGGTCAACAACCCAGCCCCCTGCGGCGCTCGCGGCAAAGGCTGATTCAGCCACTGCACCCAGAACATCTGCGGCAAGTCGACGTTATTGAGCACCTCAACCTTGTAAGGAGTCCAGAACTCGAACGGACCGAAGAAATTCCAGTTGGGTCCACGAAGAAACGTGCCCAGGATGATCAACGTGATCCACAGTTCGAAAAAGCCGAACTGCCAAACGAGGTAACTGAACTTGCGTTCTTCAATCGAGTAGTAGCCATTCCCCTTCTTGTTGAAGTCGAGGTACGGCATAGCCATGAGGCCGAACACGACCAGGCTTGGCAAGACGACACCGGCATACCAAGGATCAAAGTAGACCAGCATTTCCTGGAGGCCAAGGAAGTACCAGGGGGCTTTGGACGGATTTGGCGTTTTGACACTCGAGGCCGGCTCTTCGAGGGGGGCCGGGAGAAAAATGGCCCACACCAACAGCAAGGCGGCGACACCAACCATGCAAATCAATTCGGTGTAGACCAGATCAGGCCAGACGAGGACTTTTTCATCGTTGACCTTCTCCATCACTGGCAGCCCTTGCCTGATTCGCTCGTCATTCACGACGGCCTGCTTGGTCGCAACCCAGGTGAAGAAGGCCAAGAGAAAGACCAGCCCGACGATTGGCACGTTGTCAGGCTTCATCACGATCGCGGCAAAGTTTTCATCCGCCATCGACAGGCCGAGCAACAACAGCGAAATGTTGAAGATTGACCAGGCCACCATTGGTTGGACAAAAAACTTCCGGAACACGAACAGCAGCACCAGAAATGCTGTTGTTCCCAGCGTGTAGAGCACCGGTCCCGAAAGATCATTGACAAGGTTCCGGATCGCCAGGGGAAGTACCGGCACCATGCTGGCCGAACCCGACAGGGCAAGGCTTGCAAGAATCATCATCGCGCCGGCGTAGGCAGCCCAGACGGCAGCCCAGACGGTGCGGCTCTGCCGCCTCCACATCAAGAGCGCCGCCACACCGTTCATGACAGCCAGAACGGTGTAATAGCCCCCGAGGAAGCCAGCAACATCACTGAGAAAAAAGCCGTTTGAGTGCATGAGGTGAAACCGCGAAAGGAAGAACGATTGTCGTCAACTGACGAGAAGCAGCGAGAAATGAACTCGTGCCCTCGAACTAAAGCGGACCGCTGATGCCTCCATCTTTCCGAACCCGCCAGAAGTGAATCGCCAAGAGCAACGCCACCGCCAAGGGAATCGCGATGCAATGAAGGACATAGAAACGGTTCAGGGTCTCTTCACCAACAAACCGGGCTCCGAGGAGCCCGAACCTTGCATCCGAACCGTCTGTGATCATGTCGATGCCACCAATGGTCAGCAGCTGCTGCCCAGGGCCCTCATACCCAAGGATGGGCGTCGCCCGAGCCATATTGGAGCCGACCGTGATCGCCCAAATCGCCAACTGATCCCAGGGAAGAAGGTATCCGGTAAACGACAGCAAGAGCGTCAGCAGGAGCAGGATCACACCGATCACCCAGTTGAATTCCCGCGGAGGCTTGTAACTGCCGGTAAGAAACACCCGGTACATGTGCAGCCACGTCGTAATCACCATGGCATGCGCACCCCAGCGGTGAAGCTCGCGCAAAATCCCCAAACTCGTGACATCGCGGAGCGCCAAGATGTCGTTGTAGGCCCACTCGAGGGTGGGGCGATAGTAGAACATCAACAGCACGCCCGTCACCGTTTCGACCAAGAAGAGGAAGAAGGTGACTCCCCCCATGCACCAGGTGAACGAGAGGGCAATGCCCTGCTTCTTGATCGACACCGGATGAAGATGCAGAAAGAAATTCGTCAGCATGACGACAATCCGATTCCGCCGGTCAAGCGGCATTGGATGCCGGAAGATGCTCTTCCAGATTTGCGAATTACGAATTGTTTCGCCGATGGCCATCGATGTCAGTCCGAATGGTAGGAGGAAAGGCCCGCCTGCTGGGGCGGGCAGATGCTGAAACTATGCGGTGACGTACGACTCAGGATCATTCCACTGCCCGAGTTCTTCCTGAAATGCCTTGCTTTTGTCGACTTCAAGCTGACCGTCATCAGCAATCCGAATGGCATACCGCTCGAGCGGACGAGGAGCAGGCCCCTCGAAATTGATTCCGTCCTTGTAGAAGCCACTGCCGTGACAAGGACATTTGAACTTTTGCTCAGCCTCAAGCCAGTTTGGCGTGCACCCAAGGTGGGTACAGACGGTCTTGAGTGCGTAAATCTGCTGCACGCCCTCAAACTCACCATTCACAACCCAGACGCCGTACTGAGCAACGAACTTTGTCTCGACCTTGCCGGACGGAAAACCCTCCTTGCTGCCGACCTTGAACCGGCTAGGAGGCTCAGCCAACACGTTGGGAAAGAGGAAGCGGGCAAGCCCCAGCGAGAAGAGTCCACCCGTCACGGAAAGGGCCGTAAACCCTACCGCCATGAACGACCCCAACGCGTACGACAGGAACGTCCGGCGTTCTTCCGTGACCGCCTTTTTGGCTGGCACTGTCGCCTGCGGTCGCGTTGGCCGTGGTGGAACAGGCCGGGCCGGCTTGGCAGCGGCCTTCGCAGCAGGCGGCTTGGCAGGGCGGGCTGCCGCAGGAGCCTCTGCCTTGCTCACTGGCCCAGGCTTCGCACCGGCGCGGGCTGCGGCCAAAATGCTCGCCGTATCTCGCTGGACATTTTTCTTGGCCCCTTGCCCCACCGGCGCTGCCTTTGCCGCAGCTGGCTTGGCTGCGGCAGGCTTTGCGGCTGGCTTCGGCTTTGCTGCCGGAGCCTCGGCTGCCGGTTTCGCCTGACCCGACCGGGCCATCGCCAGAATGTCTTGAACACTCGGGCGGCCACCAGCAGCAGGTTTCGCTGCCGCCGGTTTCGGAGCGGGCGGAGTATCTTCAGCCGCCGCGGCTTCTGCCGGAGCAACTGGAGCCTGTTCGTCAGCAGCCGATGCTTTGCTTCCGGCACGTGCCGCAGCAAGAATTTCGGCCACTGACATTTTCTTCTTGTCAGTCATGAAGCATCCTCACGCAATCGCAACGCAACTCCACGCAGCAGCGGTTTGAAGCCGTCATCCTGACAACCGCTTCCCTGATGAGTCACCGCTACGCTGAGGAGGCCTCGCCAAAACAACGACAGGAATCCCGACGATTCACGCCAGAAACCATCTCGCCGTAAGCCGCCTCCCTCACAAGGGTGGAATTCAGGTATTTTCGGGCACTCGACGACTTCGTGATTTTTTTCACGAACTCATTCTCTACTCTATCGACGGCACCGAAGGTGTCAACGTCGACTTCATGTTGAGAGATCGGACAGCTGCTGACTCCTGGTTGAACTCTGGCTGGGTGGGGTTCCGAAAACCCGTACAGACCGCACAATGCAGGCTTCCGAGCTCGATTCTTGCCTCCCCCGTCGGAGCCGGGTATTTCTTCCCCGCTCCAACTCGCACGGAAGGTCTCGGCCCCGCCTCGCTCGGCAAAGGCTTATTTTAAATGCAGAAAGCGAACCAGATGCACACATCGAAACGGATTCTTGTTGTCGGTAGCGGCGGCCGTGAGCACGCCCTTGCCTGGAAGTTGGCCAAAGATGGGGCAGACGTTTTCGTCGCGCCAGGAAACGCAGGAACAGCGCGCCAGGCAACAAACCTGCCGATTAATGCCTCCGATACTAACGCGATTCTGGCTGCCGTCACCGAGCACAACATCGACCTCGTGGTTGTCGGCCCAGAGGCACCGCTGGTCGGTGGCCTTGTCGATGCACTGACCGCGGCCGGCATTAGGGCATTCGGCCCCACCGCTCAGGCCGCACAACTTGAGGGCAGCAAGATCTTCTGCAAGGACGTCCTCCACACAAACGATATCCCAACGGCGACCTACCGACAGTTCCGCTCCTTCGAGCAGGCGCGTCAGTTCCTTGAGGACCGCGAAGATGAGCCAGTTGTCATCAAGGCTGATGGCCTTGCTGCTGGCAAAGGCGTGTTTGTCTGTGGTGGTCGTGATGAAGCGATCGCTGCCGTGGAACAGCTTCGCTGTGATCCACAGTTTCAGACAGCGGCCAGCGGCATCCTGATCGAAGAGCGGCTTGATGGTGTTGAGGTCAGTGTCATCGCCATCACCGATGGACGCACCATTGTCACCCTGCCGCCACTTCAGGATCACAAAGCGGCCCACGATGGGGATCAAGGGCCGAACACCGGCGGTATGGGCGCGTTTTGCCCCGCGCCTTTTGTCGATGATGCCCTGCTTGCCGAAATTGAGGAGCGAATTCTGGTTCCCACCATCCACGGCATGCGCCGCAGGCGGACCCCATTCCACGGTGTGCTGTATGCTGGACTGATGCTCACTGCTCAGGGCCCCAAGGTGCTTGAGTACAACGTTCGCTTTGGTGACCCTGAATGCCAGGCGCTGCTCGTTCGGCTTGAGTCAAGCCTCGTCGAACTGCTCGATGCCGCTGTTGACTGCCGGCTCGAAACCCTTGCCCCACCCCGCTGGAATGACGGCGCGAGCGTCACCGTGGTGATGGCCTCAGAGGGCTACCCTGGGCCCGTCGCCAAGGGGCAGCCTATCCGTGGCCTTGAGCAGGTAGCTGCCCTCGATGACGTGGCCGTCTTTCACGCTGCGACAACGCCTGCGTCTGATTCGCCCGACACCGTCCTCGCAAGCGGAGGGCGTGTTCTTGCTGTCACCGCAACCGGGCAGTCGCTGGCCCGCGCGAAGCAACGGGCCTACGAGGGCGTCAAGGAGATCCGCTGGCAAGGAGCATGGTGCCGAAAGGACATCGCCGACAAGGGCCTGCGGCATCAGCGCGAACTGGCAGCGAGCGAGGCCAGTTCTGCAGCCACCGGCACGCCGCACCCAGCGGAAGGAACACCATGAAACTCGGCGTCGGCATCGTCGGCCTCGGAAACCGCTGGGAGAGCCGGCATCTGCCGGCGATTCGGTCATTGAGTGATCGGTACGAGGTTCGCGCGGTCTGCGAACAGGTCTCTCATCGGGCGCAGCGGGCGGCCACGGAACTCAACGCCGTAGCCCTCGATGGCTTTCGCGTTCTTGCCGACCGCGATGATATCGACGCTGTTCTCTACTTAGCCGATCAATGGTACGGCACTGCTCCCATCCTTGCCGCCTGTGATGCCGGCAAGGCTGTCTATTCTGCCGCCAGCCTTCCCGACTGCCGGCAGGCTGTCGATGCGTTGCTGACTCGGGTAGAAGAATCAGGGATTGCCTTCATGGCAGAACTTTCGCGACGCCACGCCCCGGCAACCGTGCGACTAAAAGAGTTGATTGCGACCAGACTCGGTCCGCCACGCATGGCCTTTTGCCATCACCGTCTTCCTCAAACATCGATCCCGCCTCGCCACTCGGCGGTGACAGCAGCTCGGGACCGTCGAGACCTGCTCGAAATGGTCGACTGGTGCTGTTATGTCATCGACCAAGAGCCAACCAGCGTGGTCTCCGTACGGCATGACTCGGGCATCGGCCTTGCCAGCAGCGACTACCAGATGATGAGCCTTGATTTCTCCTCTCCCGACGACACCGGCCAGGGACCACTTGCCCAAATTAGCTGCGGACAATACATCCCTGCCGCCTGGGAAGAAGCGGTGAGCTTTCGGCCACCAGCCGACCTCCAGGTCGCCTGTGAACGGGGCATCGCATTTATTGACCTGCCGGCAACCTTGGTCTGGTTCGACGACGCTGGGCGACATCAGGAATCACTCGAGAGTGAACGTCCTGTCGATGAGTCGATGCTGCTCCAGTTTCACCGGACGACGACGAGCCTTGTTCGCCGACTTGGTGGTCTGGCGGACATGGTACGGGCCCTGCGGATTATCGAAGCCGCTGCAGAAAGCCAGCAGAGCGGGCAGCGGATTTTCTGCTCAGCCGACTAGCATCGTTTCCTCGATGCCGGCCGGGGTTTCCACGGGCAGCTAGCCCTCAAGGGCCGCACAGACCAGATCACCGACCTCGCTCGTGCCATAGCCCATTCGACCTGCAGCCTGACTTTCCATCTTGGTGCCGGTCACAGTTGCCACCGCTCGGTCAATGCGGGCTGCGGCGGCCGGTTGACCCGAATGCTCCAGCAGCATTGCCATCGCATTGATCGCCGCAATCGGATTGATTTTGTTGGTGCCGGTGTACTTGGGAGCACTGCCCCCCATCGGCTCAAACATGCTTACCCCGCCTTTGTCAGGATTGAGGTTGCCACCGGCAGCCACCCCCATTCCTCCCTGCAAGATCCCACCAAGATCAGTGATGATGTCACCGAACATGTTGGTCGTGACGATTACGTCATAGGCATCGGGGTTCTTCACCATCCACATGCAACAAGCATCGACGTGGTTGTAGTCGGTCTTGACGTCGGGATACTCCTTGGCGACTTCCTGGAAGGTTCGCCACCAGAGATCATGCCCAAAGGTGAGCACGTTGGTTTTGGCAACCAGCGTGAGCGTCTTTTTCGGACTGTTACGCTGTCGGGTGTACTCAAAGGCCCAGCGGATACACCGCTCGCAGCCCTTGCGGGTATAGACGGCCTGCTGCACCGCCACCTCGTCAGGAGTGTCCTTCTTGAGATACCCCCCCACGCCACAATAGAGGTCTTCGGTGTTCTCTCGAACAACGACAAAATCAAGGTCGTCAGGGCCACGACCAGCCAAAGGTGTTTCGACACCGGGCAACAGTTTGACCGGCCGCAGATTGATGTACTGATCGAGCTTGAAACGCAGTTCGAGCAATAGCCCCTTCTCGAGGACTCCCGGCGGCACATCTGGATGACCGATTGCGCCGAGGAAGACAGCGTCCTTCGACCGCAGCAGGTCGAGCCCACCCTCAGGAATAATTTCACCTGTTCGCAGGTAACGATCCCCTCCCCAATCAAGCGACTCAAGCGAGTACTCAAACCCCTCCAACTGGGAAACAGCCGCAAGGACTTTGACGGCCTCAGCGGTAACTTCAGGACCAGTTCCGTCTCCGGCGATGGTGGCTATTGCAAGGGGGGTGGCTGCCATGGGAAATCTCCTGGGTGAATAAGAACCCAGAACCTACCGCCCCTCCCCAGATTCGCAAGCGGCGGCCGTGCGGATGGTGCAAAAGGCCACCAGCATGAGCGGAGCCTCTGAGGAAAGCGAGCGGACTGTTTGAGGCGAGCACGCTATCACCACGAGCAACTAATCGCTCACCGTGGAATCAAACCCGTTTCGGGCAAGCCACAAAATCACCAGCCGGCACAACCGACGCGTTTGGCCCATCCGCAAATGCTTCTGCGGGAGACGTTCAGTTATCGCTGAACGTCAATGACTTATTGGGCTTGGTGCCGAGCGGGTTGCGAAGAAAACGCTGCCGACAGGCGTCACAGAGATCGAACCGCAAGGAACGTGTTCCGTCATCGAGGAAGGCGGCAAGATCTTGTTCCTCAAGTCGCTCGAGCAAGTCCTGCATGTCATCAAGGTGATCTTCGCAGGCTCCCTCGCAGCAGTTGGTGAATTCATCGTCATGCGTCTCAACGGCAGGGAACACACTTATTTTGACAACGTGCCGGATACCCAACTGCGGATCAATCGGGCGTTGACAGAGATCGCATGAATAATGAAGCACGCTTTGCCTCCAGGCCGTTAACGATAAATGAATAGATGCCGCGATCACTCGATCGATCGCACAAGGCCGCCGTGAGGGGCACACGAAATCCAAACCAATCCCTCACTGAACTCTCATGAGTTTGACGGGTTGTTTCGAGAAAGGCAAGCATTGATGCCAGCAGAAATTCGGTCGCTGAACACTCGCCAGGTCTCGATCGAGCCACTGCATTTGGCAGCCACCCTTACGAGCAGGTAGACTGCGGCCTCAAGAGGCGGGGTGGCGAACTGGGTAGTCAGCCCGCTGAGCCAACTAAGCCCACCGAGCCAGGAGAATGGCAAGAAGATGGCTCATCCAGCACAGCTATCACTGGCAGCACAGGGCAGTTTGAGCATGAGTGTGCTTGTGCTGAATCGTTCGTTTGTGGCTGTCCACGTCACGAACGTCCGTCGGGCACTCACCCTGCTCTTTCGCGATCTGGCCGAGGTCGTCCACCCTGAACAGGGGAGTTTTTCAGCCTACACCATCGACTCGTGGCGTGAACTCTCGGCACTCGAGGCGCTTGAGCGTTCTCCAGAACAGGACTGGATTAGGGCTGTCGGCTACGAACTCCAAGCCCCACGGGTAATTCGCTTGCCCCGTTGCGATGCCGTGCCACGGCATGGCATGCGTTTCAACCGTCGCAATGTTTTTGCCCGCGATGCCAATCGTTGTCAGTACTGCGGCAGGCGTTTCCCCCTGGGTGAACTATCGCTGGATCACGTGATTCCCAAAAGCCGCAGTGGGCCCACAAACTGGGAAAACATTGTCTGCGCCTGCGTTTCCTGCAACGTCCGCAAGGGCGGCCGAACGCCACGAGAGGCGGGCATGCAACTGATCCGCCAACCAACCAAGCCCAAACGCAGCCCACTCATTGCACTGAAACTTCACAACCCCAAGTACGCCGCCTGGAAGACCTTCGTCGATCGCGCCTACTGGCTCGTCGACCTCCAGGAGGGCCCTGATGTCTAGACGCCTAGTTATCTGGCCAACTAGATACTGAGCCGCCTCACCCGACGTACCGGGCGTGAACTTCCGCCTGCACGAATCCCGTCTGCATCTAGCAGAGCGGGTCCTTCTTCTCAGTGATCACCGGAAGTTGTGGCGACATCTCAGCATTGAGTTCCGTAAAAGGCTTCCACTCTTCCGGCAGGTTGTCCTCATGGAAGATTGCCTCAACCGGACACTCGGGCACGCAGGCTTCACAGTCAATGCACTCGTCTGGGTGAATGTAGACCATCTGGTCACCCTCGTAGAAGCATTCAACCGGGCAAACAACAACACAATCAGTGTACTTGCAGGCGAAGCAGGGCTCGGCGACGACGTGCGTCATAGTGGCTAACTCCTCGTGAAACTATTCGATTTGTGAAACTCTTCGAATCAGGACTGCGAATACTCGGCGGCTCACCAGACCTCACCAGTTGGGTAAAGTCTGCCGGTTTCGGGAACCGTCCGGGCTTCGGCATCCTAAGGATGCCGAGTCATTCCTGTCAACGAAACCCTCCATCGGACGAAAAGGCCTTGTGTCTTCAGCGAGACCGGGCAGAGACCATGAAATCGGCCTTTTCGCTCTGAATCGACTTGGAGCCAATCTAAAAGGAGGGGTATAGTTCAGCACCCCCTCAATCAGCGGCAAGCGGCGTGGAGATGGCACCGTGGCAGATGAGACCGGCTCAGACAATCACTCGCTCTGCCCGCCAGCGGACCTCCAACTGGTCGAGGCCTGCCTGCTCAAAAAACCGGACGCCTGGGACATCCTTCTGCGGCGGTTCGGTCGTCTCATCGCCCAGGTCGTCAACCGAACCGCCTCGCGTCGTCAGATCACGCTCTCCGCTGATGACATCGATGACCTCGTCGCCGAAGTTCTTGCGGAACTCATCAACCGCGATGCTGCGGTGCTCCGCATGTTCGCTGGCCGATCAACCCTGGCAACCTACCTGACAGTGATTGCCCGACGTGTCACGGTTCACCGCCTGATGAAGTCGAGGGCGGTTCCCACAAGTGATGGTGTTGTCGACCAGCCAGACAGCCAGCCCACCCCAGACGAAGCGACTGCCCGTAAGGACGAGATTGAACAACTTCTGGCTGAGCTTTCGGCCGAAGATCGAGCCATCCTGACCATGCACGACCATGACGGGCTCAGTTACGGAGAAATCTCCCGGGCGACCGGCATTCCTGTCGGATCCATCGGCCCCCGCCTGTCGCGAGCCCGCGCGACCATCCGGGCAGCGACCGAGAAACCTGCGACCGAGAAACCTGCGGACGATACGACTGGGGACGAGGGGCCGGCTGACGACACCGCGACTGGATAACCGCGTTTCTTAGTGGTCGGCTGGACCACCGACGGGAGTAATCATCACCGTCGGATCAGCCAGATCAACTGGCTCGTAGCCCTCATAAGCAGGCATCTGCCAGAGTTGACCTGGATCAGCAGCCGGTGCATTGGTCACCAGACTCGTCAGTTCAAGTTTGAATTCCACTCCCGAAGCTGGCCATGACACCTCAACGAGCCGCGGCAAGGCTGCCCCCGAGGTTGGATCGACGCGATGCCGTGATGTGCGAACGCTTGCCAACCGCTCGCCACCGGCCGTGAAGAGATGCTGCTCTTCAACAAGGCCTGTGGTCGGATGCAGGATGGTTGACCGCAGAAGTGGCCCATCAGGGGAATCAATCGTGCTGCGGATCTCGAACCGGCCGTCAGCCACCGTGAAGGGACCTTCATGCCTATCGCTTGGATCAA
>Ga0181592_10005021_pt1 | contig 10887 bp, 8 predicted proteins | sample 071ome_20_FD_133755 | JGI IMG/M metagenome (GOLD analysis project Ga0181592, IMG submission 133755) | Coastal salt marsh microbial communities from the Groves Creek Marsh, Skidaway Island, Georgia - 071412BT metaG (megahit assembly) | ecosystem: Environmental > Aquatic > Marine > Intertidal zone...
CCTTTAAGAACTCGGCTGCGGACATTTCATCTTCGCCACGTGCCTTGCGCTGTGCATTCACAGCAGTCCGAAGGAATGTCATGTTACCGACACCTGGAATTTCTACAGGATATTGGAACGCCAAAAACAGGCCCGATGCCGCATGCTCTTCTGGTTCCAGCTCAAGAAGATCTTCACCATCAAGGCTGGCTGAACCACCCGTAACCTCATATCCGTCTTTGCCCGACAACACGTATGAGAGTGTTGATTTGCCTGACCCGTTCGGGCCCATGATCGCGTGTACCTTACCCGCTTCAACGGTTAGATCGACACCTTTCAGGAGTTCTTTGTCTTCCTCGGTCAATGATACTTGTAGGTTTTTGATTTCCAACATGTGGGTTTTCCTTTTTTCTAGCCTTCAAAGGCACGTAAGTGATTGCGCAATGCATCCCGAGCGTAATCATTAAACTGATCAAGTTCGCTGAATGATACTGCATGCAGTTCAAAATTTTTTTACAAAGCACGCCGGTGCTACCCCCGATTACATCGGTGATCGAAGCAAAGAAATCGCACACAATATTGGCACCCATGATCGCTTCACCGACCACGATTTGTTTATATTTGCGGATGCTTTGCCATTCTATGGACTGCGTTGTTGTTATGATCATTCCTATTCTCCATCCCAACAATCACATAGATACCAAACATGATCGATGGGACGTGACACCTAGCCCACCGATCCTTCAAGTGAGATGGCGACCAATTGCTGGGCCTCCATCGCAAACTCCATAGGCAACGCTTGAAGCACATCCTTACAGAATCCGTTCACAACCAAGGCAACGGCCTCTTCTTCGTCCATGCCGCGTTGGCGACAATAGAAGAGTTGATCATCATCAACTTTTGATGTGGTGGCTTCATGTTCCACACGGCTCGAATTATTTTTGACCTCGATATAGGGCACAGTATGCGCGCCACATTTATCGCCAATCAGCAAACTGTCACATTGCGTGTAATTCCGGCTGTTTTTCGCGCGTGGGTGCATGGTAACCAATCCGCGATAGGTGTTTTGGGCCACGCCGGCGCTGATCCCTTTGGACACGATGCGTGATTTGGTATCTTTGCCCAAATGGATCATCTTGGTACCTGTATCGGCCTGTTGATGATTGTTCGCAATCGCGATGGAATAAAACTCGCCCTGTGATTCATCACCACGCAGGATGCAAGACGGGTATTTCCATGTGACCGCTGATCCTGTTTCCACTTGGGTCCACATCACCTTGGATCGCGCGCCACGACAATCCGCGCGTTTGGTAACAAAATTGTAAATCCCACCATTGCCGTCTTCGTCCCCTGGGAACCAGTTTTGGACCGTTGAATATTTAACTTCGGCATCTTCTTCGATGATGATTTCAACAACGGCTGCGTGCAACTGCGCTGTGTCACGTTGCGGGGCTGTACAACCCTCAAGGTAGGATACATAAGATCCCTTGTCCGCGATGATCAACGTGCGTTCAAACTGCCCCGTGTTTTCCGCGTTGATACGGAAATAAGTAGACAACTCCATTGGACATCGCACGCCCGGTGGGATGTAAACAAAAGACCCATCCGAAAATACAGCACTGTTCAACGTGGCATAGAAATTGTCCGACACAGGAACTACCGAGCCTAGATATTTTTTCACCAACTCTGGGTGTTCGCGGATCGCCTCAGAAATTGAACAGAAAATGACGCCAGCCTTTTTCAGCTCATCTTGAAACGTGGTACCCAAAGAGACTGAGTCAAACACCGCATCAACGGCAACTTTACGTCCCTCGGCGGGTGCATCCTCTGCCCCTTCGATTCCAGCAAGGATCATCTGTTCCTTCAGCGGGATGCCCAGCTTTTCGTAGGTCGCCAATAGCTTGGGATCAACCTCATCCAATGATTTCGGCTTTTCGGCCATGGATTTAGGACGGGCATAGTAATACTGATCCTGAAAATCGATTTTAGGGTAGTTTACCATGGCCCATTTAGGTTCGTCCATCTGTGTCCAACGTTTAAACGCAGATAGACGCCATTCGGTCATCCATTGTGGTTCTTCGTTTTTCTCAGAAATCAAACGTACGATATCTGGATTCACGCCCTTGGGCGCGTATTCCATTTCAATTTCAGTTTCCCAACCGTATTTGTAGGTGCTGGCTTCACGCACGGCATCTACGGTTTCCTGATCGACGCCTTCTTTGACCCCAACTTGATCCAAAGTCACCTTATGGCTCCTTATAAATTTACGCCCTGACGGGCCATGAATTTTTCGTATGCGGACGTCCATTTTTCAACAAACGCCATTACGTCTTCTTCGCTCGTTGTGGGCCCCAATGACACGCGCAGCGCGCAGGCTGCATCCGCCTCATCATACCCCATCTCCATGAGCACGCGGCTTGATTTCACCTTTCCACTTGAACAGGCAGATCCTGCCGACACCGCAAGACCCGCAAGGTCCATCTGCATCACCTGCGTCTCGCCCTTCCAACCTGGAGTAATCATGCATGTGGTGTTGGGCAATCGGCTTGCAGCGTTCCCAACAAAAATAGTTCCATTTGAAGATTGTGCAATGGCATTTTCTAGAATGTTTCTAAGTTTTTCAACTTCATCCCAAACCCCTGCATCCAAATCGCGCGCAGAGGCCTCTGCAGCGGCCCCAAAACCCGCTATCCCTATGATATTTTCGGTACCCGAACGCCGTCCCATTTCCTGACCGCCCCCGCGCAACTGTGCTGCAACATCAGTTCCTTTTTTCAGGATCAGTGCGCCAACACCTTTTGGGCCACCCAATTTATGTGCCGACACCATGGCCATCTGCGCACCGGACCAGCCGAATGCCAACGGCACCTTGCCAAAAGCCTGCGTCATATCCGATGCAAATAGCCCATCCGGCAGATCCTGCATAATACCCGTTTCGGAATTTGCAAGCTGCAATACGCTATTCTCAGGGGATGTCACACGCACCTTGCCCATATGATCTACCGCTTGATCGGCGATACAATACGCGCTAACCGCCTCGTGTTCAATTCGGGAACAATGCACATCCGTGCCACCCAAACACAGCGCAGCCGCCTCGGTCGCGCCAGAGGTGAACACGACATCGGCAGCCTGCGCACCCAGCGCAACGGCCACCTGTTCGCGCGCACGCTCCATGATCATTTTGGCCGCCCGCCCCTCTTGGTGCACCGAAGAAGGGTTTCCAACCTCATCCATTGCTGCAATCATCGCAGCACGCGCCTCGGGCCGAAGCGGGGTAGTAGCATTATAATCCAGATAAATGCGCCTCATTAACCTGCACCACCAACGTCTGCATCATCGTCTTCATCTACAACCGCAAAAAGGGATGGCACCGCAGGACAGGGTGCAATTTCATTTTCGATCACATCGGACATCCGCGTTTGATGCAAAAATACATACACATGTGCGCTCAAACCCTCCCACATGCGATTGCTAAGGGATTGCGCCTTGCTTCCTGATTGACCACCCTGCGCACCCGCACCTTTGTGAAGCGCATCAATCGTTTCATCAACGGCGGACAGTACATCAACCACGCGAATTTCATGTGTAGATTTTGACAGCTTATACCCGCCCCCAGGACCACGAACGGATTCAACCAACCCACTGCGGCGCAATTTAACGAAAAGCTGTTCAAGATATGCCAACGAAATATCCTGACGGCGGGAAATATCCGATAGAGTCACCAACTCATCCTGTGGCTGAAGTGCAATATCGCACAGCGCCACCATCGCATACCGACCTTTTGTGCTGAGTTTCATCCCCGTTTATCCGCAATTTGATTGACCTTGGGTCCGTCAGGTCTTATTCCAGCACAAAACCCAGTACAGCCAGACTGTATTTAGAATTATTCTAAGAAGGTTGAGCTAATTTGTCAAGAATTACCAACCGCCTTTGAGGAGAGTATTTGCGCAATGCCCGAGGTGATTTTTCCAGGTCCTGATGGACGACTAGAAGGCCGTTATCATCCCCAAAAAGACCGCGATGCCCCGATTGCGATTGTATTGCACCCACATCCTCAATTCGGCGGCACCATGAACAACAAGGTAGTTTATAACTTGCACTATGCATTTTATAATATGGGGTTCACGGTACTGCGGTTTAATTTTCGTGGTGTTGGGCGTTCACAAGGTGAATATGATCAAGGTGTGGGTGAATTGTCGGATGCGGCGTCAGCCTTGGATTACCTGCAATCCATGAACAACAATTCCAAACATTGCTGGGTTGCTGGATTCAGCTTTGGGGCATGGATTGGGATGCAATTGCTGATGCGCCGCCCCGAAATCACGGGATTTATTTCAGTAGCGCCACCTGCAAACATGTATGATTTTTCATTTCTTGCGCCCTGCCCGTCATCTGGATTGATCATCAATGGCAGCGCAGATCGCATTGCGCCCCCTGCAGATACGGTTTCGTTGGTTGAAAAGCTTCAAGAACAGCGTGGCATCACAATAACGCATACGGAATTGGACAGTGCGGGCCACTTCTTTGAAGAGCCGCATATGGACCCGATGATTGATCATGTGACTACATATGTGAAACGCCGTTTGACCGAAAATACACGGTAAACCAAAGCTCGTTGTAGAATAGGTTGCAGAAAATTTGGCCAAGGGTGCGATTGACTTGGCCAATGAGCTAAGCAACGAATATGTGATTTATGAAACGGCCAAGGTTTTAGTTTCTGCCTCATCCACGATGGAGGAGGCCTCTATGACATCAATCCGCGTGCGCTTTACCGAATGAATTTCGCGACGACCCCTAAAAGATTGAGCGCAGGGATCCTAAAAGTGGACCATTTTCCTCCCAAGCTATCAGTGGGCCGTAAAACGCGTCAGTTGCCAATGCCTCTACATTAGTTTCTTAGCATTTTGTTGAATCTTTATTGAAAAAACCGCTCTTTAATAGGGCTCGATCCTCCAAAATATAACATATCTGTTGCTAAATTATCCGTCGGCATTGATGGAGCATCAGGATCAATATCAAGATCGCTGTCACAAGTGCTTAATCGTGGTGCAATAGATCCCAAATTCACCTTTAAATCGTTCTTTGTAACTCTGTTAAAACTTTCACGGAGGAAATTTATTTGCCCGTCGGATCGTATAACGGATGCTTGCCAAAATGACCCTATATTCCCGATAATTTCACTAAAAGTTTTGTCGTTAACCTGCCTTACAATCCCGAATTAGTTTTAAGCACGTCGCGCGATATAGGCATGCTCGCTGCCTGTATGCTGCGCCAGAATACTTTGCCAATCAGGCTTAGCAAGTGTCCGCATCAACCTGTCAACTGAAACATGGATCTTATCCTCAGACAGAACCGTTGTTCCGCTTGAAAATTCGATGGGCGCAGGTGTTTGCACAGCTATGTCACCTGCCGAAACTGATCCGCCACCGCAGCCACACAATGTAAGACCAATGATCACACAGTTGATTTTCATAAAATTTGTTTAGACTTGATAATTTAACCAAACCCTAATTTAGCCCTTTTCTTGGGATTTGCTTTCTTTCACCTTTATTGCCAGATCACGTGCAATAGCATAGGCGCCTTTGATTTTATCTGACTCTTTGGCCCAATCACGGCGCACAACGATTTTGTTGTCCTTGATTTTTGCCAATCCCTTTTGATCTTCGATAAATTCAACTAATCCTCGGGGAGAGGCGAATTTGTCACTGTGGAATTGAATGGTCGCCCCCTTGGGCCCACCGTCCAATTTAGCAATTCCTGCCCGTTTACACATGGATTTGATCCGCACAACCAGTAGCAATGTGTTCACCTCACGCGGTAATTTTCCAAATCGGTCGATCAATTCGGCGGCGAACCCTTCTAGTTCGACCTTGGTGCTGAGATCCGACAAACGACGATATAACCCCAATCGCACGTCCAAATCAGGCACATAATCCTCAGGGATCAGGACTGGAACGCCCAAATTGATCTGCGGTGCCCATTGATCATCCGCGGCGGACAATCCTTCCAATTCGCCCGATTTTATTTTGGCAATCGCCTCTTCCAACATGGATTGATAAAGTTCATAGCCCACATCACGCATATGGCCTGACTGCTCTTCTCCCAGCAGGTTACCAGCACCACGAATATCCAAATCCTGACTGGCAAGGGTAAAACCCGCCCCAAGCGTATCAAGCGACCCTAAAACGCGCAGACGTTTTTCCGCAGTTTGGGTCAGCTTCATACGTGGTTTCGTCGTCATATAGGCATAGGCGCGCACTTTGGATCGCCCCACCCGTCCCCGAATTTGATATAGCTGCGCCAACCCAAACATATCAGCGCGATGCACAACCATGGTGTTGGCGGTTGGAATGTCCAAACCGCTTTCAACAATGGTTGTAGCCACTAGGATATCGTATTTTGCGTCATAAAACGCATTCATCCGATCATCCAATTCGCCCGCTGCCATTTGGCCATGGGCCACGACATAGGAAAGCTCGGGTAGTTGTTCCTTAAGGAACGCTTCAACCTCAGGCAAATCCTTGATCCGCGGAACCACATAGAAGGATTGTCCACCGCGATAATGTTCGCGCAACAAAGCCTCGCGGATCGAAATTGGATCAAATTCACTAACAAATGTGCGAATAGCCAAACGATCTACGGGGGGTGAGCCAATAATGGACAAGTCCCGCACCCCAGTTAGCGACAATTGCAATGTTCGCGGGATGGGCGTGGCGGAAAGAGTCAATACGTGAATATCACTGCGCAGCTGTTTTAAACGTTCTTTGTGCTGCACCCCAAAACGCTGTTCTTCATCAATAATCAACAGCCCAAGGTTTGCGATTTTGACGGTTTTGGCTAATACAGCGTGGGTGCCAACAACAATATCAATGGTGCCATCTGCCAATCCTTGGCGTGTCAGACTTGCTTCCTTACTGGAGACAAAGCGGGAAAGCTGACGCACACGGATCGGAAAACCACGGAAGCGTTCCTGAAAACTTCGCGCGTGTTGGCGCGCAAGCAGCGTTGTTGGTGCAATCACCGCAACTTGACGGCCTGACATTGCCGCGACAAAGGCCGCACGCATCGCTACCTCGGTTTTACCGAACCCGACATCGCCACAAATCAGACGATCCATAGGATGGCCCACATCCAAATCGGCAATTACATCTTCAATGGCGCGAAGTTGATCATCTGTTTCCTGATAAGGAAAGCGTGCCGAAAACGCATCCCACATTCCATCAGGGGGCGACATAATCGGGGCGCGTCGCAACGTACGTTCGGCGGCAACACGGATTAAACGGTCCGCCATTTCGCGAATACGCTCTTTTAGCTTGGCCTTTTTTGCCTGCCACGCGCCACCGCCCAAACGATCAAGCAGCCCTTCTTCATGGCCATAGCGAGTGAGAAGTTCGATGTTTTCGACTGGCAGGTACAGGCGTGATTTTTCCGCATATTCCAGCAGCAAACATTCATGCGCCGCCCCTGCTGCGGTCACAACCTCTAACCCATGAAAGCGCCCTACACCGTGATCCACATGCACAACCAAATCGCCGGGCGATAGACTTTGAACCTCGGTCAGGAAATTTTCGGCCTTACGGCGTTTTTTCGGTTGACGGATCAGGCGATCACCCAGAACATCCTGCTCTGATATGACGGTTAGCTCGGGCGTTTCAAATCCCGCCTCTAATCCCCAAACCGCCAAATGAATACCACGTTTCCCGATGCGCGTTCCATTCTGGATTGGGATCACCTCACCAATCCCCTCATCCTCGATCAATCCCGTCAGGCGTTCACGTGCTCCTTCGGAATAGCTGGCGATGACAACAGGTGCCGTTTCTGATTTCTTCTTAATATGATCAGCTAAGGCGCCAAAAAGGCTGATATTTTCCAATTGCCGCTCGGGCGAAAAATTGCGTCCAATACGCCCGCCTGCATCGACAACACCAGGACCCGATGCCTGTGCGAATGGGTTAAATTCGATTACCCGATGCCCTGCAAGGGCCAACGTAAACGCCGTGTCATCCATGTAGAGCAATTCGGGCGAAATCGGTTTATAAACCGTATCAATGCGTGATTTTTGTTCCATCGCAATTTTGCGCGTTTCATATTGATCAACAATTGTCTCCCAGCGCGACAGGCGTGCAGCAGATACCTGATCATCAATGGTGATAGTCGCCTTAGGCAAATAATCAAACAGGGTTTCAAGTCCGTCATGGAAAAACGGCAGCCAATGTTCAACGCCCTGATGTTTGCGCCCCGCACTGACCGATTCATATAGGGGATCATCCGTTCGGGCCGCGCCAAATTCGATCCGGTAATTTTGACGAAACCTGCGAATGGCCGCATCATCCAAGATAACCTCGGACACGGGGGCGAGTTCGATCAGGTCCAGCTTTTTTGTCGTACGCTGTGTTGCCACATCAAAACGCCGCGCTCCGTCCAAAACATCGCCGAACAAATCCAATCGTACAGGTGATGCGTGACCCGGTGGAAAAATGTCAATGATCCCTCCGCGTATTGCGTAATCGCCCGGCTCCATAACTGTTGGTGCCTGCGTAAAACCCATGCGCATAAGGAAATTACGCAATGCAGCCTCATCTAAACGCCGCCCCACTTCGGCGCGAAAGGCGGCCTCTTTCAAAACGCGGCGCGCAGGGATGCGTTGCGTGGCGGCATTCATCGTTGTCAGCAGGACAAAACCCGTCGGCATGTCATGAACCAGTGCGGCCAATGTTGCCATCCGCGCCGCCGCAACATCTGCTTTGGGGGACACGCGATCATATGGCACACAATCCCACGCAGGGAATTTTATCACTGGTAAATCAGGGGCAAAAAACGCCAATGTCTCGGCTATGGCGGACATGCGTTTATCGTCCCGCGCAATATGAACCACGGGTGCCCTTTGCGCATGTAATTCGCGCAGTACCAATTGGGCGTCATATCCCTCGGGCGCACCGCCAATTTTGATGTGTTGCGTGCTCATAAACTGTCCTTAATGATTAGACTGCGTGATTTAGGTCAAAATATTTGCATGTGCTAGGTTATAGATCATTCCCCAAAACGTGCTGATGAAGATTGTGAATGCTGCAATCATCATGCAGAGACGTCGATAGCGTGTAATCAACCCATGATAGGTTTCGTATGTGGCCTCAGCACATTCAAGTTTTCGCGCAAGCCATAGACGCAATGGTACAAGCGACAGCAGCGGAACAAAGAGTAAAAACGTTGCTTGCAACAGTTCATGATCAAACAAAAAACCCGAAAAACCCCAAAGCGCGATAACGAAGGACACCGCACCCGTGGTTAAACTAGGATAGCGGATCCCAGAATGAGACAAGGCCACCTGCGCCTGCAACAATGTGGCATCCATCATGCGCGCCTGAACATCTGCATCCGCATTTTTGCCAAGCTTCCAGTAATAATAGGGCAATCCCATCACGCGGGATGTAATTAACGTCCAGATCAGGATCAGCAGCGCCCAAAACCAAATACTGCTGAATGCATATGTATCGACTTGGTTCAATCTACATTACCTTTTCATTCATGTTCATTCATGCCTCATCCGAGCCATAACCTAGCGAGGGGATAGGGGTTTGCAAGGGCATGCATGCGCTAACGCCTTGTGGTCTTTCGCGTTTTGGTGCAATTTTGTATCAAATACGCAGGAGCGACCAAATGAACCCCAATGCACAAGCCGCATTCCCCAAAACACGTTTTCGCCGTGCCCGTCAGTCTGCGCAAACCCGCGCCCTAATCCGCGAAAACCGTATCAGCGTCGAAGATTTGATTTGGCCTGTGTTCATTTGTGATGGTGAAGATGTTGAACAACCCGTGAACTCCATGCCAGGCGTTGTGCGTCGCAGCGTTGATAAATTAGTCGAAGCTGCCAAGGAGGCAGCAGATTTGGGCATCCCTGCGATTTGTTTGTTCCCCTACACCGATCCAGCGAAGAAAACCAAAGACTGTGCAGAAGCATGGAACCCAAATAATCTTTCCAACACAGCAACTCGCGCAATTAAGTCAGCCGTTCCCGATATCGCAATCATGACAGATGTGGCGCTAGATCCCTATAATATTGATGGTCACGATGGATTTGTTGTTGATGGCAAAATTCTGAATGATGAAACGGTCGAGGCATTGGTTAAACAAGCCCTATCTCAGGCAGAAGCCGGCGCAGATATAATCGGACCCTCTGACATGATGGACGGGCGTATTGGTGCGCTGCGGAATGCACTGGAAAGCCATGGGCATACTAACGTGATGTTAATGTCCTATGCCGCGAAATACGCCAGTGGATTTTATGGACCTTTCCGCGATGCGGTTGGAGCATCTGGTGCGCTTAAAGGGGATAAAAGCAGCTATCAAATGGATCCTGCCAATAGTGATGAAGCGCTGCGTTTGGTCGCGCGTGACCTTAGCGAAGGCGCAGATATGGTCATGGTCAAACCAGGCATGCCCTATCTGGATATTTGCCGCCTAGTCAAAGCTGCCTTTGGCGCGCCAACCTTTGCCTATCAAGTGTCGGGTGAATATGCGATGATACAAGCGGCCATTCAAAATGGGTGGCTAGATTCTGATAAGGTTATCATGGAAAGCCTGCTGACGTTTAAGCGCGCCGGATGTGATGGCATATTGACATATTTCGCCCCCGAAGCTGCGCGTCGACTCGCCAAATTAGGATGACAGCTCGCTGAAAACGCGCTATATTCGAGCAAATAACAAAGAGCAGGTAAATTAATATGCAACGTTTTTCACGACGCGCATTTGCGGGACTGATATTGGCGGCATCTGTTGCAGGATGTGCCGCAGTTGAACGTGTTAAAGAAGCGCTTCCAAAACAAAATACAGAAGACGGAGCAGCGCGCATTGAAGCGAGAGTGGATGCAACGTTAGAGCGGATGTATTCGGAATACCCAGAAACTGTGC
>Ga0181592_10005024_pt1 | contig 10885 bp, 7 predicted proteins | sample 071ome_20_FD_133755 | JGI IMG/M metagenome (GOLD analysis project Ga0181592, IMG submission 133755) | Coastal salt marsh microbial communities from the Groves Creek Marsh, Skidaway Island, Georgia - 071412BT metaG (megahit assembly) | ecosystem: Environmental > Aquatic > Marine > Intertidal zone...
GACATCATAGAATGTTCGCACCACTTTATCCTGACCGCGGATAACAAGCAGGTTTTGACCTGCGATGTCGAAAGCGAAATAATCACCGAGATTGGGAATATCCGCGGTGTGTCCCGCGAATTGCCATGTCCGCGATAACAGGCCATTCATCTCGTTTTCGAAAATGGCGGGATCGGTGTAATAGCGCGCGTCAAGAGAGCGCTGAGGCTCTGCAGCGGTCATATGTGCGTTCATTCGGGATCCTCTTGATAAATACCAAGCTCATGACGGCGTTGGTGGAATTTCTCGACCCGCTTGGGGATTTCAGGGCTGGCGACTGCGATAACGAAGCTTAGTAGTGTTTCCAGCAAGGCGATCGTAGACACCGATGACGGAAAAAATTGCGGTGTATCGACTGAAACGACAAAGCCGTGATCGGCATTTAGGATAATGGGGCTGGCAGGGCTGTCAGAAATGCCGACAACAATCATGCCCTGCTCTTTGGCGATGCGGACCGTCTCAACAACTTCGCGGCGATAGGGCTTGCAGGTAATGGCGATCAGCACGTCCTGCTTGTCTGCCCATGCGATGTCATCGACGGGTGTGGACCCAGGTCTGGGAATCGCGTGAAACTGAACCATGCCGGTTGAAGCAAGGTAGGTGAAATTGCGAGCGTTCGAATTATTGACGCCGACACCCAGCGTATAAATATTCCGCGACTTCCAGATGTCCTGGGCAGCCGCTTTCAGTACATCGGGACTAACCCCGCTGAATGTCTCTTGGATATTGCTAAGTGCCGCCCCGACCATGTCGGCATAAAGCCCGCCAAGCTCTCCTTGAAGGGCAATGTCCTGAAGCCACCTTGCCCGATCCTGAAAGGTAACGGCTCCGTTCCGGATGGCATCCCTGAACGGCGCACGAAAGTCTTCGTATCCTTCGAAACCGACCTGACGCGCCATGCGCACAAAGGTGTTCGGTTTAACTTTGGCGGCCTCGGCAATCTCACGAACTGTGGACACCCCGACGTCATGAGGGTTTTCCAGAACGTATCTGGCTGCTTTCTGCGCTTCAGGCGTCAGCGAACCCCATTCGTCTGATAACCGTTCGAGAACCGAATTTTGTACATTTGTATCATTCATAATTGACTACGGTATATTTGTATCATTACGCTGTCGAGAAGAATTTCGACTCGCAAACAGGGAAAAGCATGTCAGAGAAAAAATTGCCTAGCCGCGCCAAGGTGGTCATCGTTGGCGGCGGCGTTATGGGCTGCGGTTTGGCCTATCACCTTGGTCATGAAGGCTGGGGGGAAGATACCGTTCTTCTGGAAAAGGCCGAATTGACTAGCGGCAGCACATGGCACGCAGCGGGTCAGATCACCCATTCGACCAGCTCGTACGGCTTGGGCAAGATGGTGGATTACAACATCGGCCTGTATTCAAAAACGCTGGAAGAAGAGACCGGCCAAGCGGTGACCTGGCATGGTTGCGGGTCCTTCCGGCTAGCCTATACCGAAGATGAAATGGACTGGCTGCGCCATACACTATCGGTCGGGCGGGCGCTTGGGTTCAATATCGAACTGGTCGATCCTGCCTTTATCGCGGAAAAACACCCGTTCTATAATCTCGAGGGTGTTCTGGGCGCGCTTTATACCCCCGATGACGGTCACGTAGACCCGTCCAACGTGACGATGGCCATGGCCACAGGTGCGCGTCAAAAGGGCGTCAAGATCTTCCGCCATTGCCGCGCAACCAACATCACCCAAAGCGACACCGGCGAATGGGTTGTGGAAACCGAAGCCGGCACGATTGTGTGTGAACACGTCGTCAACGCGGGTGGTACCTACGCCCGCCAGATGGGCGAATGGTCTGGCCTGCAACTGCCGATGACCAGCATGACGCACCATTATTTCGTCACCGAAGACGTTCCCGAATTCCAGAACCTCGACAAGGAGCTGCCAGTAATCCGTGATGACAAGCAGGTGTCGGGCTATATCCGGATGGAGCAAAAGAAGGGGCTTATCGGGATTTACGAGAAAGAGAACTCGAACTCGGTCTGGCATGACGAATGCCCGTGGGATTACGAAAACTGGCTGTTCGAGGCAGATTATGACCGCGTTATGCCGTGGCTTGAGAACTCTCTTGAGCGCATGCCGATATTTGCCGAACTGGGCATCACCCGCGAAGTGCACGGAGCGATCAGCCACCCGCCCGATGGCAATCCGATGGTCGGTCCTGCGCCGGGGGTCAAAAACTACTGGTGCTGCTGCGGCACGCAGATCGGTATCGGCTGGGGTCCGGGTCTAACTCGCGAGCTGGCCAAGTGGATGGTGCACGGTGCGGCCGACATAAATATGCGAGACTACGATCCGCGCCGCTTTGGGTCATACGCCAAAAAAGACTGGCAGGTGATCAAGGCGCATGAAGACTACAAGTTGCGCCATGAAATCCCCTTCCCTCATTTCAACCGTTTGGAAGGGCGCCCCATCAAACCCTCGCCGCTTTACGAAATTCTCAAGGAAAAAGGCGCTGTTTACGAGGAGGTCTTTGGTCACGAACGTCCCCGCTGGTTTGCCCGCGATGGGGTTGAACAACGCGATCACTATTCGTTCCGCCGCAACGAAGTGTTCGACATGGTCGGCCATGAATGCCGCGCTGTGCGTGAACGGGTTGGCATCATGGATGTCACCGCCTTTTCCAAGGTTATGGTCGAGGGACCGGATGCCCATGCCTTTCTTGACCGTTTGACGGCCAACAAGATGCCGCAAAAAGACGGCTCGATCACCTTGACCCATATGTTGAACCGTCGCGGCCGGATCGAGCTGGAAACCACCATCGTCCGCATGGCCGAGGATTGCTATTATCTGGTCTGTGCCGCGTTCTTTGAGCAACGCCTTGTCGATCACCTGAATCAGAACCTCGCAGGTGAGACTCTTTTAATCAAAACGCTCTCCGAAGATTGGTCGGCTTTGTCCCTGAACGGACCAAAATCCCGCGAGGTTCTGGCCCAATGCACCGACGCCGATCTGTCGAACGCCGGTTTCCGCTGGTTGTCGGCGCAGGAAATCACCGTGGCAGGGCACAAACTCTGGGCTTTCCGCATGTCCTATGCAGGTGAACTGGGCTGGGAGCTTCACATGCCCGACGACGCCTGTGTCGATGTCTACAACGCCCTTTGGGCAGCGGGTCAGGCGCATGGCATTGAAAACTACGGGTCGTTCGCGATGAACAGTCTGCGCATGGAAAAAGCCTTTCCAGGCGCAGGTGAATTGACCAACGAGGTCACCTTGCCCGAGGCCAATGTGATGCGCTTTGTCAAACTGGACAAAGACTATCTTGGCGTTGAAGCGACCCGCGCTAGCGCGGAAAGCGATAGCCTGCCGTGGATTTGTACCTATCTTGAGATCGACCCCGACGGCATCGAAGACGGCCACGGCGGCGAAGCCATTCGCGTGGATGGTAAGGTTGTCGGCGCAACTGCTTCGGTTGCCTATGGTCACAGCGTCGGCAAGATTTTGGCCTTCGCCTTTGTAAAACCGCACATCAACATACCCGGCACAGAGGTTGAGGTCGTCATCGCAGGAAAGCCACGCACAGGGCGCATTCTGGGCGAAGCCGCTTATGATCCGCAAAGCTTGTTGCCCCGCACTGATGCATAAAAAGGAGGCCGCCTATGTCTGATACAATGAAAGCCATGGTCACAATGGGCCACGGCGATCTTGACCAGATCGTTTTGCATGCTGAGTGGCCCAAGCCAAAGCCCGCCGCAGGAGAGGTTCTGATCCGCGTAAAGGCCTGTGGTTTGAACAATACCGATGTGAACACCCGCACCGGCTGGTATTCCAAGGCTGTCACCGACCGCACAACGGGCGGTGCTTTTGAAACAGTGAATGACGATGACCCCACGTGGGGCGGCGCGCCTATTACTTTTCCTCGCATACAGGGGGCAGACGTCTGCGGCGTTATCGAAGCGGTTGGCGAAGGTGTCGATGCCAACCGGATTGGTGAACGGGTGATCACCGACAACTGGCTGCGCGATCCGACTGATCCCGACGACATGGACAAGACGGGATACTTTGGCAGCGAATGCGATGGCGGATTTGCCGAATACACAACAATTGCCTCATCAAATGCGGTGGCGATAAAGTCGGAATATTCCGACGCAGAGCTGGCCACCTTTAGCTGTTCCTATTCGACGGCCGAAGGCATGTTGACACGGGCGAATGTCACCTGTGCCGATACGGTTCTGGTTCCCGGAGCATCGGGTGGGGTCGGGGGCGCGTTGGTGCAACTGGCCAAGCGTCGTGGCGCACGCGTGATTGCCCTGGCATCTGCGGCCAAACACGCAGACGTTGCGGTCCTTGGCCCCGACCGCATTCTGCCTCGGGCACCGGACGATCTGCGTGCAGCACTTGGTGATGAAAAAATCACCGTAGTCGCGGATATCGTCGGGGGCGATTACTGGCCCAACCTGATCGATATCCTTGAACGCGGGGGGCGATATACGTGTTCCGGTGCCATCGCAGGTCCGATGGTGGGTCTTGACCTACGTACCTTTTACCTGCGCGATCTGACCTTTACCGGCTCAACGATCATCCCGCCCGAAGTCACCCGAAACCTTGTGAAATATATAGAAGCAGGGGATATCAATCCGGCGCTGGCTGCAACCTACCCGCTCGAGGAACTCCGTGAAGCGCAGGCCGCTTTCATCCGCAAGGAACACACCGGCAATATTGTGGTTGTCCCATGAAAATCACCCGTATCTCTGTGTATCAAGTCGATCTACCACTCGAGCATCCCTACTGGCTGTCCGGCGGACGGCTGAAGTTTGAATGCCTTGACGCCACGCTGGTTAAAATCGAAACCGACGCAGGGATTACCGGCTGGGGCGAGGGCACCCCTTGGGGGCACACCTATGTTCCCGCCCACGGCCCCGGTATCCGTGCGGGCATCGAAACGATGGCCTCGTTTATCCTTGGCCTAGATCCCCGAAAAGTGCTTGAGGTCGAGCGGGCGATGGATCTGTCCCTGCCCGGCCACCTTTATGCGAAATCGCCCATCGACATGGCCTGTTGGGACATCGCCGGACAAGCCGCTGGCCTTCCGATTGCCGATCTGATGGGCGGTGGGAGCCGCACCCCGCGCCCCATCGCATCGTCCGTTGGCGCAAAAACTGTCGAGGAAACCCGCGCCGTGATAGATCGCTACCGCCAGCGCGGCTATATCGCCCATTCGGTCAAGATCGGCGGTGATGTGGAACGTGATATTGCCCGCATTCAAGACGTCGAATCCATCCGTAAGCCAAGCGAGATCGTTCTTTATGATGTCAATCGCGGTTGGACCCGCCAGCAGGCCTTGCGCGTCATGTCCGCGACCGAAGACCTGAACGTCATGTTCGAACAACCTTGCGAAACGCTCTATGATATCGCGGCGATAAGCCACAAACATGCCTCACCCGTCAGCGTGGACGAAAGCCTAGTCACCCTTCAGGACGCCGCGCGGATCGCCCGCGATGGATTGGCCGAGGTGTTCGGCATCAAGCTCAACCGCGTTGGCGGTCTGACCAAGGCCGCCCGCATGCGCGACGTCGCTCTAGCCCACGGCATCGACATGTTCGTAATGGCCACGGGCGGCAGCGTTCTGGCCGATACCGAAGCGCTTCACTTGGCTGCCACCATCCCCGACAATAACTGCCATGCGGTCTGGGCCTGTCAGGATATGCTGACCGTCGACATCGCAAGTGGTCGTGGCCCAAGAAACATTGACGGTCATCTGCACCTGCCCGAAACGCCAGGTCTTGGTGTTCATCCCGATGAAGAGGCACTGGGCGATCCAGTGGCGGTTTACCGATGAAAATCACGCGTATTTCCCTTTGGCACGTCCCGCTGACAAGTTACGAAACCTACTACATGGCTGACGGAAAAACCTGCGATACCGTGGAAAGTGCTGTTTTGCGTATCGATACCGATGCGGGCATTTCCGGCTGGGGCGAAGTCTGCCCGATCCCACATTATCTGCCCGCCTATGCGCGAGGAGTGGCCCCCGCACTGCAGGAACTCGCACCGGTTCTGCTTGGATCCGATCCGGTCGGCCCCGAGGCCCTGATGGCTAAACTGAATGCCTATCTTATTGGCCACAAATACGCCAAATCTGCGATCGACATTGCCCTATGGGACATCACAGCCAAGGTTGCCCACCTACCGCTGCACGCGCTTTTGGGCGGTCAGCGACAGAAAGACATGCCACTTTATCACTCGATCACCTGCATCGCACCTGACGACATGGCCCGCATTGCGCGCGAGGCGCAAAGCAGCGGCATGACCCAGTTTCAGGTCAAACTGGGCGCCAGCGGTGATTGGCAAACCGATGCGGAACGCCTGATCAAAGTGCGCGAAGCGGTTGGAAATGGCCCGCTTGTCTATGGCGACTGGAACTGCGGTGCGACCCAATTGGATGCTACACGTACCGCGCGTGCGGTGCAGCATCTGGATATCATGCTGGAACAGCCTTGCGCCACAATCGACGAATGCGCAACGGTACGGCACGCGACCGGACTGCCTATGAAACTGGATGAAACCGCTCATGACATCCCGTCGCTTCTGGAAGGTCATGCCAAGGGCTGCATGGATGCCGTGGCCATCAAATTATCGAAATTCGGTGGCCTTTCGGCCTCTCGGCGCGCGCGCGATCTTTGTGAGCACCTGGGCGCGAAAATGTGTGTCGAATGCACGTGGGGCAGCGACATCGTGACAGCCGCCAATCTGCATCTGGCCGCGTCAACCGCTCCGTCGCGCCTTTTAAACACGTGCGATCTATCCCACTACGTCGGACCTCGGCTCGATCCCAACGCCCCGAACCGCAGCAATGGCCGCATTGCCCCGCCCCAAGACGTCGGACTTGGCGTATCCCCTGGCCTTGAGCTTCTGGGCACGCCAGACCTGATCCTGAACTGATTTCAACTTGCCCCAAATACTCCCGCCGGAGGCACCCCCCTCGGCCACACGCGAATCCGGAGACACCTATGAACGACCTGTCCAACGCCTACCCGACTCATGATGCGGAATGGGTGCAGCAGATGCACGCCGATCACTATCTGCAAAGCTGGTCGACGCAAGGTGGCAAACCCCGCGTGATCACCGGCGCAGAGGGCAGTTGGTTCTGGGACAGCACCGGAAAGCGCTATCTGGATTTCCAATCGCAACTGGTGAACGCCAATATGGGGCATCAACATCCCAAGATCGTTCAAGCCATCAAGGATCAGGCCGATAAGCTTTGCTACATAGGTCCGGCCATGGGGTCAGACGTACGCTCGGAGCTGGCGGCGATCATGAACGAGATCACGCCCAAGAACATCACCTCGACATTCTTCACAACCGGCGGATCAGCCGCCAATGAAACCGCCATCCGACTGGCACGACACTATACCGGACGCACCAAGATCATCGCTCGCTATCGCAGCTATCACGGGGCCACAGGCGGCACGCTTTCCCTGACAGGAGACCCCCGCCACCACCTGACGCGCGCCGACATGCCGGGTGTGGTGCGCATGCTGGACCCTTATGTCTATCGCCTGCCAACAGGCCATGTTGATCCAGCCAACTGCCCCGTTGCGCAGGGCGGTCCACATCTGGAAGAAATCCTGATGTATGAAAACCCCAACACCGTGGCTGCCGTTATTCTGGAGCCCATCGTCGGCACCAACGGCATTCTTGTCCCACCGGATGGATACCTTCAGTCGATCAAGGAAACCTGCGAGAAATACGGCATCCTGCTGATCGCGGACGAGGTTATGGCAGGCTTTGGTCGTACAGGAAAATGGTTCGCTGTGGATCACTGGGGCGTACAGCCCGACATCATCACATCGGCCAAGGGTATCAACTCTGGCTATGTCCCGTTGGGAACCATGTCGGTCAGCACCGAACTGCACGACTGGCTGCGCACAACTCCGCTTCCGGGCGGTCTGACCTATGCCGGACACCCGCTTGCCTGTGCCTCGGGCGTAGCCGCCATCCGCGCCATGCAGGAAGAGGGAACGCTGGCCCATGCAACGGCCATGGGCGAAAAGATGCGCGACGAATTGCACAAGCTGGCCGAAAAGCACCCCTCGATAGGGGATATTCGCGGCAAAGGCATGTTCAATGGCATCGAGCTGGTTAAAAACCGTGACACCAAAGAACCACTGGTTCCGTTTGCAGCAAAAGGGGCTGGGGCAAAACCGATGTCGGACATGATGGCGTTTGCTATGAACGAAGGGCTATACCTGTCGTTCTTCTCTAATGTGATCCGCCTGACACCGCCCCTGAACATCAGCGAAAATGATCTGATGACGGGGCTGGAAATACTGGGCCGCACACTGGACATCGCAGATAGGGAATGTGCCTGAAGGCGCTTTCCACTCAAGGGGAAGTTAAAGGCCATGCCTAAATCAGGGTGGCGAAAGGGCGGTTTTCAGGATCAGAGAATTTCTGGATCCGCTTTCCGATACATTGCACGGTTGATGGTTATCAAGCGGTTGATCTGACCATGAGACTGGACGTTGCTGCCAAGGCAGTTCGATAACAGTGGGCGCGGCATCTATGTCGCGGCGTTACGTTCCAACAAATCGGGAATTTCCCGAAGGGGGAAATAACCGTTTTACAACAGTCATGAAAGTGGTGAGCCGTGCAGGATTCGAACCTGCGACCCACTGATTAAAAGTCAGTAATCTTTAAGATCATGCCGAATGCTATCAACAGCATAGTCGCTGCATAATTGCAGTAAAACAATAATTTGCGTATACGCAGTGCTCAAGGTGTTGTAGTGTAGTTAATTTTAATCTACGATTTAGTAGCCCCAAAGTAGCCCCAAGGAGTCAAAATTGGGTAAGCTTACCGAAGCCTTTCTGAAATCGATTGAACCACCCGAGAAGGGCAGAGCTGTTTTTACTGATGGTGATGGCCTACAGCTTCGCGTTACTTCAAACGGTGTGAGGTCATGGAGCCAGCAATATGTCTTCGAGGGGCGCAAGAAGAAGCACACACTTGGTAAATACCCTGCGATTTCTTTGAAGGAGGCAAGAAGGCTGTCTGCCGCTTCGCGGTTAGACGTGGCCCGAGGCGTTGACCCCAATGCGGCGAAGGCGAAGGCCAAGGAGGCTTCCAAAAAGAAGACGAGCGTGTCTGCTTTGTTCGAGGTTTACGACAAGCGTCATGTTTCTGGGTTGCGCGAGAGAACCGCGGGAGAGTACCGGCGAGTTTTTATGAAGGACATTCTTCCGGTGATTGGCCAAAAGGGCATAGAGGAACTGAGTAAGTCAGATGTAATCGAAATGGTCGATGACATAGCCGACAGAGCACCTGTCCTTGCAAATCGCGTTCTCACCTATGTCAGGGCATTTTGTAATTGGTGCATTAGTCGGGATTACATTCAGCACAATCCTACGATTGGAATTAGGAAGCCGCTGAAAGAGGTAGGGCGTGAAAGAATTCTTTCAATCGATGAGATGCGTTCACTTGTAGATGCAGCTCGCCGAGAACTACCCCAGAGTCATTTTGATGCGTTTGAAATGTTGGCTTTGAGCTGTATGCGGCGCCAAGAAGTTTGTCAGATGTCTTGGGCTGAGGTGCAGAGCGATAGGATAAAAGTTGCTGCTGAGAGGTCCAAGAATCATCGATCCTACGACACACCTGTAACAGATGACATTGCCACGATCCTCGAGCGGCGAGTTGGCGAATGTGACCAATTTGTTTTTGGCTCTGGCGGTGAAGGAAAGCCAATCGACTTCAATAGCCGTATGCTTAAGAGGGTGGGTGACTTGGCTGGAGTTTCTGATTGGACGCTGCATGATTTTCGGAGGGCAGCAACAACCTATATGGAAGATCATGGCATTCATCGGTTCGTGGTTGAGAGGGTCTTGAGCCACGCAGATACGTCGACGACCGGTATTTACGCAAAGTCTGATTACTTTGACGCCAAGAAGCGGGCTTTGGAATTATGGGGTGATGCGGTTTTTGGTCGAAATATTGGTACGACAATCGTTCCGTTTGCAACGGTGAGGTAACAAAATGAGCAAAATTTTGTTAAATGCATCTGAGGCGAGCGATCTATTGGGGATTTCAGTATCGACGCTCTATAGACTGACGTCGCAAGGGTTGCTGAACAGGAGGCGTATATCGTGTAACAGGGTAGGCTGGCTGCACTCAGACCTGCTTAGGTTCGCTGAGGCCCTGCCATCTGCTTGAGTGGTAGCATCTTGCTTGATCTTCCGAAATTTTCTTGTTGGACTTTCTGATGTCATGCTTTGTCAGCGAGCTTTTTTGCAAGCTTCAGCTTTATGCTCCAAAAGTAGCATCTTGATGTTCTCTTTGGTGAATGTTTGAGGTGAACCCCAGCTTTCCCAAATCTTGTGCCTGCGGACACACTAAGCCATCCGGCCTAGTGCTGATCTTCTCTTCGGAGCCATGCCGTCGGAGAACCCAGTTGATATGAGCGTCACCTTCTCAGGTGCGAGGTGGTTGCGCGGTCTCCCCTTTAAACGCCGCTTTAACAACGCAGACCACTAGAAGCATATACCAACAACAACTAGCGCCTCGCAGGTTACAGCTATGCCCTGCTCATGGTCCATTCCGGCGGACCTTCCGGTTAGATTTAAGGCCGTCTAAACGCCGCTGAGGCTCCTAACGCTCCTCCAGACTCAGTCAGTTTTACGTGATTGGTTCATCTGGAGCTGACCTACCAGCTATATGTATTTTAACAGACTAGCCTTGCCGCTAAGATTTCGGCAACGCACAAAATGCAACACTTCGGCCTATGCCCAAGCGGCAGATCGAAGCCTTCGTCGATCACTACAACAACCATCGTTACCACGAGAGCCTGAACAATCTGACGCCTTTCGATGTGTATCACGGCAGAGGCACAGAAATCCTGAA
>Ga0181592_10005028_pt1 | contig 10882 bp, 22 predicted proteins | sample 071ome_20_FD_133755 | JGI IMG/M metagenome (GOLD analysis project Ga0181592, IMG submission 133755) | Coastal salt marsh microbial communities from the Groves Creek Marsh, Skidaway Island, Georgia - 071412BT metaG (megahit assembly) | ecosystem: Environmental > Aquatic > Marine > Intertidal...
CTTGCTAAAGGTACGGCGGGTCAGCTTCTCGCCCAGAATAGCGGCTTGACGGCACCGGAATGGATTGATGCGGGCGGCGGCTTGGTGGCTATCAGTACGAGTACATTCTCGGGCGCGTCGACTGCTGAGATTACGTCAGGGATCGACGGTACCTACGACATTTACATTATCGAGGGCCTAATCGACGACTTCTCCGCTGATGGAAAACACACCAAGATGCGGTGGTCTGACGACAACGGCTCGACGTATGCATCCGCTAATTACCGCTTCGCCATCAGTGGCTTCAATGACAGCCTTGCCGCGCGTCAGGATAGTGGTGCCGGTGGCGACCATATTAAGGTGACGTATAACAACGACACCGATAACGCCATGCAGACGTGGTTCCGCGTGACGCTGCTCAACCCCCAGCAGACGGGGGAGCGGAAGTCCTGCAAGATTGAGACGGTGGGCTACGACAACACCACAACGAACGGCTTCTCTTATCAAAACGGTGGTGCTGTCCTCACGTCTGGCGACCCTGTGACAAACACGATCAACGGTGTCCAGTTCTTCCCTGACAGCGGCACGTTCGACGGCACCCTCTATCTCTACGGCATGAGCCGACCGGCGTAAGGAGGCCGACATGACCCAAACACTTATTGATCCCCGCATGTTCGATACCGGCACCGCGCTCCCGGCGATGGATGGTTCGTCGCTGACTTCACTCCCCTTGGTGTGGAACCTGATATCTAAGCAAGACCCTAGCGCAGCGTCCGCTGTAGAGTTTACCGGCTTAACAACCTACGAAATGATGTTGTGTGTTGGTCAAGTACGCGCCTCCGCTGCCGTTGCCTTAAATGTACAAGGCAGCGTAGATAACGGTTCAACATACGGTTCCACAAATTATCAAGGCTACTGGAGTGGCATCAACCGTGCCGGGACAAACCAAGACAACAACGTGTCCAACGGATCAAACGGCATCATACATGCGGCACAAGAAGGCGGGTCCACATACGATACCGGGTTCAGCATGATAATTACCGGAGGCTCGACCACTTCTGGTGGGATCAACTTTCAGACTACTGGACTTGCGAATGTCTTGATGCAAACTGGAGGGTTTACTTGGGAGCATCCTAGCGCGAACGACATGGATGCCTTCAAGATTTACCCTGCGTCTGGGACTATCACCGGAACAATTGCACTGTTTGGTGCTGTATCTATCTAACTTAGGAGAAGTAAAATGCCCCGTTCTGACTACACCCACAAAATGGTCAACGGCGAACAAGTGCCGTTGACTGAAGCTGAAATCAACGAATGTGTCGCTCGTGAAGAAGCATGGGCGGCTGGAGCTTCTGCTCGCGCTCTCGAAGCAATTCGCAACGAACGCAACAGCCGCATTGCTGCGACTGACTACCTTGCGCTATCTGACCAGACCATGTCTGCTGAGATGACGGCGTATCGGCAGGCTCTGCGTGATGTGCCATCGACCGACGATCCTGTCGGCTTTGTGGCAAGCTGGAATGAATTTCAGGCTGGCGCTGATGGCGCTGTAGACCCGTGGCCGTCTAAACCGAATGGCTAAAAAGTCGAGAACACAAAACCAATTCGTCGCGTTATCAAACGGCGCACGAAGCCCGCGCACTTGCGGCATCGCAAGAAGCTCGGGCCGAAGTCTAGCATGAGGGTGCGATAATGGAGTTTGGACTGCGCGATCTGGTGACACTGCTAACCGTCGTCGGCGGCGGGTTTGCGACGGTGCGCGTCATTGAGACTAAGTTGGCTCGCGTGATGCTTGACGTGGCCGAAGCGCAAAAAACCATGAAGCACATTTGGAGCGCGATTGATACGCTTCAGGAAGGCAGGGGCGTAATGGAAAAGCAGCTTTCAAATTTTGGCGTCATCTTGTCGCCGGATCGCTTAGCCAATCTCAACTACCAGGCCGGAGAAACCGAAGCGCGTCTTCGCGTTGTCGAGGAGCGCGTCGGTGCGTTGGCAAAAATGCACAACGGCGAGCATAAACCGGTGGCCGCCAAATGAAAGAGCGCCTTGCCATCGACGCCGCCGTCGCCGCACCGGCCCTAAGCCTGCCATGGTGGTTGCACGCGGTCGAGGAGGGCATGCAGTTCGGCATCGTCTGCGTCACGCTGGTCATCGTCATCCTACGGCTGCGGATTGCAATACGAGATTGGAAGCAGCGATGATCTGGCGGCTGAATTTTGTACGAAAGATGGCAGGCCTGGTCGGCAAGCTCGACGCCTACTTGTGGCGCAAGTGCTGGTCGCATCGATGAGACGATTTCTAATATTTTTACTGGCCGCCATTGGCGGCTTTTTTTGTGCGCCGCCGCCGGCGTCGTCTTGGCAAGTGGGTGATTTAATAGTTATTGCTGCAGCTTGCCGAACGGAAGAAGCCGCACTTTCTGTAGCGGACGCTGACGTTATTTCAGAAGCTGAGGCGCAGCGCGCCTTCGCAATCTTCGCGGCTGCTGGCTTCTGCATGAATTGGGGGCGACCGATCGGCGTCGTGAAAATCGCACAGATTTTGCGACGCTACACCGATGCGCAGGACCGCGTGACGATCGTCGCGCGCTGCATTTCACCGCGCGCGCCAGATCAGAATTTTTTTGTGCTGGCTGTCGAGCCAAGCAAACGGACTTAATGAGCGTTCGAACGGGTCGAATTGGAGACCTGCTGGCTGCCGCTATCATCGAACAGCTTGGGGGATCCGTCGCTGTCGTCAACAGGCCTGGCTACGACTTGATTGTGCTGTTTGAAAATAGATGGCTGCGAGTCGAAGTCAAATCGACCGCCGGGCTTGACAAACACAAGCGATGCTTCACGTGGCGCACCAGCACAGGCAGCAAGTCGAAGCACTATTTAAGCGCAGACCACTGCGACGTTGTGGCGCTCGTGGCCATCAGTCGTCGCAAAGCCGCATTCGTGCACGTCAGTGACGCGCGCGCAAAAACCACGCATCTGTTCTTACAGAAATTCGAGCAGATTGATGAGCGTGAAACGTGGCTTGCTGCAGTCGAAAAAACGAAAGAGGTGAAATCGTGATCCAGGCGTTATTGCCGGCGCTGCTTCCGGCCGTCACCGACATTGTCGGCCGGTTCCTGCCGGCGGATCCTGAGAAGAAGGCGGCTGCCGAGCGCGAGATCCAGGCGCGACTGAGCGAGCACCTGGCGAAGATTGATCTCAGCCAGCTTGAGATCAACAAAACAGAAGCCGCGCATCGAAGCGTCTTTGTCGCCGGCTGGCGCCCGTTCATTGGTTGGGCCTGTGGCTTCGCAATGGCTTGGTCATACCTGGTGCAGCCGTTTGTGGTCTTCGTGCTGGCTCAGACCGGATACCTGGTCGAACTGCCGCGCGTCGAGCTCGGAGAGATGATGCCGGTGCTGATGGGTATGCTCGGTCTCGGCGGGCTGCGGTCCTTTGAAAAATACAAGGGCGTCTCGCGATGAATATGGAAGAGTTACGCCGATCCCTCGAGGTCGAGGAAGGCGTCTTGTATAAAGTGTATCTAGATCCGCTCGGACTCAAGACATGCGGCATCGGTCACCTCTGCCTGGAGGGCGAGCCGGAGTTCGACATGGAGCCCGACGAGCCGGTGAGCGCGGAGCGCGTCGAAGCGCTGTTCGAGAAGGACATGGAAACCGCGATCGGGGACGCGCGCCAAATCGTGTTCGGCTTCGATGACCTACCAGACGAGGTGCAGCTGGTCCTGGTCGAGATGGCGTTCAATCTCGGCGCGCCGCGGCTATCAAAATTCAAGCGAATGATCCGCCACGTCAACGAGCGCCGGTTCGCAGACGCCGCGGCTGAGATGATGGATAGCAAATGGGCGCGCCAGCTGCCCGGCCGCGCCCGGCGATTGTCAGACCGCATGGCTGGAAAGTGACCGTCGCTTTCTAACGCCCAACTTGCATTTTACTTGCATTCTGATTTTACACGCGTCTACACTGAACTGCATTTGGTGTTGTTTTTTGCAGTCCGGTGAGAGGGTGATTTTTTAGCAAAGTGCTGCTAAGTCATTGAAAAGGTTGGTTGCGGGGGCAGGATTTGAACCTGCGACCTTCAGGTTATGAGGACGGCGGTCAGCCGCAACAAAGCATAACCATTTCAATATTTTAGCATTAAAGCACGGGCGGTTTTTGAGCCCAACTTGCATTTTGCTTGCACGATATCCCCAAAAATTTTCACCGGCGCTAGAAAGCGGAGGTCATTTTTTTGTTTGCAGCGTAAAAAATATTTACTACTATTACATCTAGCGCCGCGGGCGCAGCCAAGCCAACAGGAGAAATCAGCGAGGTAAATCACATGCAATCCCTGCAAAAAATTATAAAGGAAAAGACAAACGACGAATGCGACGTGCTGGATTTGATTTTAGAGATTAAAGAAATTCAGCCGCATTTAAATCCAAACGAATACCCGGCCCTTAACGCCGTCTACGAACTCGCCACCGAAGGCACCGCGCGATGCCTTGCAGCTTTTTTCAGGGAGGAAATAGATGAAAATCCGTGAGACCGAGAACAACTACATCGTCAGCACCAAGACGCGCTCAGGCAAACGCCACCAGAAACACTTTCCCAAGACGCCGGCGGGCAAGCGCGAGGCCAAGGCGTTCATCAAGAGCGTCGAGGCCGAGACAGCAGTCGAGGGCAACTACCTTAACCCCAGTGAGACGCTTCGCTTCGATGAGGCCGTGGCTGATTTCCTCAAGGCCGAAGAAGCGCGCGCACGCCGAGGCGAACTCGGCGCTGCGCACGTTGACAACAAGCGCACGGCACTGGACACCTTCGCGGCCTTTGAGTACGACGGCCGGCCGCTGGCGGGCGTGCGGATCGGCGAACTGACGGCCGGGAAGGTGAAGAAGTATCTGGTCGATCAGGCGTTCGGCGACTGCGCGCATGCGACCTCGATGAAGAAGTGGACCGTCTTCAAGCAGATGCTGCAGCACTTCGTTGAGATCGATGATCTCAGAAGCAACCCCGCGCGGATCACGCTGCCGACGAGCCCCCAAGAGGTGCCGATGGAGCGGATTAGCAAGACGGCGGTCTTGTCTATCATCGATCACGCCAAGCCGATGTATCGCCTACCGATCAAGTTCAGCGCGCTGACGGGCGTGCGCGCTGGTGAGCTCATGGCGCTGACATGGGCCGACATCGACTTCGAGCGGGCGCTCGTCCGCATCAACAAGGCGGTGAAAAAGGGCGGCGGCGTCGGGGCGCCGAAGAATGTGCGGGCGATGCGCTCGATCCCGATCGAGGCTTCGCTGCTGGCCGACTTGCGTCAGTGGAAGCTGGCGCAGCCGCACACGCAGCGCGTCCGCGACCTGGTGTTCCCGACGCGGGCTGGTAATCACAACAACGCTGACAATCTACGGAAGCGCGGGCTGCACCCGGCGTGTGAGGCCGCTGGCGTGGCGCAGATCCGGTGGCATGACCTGCGGCACTTCTATGCGTCGATCCTGCTGTTTGGCGTCAAGGCCAGCGAGGCTGAGATTACGTCTCTACTGGGCCACCACAGCCTCGCGTTCACGCTCAAGCAGTATGGTCACTGGCTACCCGAAACCCGGCGCGACGACGAGATCGGCGATCGGCTGAGTGCGGCGTTGATTTAGCGCGGGCGTCCTGGCATCCCGCGCTATTGAACAACGTGGCCAGGGCCGCCCGCCAAGACCTCGGCGTCGTAAAGCCCAAGGCGGTCGCAGCACGCGCTACAGATGAAGTCTTCGCCGTTGGGCGTTTCGTTGTTTACGCCCCACAGCCCCTCAACGTCATCGTCTGTATCAACGAAGCCGTCGCATTGGTCGCATCGCATCACGCTCATGGCGCCTTCCTTTGCCTCCTAATCGGACTCGCGGAGCTTAGCCGCGAAGTCGCGCAGTTGTTTCACCTTTGGGGCGGGGACGTAGACGCAAACCTTCTTCATCCCCGCCGCCTTCATGCGCTCGTAGTGGTCGCGCTGGCGTTCCTTGGTCGATTTGGCGCTCATGCACCCAACCCCTTGAATTTGCTTTCGGGCGTAAATTTCCCGTCAACGTAGATGCGCGCCGGGAATTGATTGAAAAGCGTCCCCTTGCTCGAGCGCTTTAAGATGATGTCCTGCCGAACAACGACGCGGTGATCGCCGACGTTGCCGCGAATGACAAAGGACGGGCCTTTGACATCGACGACTTCGCAGTCGGTGAGGTCGCAAAGTTTCTTTTCGAGCTTGGCGACGAACTCGGCGACCTGATCCTCGGCGAGCTGCTGCGCGTATTTCTCGATGCGCTCAAGGTTGCGGACCATTGGCTCACCGCGACGGCCTGTGCTGCGGCCATGCTCGAAGCGGGCGAAGCTGTACAGGCGGGACTGCTCGCGCTGGCCGTAATCCCATGCGTCGTTGCAGCGATAGGTGCCGATTTTGCCGTATTCCGCCTCAAAGCGGTCGAAGGACCGATTGATCTGTTCGACAACCTGCGCCTTGATAACAGGCACGAATTGGTCGAATTCGCTCTTGATGTTGGTAATTGTAGACATATCAACCTCCGTTATCATCTAACGAAACATCCCATAGTTAGATTATAACGTCAACAGGAAAATACGCTCGTTAGCGTGTGGCCGCGCCGTTCCATGTGACGTGGAACCAGGGCGACCGTTCGTTGTGGCGATGCCAACAATCTGGCATCGCGTAGGCAATCGTTTGTCTGTCCGCTTCTCCATACGAGCGCGAGACAGTTTCGGCCTCGGGTTTCGGACGCGGCGGGCGCAGCGCGTTGGCGTTGTCGGCGTCGGTCATGTGTCGGCCCCTTCGGGTTTCGAGACGGACGCTTCCGGCTGCTCTTGCAGCCCGTCGCAGCAGTGGCCGACGCCCGTGCCGCCACATTCGCGGCAAGGCATTTCGACTTCGATGTTTTGGCCGGTGTGCAAGCAAGCGATGCCTTTGACCTTGCCTGCGCCCTGACATTTTTCGCAGCGCATCACCAATACCTCCCGGTGGATATCGTGGTGCTGACAACGTGCAACGCGATCAGGCGCGACGCCAACGGAATTGCCGGCGGTTCGATCCAGCCGAGCGCAATCAGAATTTTTTCAAGCATCAGAGATCTCCGCGCCGAGCGAAAGGTAGCCGATCGCATCGCGCCAGCTGTCGCTATGTTTTGAGTTTTGCGTCAACCGCGCCACTTTTAGTAAAGCAAGACAGATCGACACGTCAGTCGCTGTAACTTGCTTCTTGAGCGGAACGCTCCAGAGGTCCGCGATTTCAGAAAAGTTCTCTCGCGCATCGCCATATTGAGTAGCGCGATCGTTGCAAATCAGATCAATCGCTTCCAAGCAAATTTGCTCGCGCCGCGCGGCTGTCGAGGTGACGCACTCGCACGCTTTGATTGTTTGATCGTCAACCCGAACGAATTGGTTTCCGTCGCATTTTTTGCAGATCATCGCTCGCCGCCTTTGAGCAGCGCTTCAAGATCCGCGCGGACAATCCACCACTTCTTTCCATCGCGCAGGCGCTTTAGATTGTTGGCTTCGATGAAATTGTACACGCGATTGCGGTTGGTCGGCGTGAAAGCGCCAAAGAGTTCTTCCGCGAGCTCTCGAACGGAAATCAACCGACCGCCGCTCATGGCAGCACCAACGCTAAGCAGGCGTCGTTGACAATGCAACCAAGTTCGACGACCACATAAATCGTCACCAGCATTGCAACGAGTGCAATGGCCTCCAGAAGACACGTAGTCATGTTTAATCTCCTCTCAGAATGGGCGTTCAACCCTTATACTGAGAGGCGAGTGTATATATCAACAATTAATTTTACGTAAACAGTACGCCAATGACTTTATGCACGGCCTTCACGGCCTCATTTTTGTGACTAATTTTGCGCGCGGGGTTGATCTGCTCCAGCGTCAGCGCGTCATCGGATCGGCTGACGTAGCGCTTCAAGATCGCATGCACGCGGCTATCGGCGTGCAGCTGCACTATCACGTCATCGCCTTTGCGGATCGGACGGCCGGGGTGCACGAAAACAATTTCGCCCGGCTCAAACCTGGGCGACATGCTCTCGCCGGCGACGAACACGGCGTAGGGATTTGTCGCGTCGGCGAGCGCGGCCGGGCAATCAATGCGATCGATCGGCTCAGTAATGTCGCTAACATCAAACCCCAGCCCCGCCTCTGCCGCACCGTAGAGCGGGATCTTACGTGCGCCATCGCCCGACACCACGGCCGGCGATCCCAAGCTGGTGCCAAGCACGTCATCAACTGAGACCCGGAAAAAATCAGCAATCGCCTGCGCAATCTCGAGCTTGGGTTCAGCTTCGTGCCGGCTGTAACGCCTGAGCGTGTGCGGCTGCATGTTAATCGCAACTGCTAGCTCAGCCATTGTCATCCCGGCTTCAGCAGCCAGCAGACGAATTCTATTCCTGCGTGCCATTTTTTGTATCCTCCATTGCACGAATTGTAATCGTTTTTAACCTTTTATGCAAATTTCGTATTTGTTCGTGACGTAAAATTCGCTTACTCACGCTACATGTTGTTACGCGATTATCTGCAGAAACACCAAATTTCGCATGAGGCATTTGCCGCGCGCATGGGTGTATCACGGCCGGCCGTGACGTTCTGGATTGGGGGTCGGGTCCGCCCGAGCCCGCGGCACGCGAAGAAAATCAAAGCAATCACGAAAGGCGAAGTCGGCGCTGACGATCTTCAGCGCGCTTGGGAGATGGCGCAGTGAGCGCGCGTAACAAGGCCCGCGGATACGAGCTGGAACGCGAGGTCGTTCTCGCGGCCGAGGCGGCCGGGCTGGAAGCCAAGCGCGTTTTCGGTTCGGGCGCCCACAAGGCGCAGCTCGGCGAGGACTTCGCCGGCGACGTGGTGCTGGCCGGCTTGCGCGTTGAGTGCAAGCGCCGGAAGGGCGGCTTCAAACTGCTTTACGACGCCTTTGGGCAGGACGACGCGGACGTTGTGTGCGTGCGCGCCGATCGCTCGCCGCGGCTCTATCTGCTGCGTGAGCGACTGTTCTTGGAATTGTTGAGAGAGCGAGAGGAGAAAAACGATGTCTCTTAATAATGTAGTGAGCGGGCCGGTGTTCGCGCCGCCGCGAATTTTAATCTACGGCCCCCCCGGCGTCGGCAAGACGACGTTCGCCGCCGGCGCTGGCAAAGGCGCGATCTTCGTGCCGACCGAAGAAGGCGCCGACGTTGTAGGCGTCGATCGGTTTCCGTTGGCGCAGAGCACTGACGACGTACATGCGGCGCTGGATCAGCTGCTCACAGAAAAACATGACTACACTGTGGTGTGCGTGGATTCCCTGGACTGGTTTGAAGCGCTCGCGTGGCAAAAAGTCTGCGATCAACACAAGCTACAAACCATTGAGGATTTAGGATACGGCAAAGGCTATGTCGCCGCGCTGGATCACCATCGCGGCTTGATTGGAAAACTGACGCAGCTGCGACGTGAGCGTCAGATGGCGATTGTGCTGCTGGCGCACAGCCAGGTGAAGCGGTTCGAAGATCCGACGACCGAGGCGTTCGATCGGTTTGAGATCAAACTGCACCGACGGGCGGCCGATCTGTTTACCGAGTTTTGCGATCTTGTCGGCTTCGCGAATGTTCGCATGACGACCAAAGAGACGACGACCTCGTTCGGCCAGAAGAAGGTCAAGGCGGTCGGCTCTGGCGAGCGCGTCCTGCGCTGCGCCTCGCGCCCGAATTTTGTGGCCAAGACCCGTTATCAAATTGCCGAGGAACTGCCGCTCGAGTGGACGGCGCTGATCAGTGAAATCACAGGAGCAAAAAATGGTTGAGTTGAATTTTGAGGTAAACGCAGACGCAGTCACCGACCGCACATACGGTCCAATCGCGCCGGGCGAATACGCCGGCGAGATCGTCGCAGCCGACGTGAAGACCAGCGCGGCCGGTCATCAATATTTGTCTGTCCAGGTGCAGATCGAGGGCAAGGGCAGCGTCTGGGACAATTTGAATTTATGGCACCCGTCGTCGTCGGCCGTCGAGGTCGCGACGCGGAAGCTGACCCAAATCGGGCTCGCCATCGGTGTGCCGAAAATCCATGACACTGACGAGTTGCTTGCGAAACGGGTGCGCGTGCGTGTGGGCCTGCAAAAAAAGGATCCCGAGCGCAACGACATCCTCGATTATTTGGCCGGCGCGCCCTCCCCCTCGCCGGCCGCTCCGCCGCCTTCAGCGAGCTCTGCTCCCGCCTGGCGTGCGTGAGGGTGAGGCGCCGGCTGTTTCTTCCTTTCCAGCCGGCGCCTCTTTTTTTGCAATGACTGAAATTACACTCAATGAAAACGATCCTGCGCTGGCGTTGGCCGAGGCTGCCGTCGAGCGCCGCGAGGCGGCGCGCCCTCGCCGGCTCCATCTCGGTATGTCAACAGCTGGCCGCTGCCCGCGGCAGCAGTGGCTGACTTGGTTGTGGGCGTCAAATGAAGGGCTCAAGTATAAGAGCCTAGCCGCGATTGATGACGGGAACCGCGGCGAAGATGTCATCGCCGCCCGCATTCAGTTGGCCGACGACCTCACACTAATGACCCGCGACCCCGAAACCGGGCGACAGTTCGAGGTCGTTGACGCCGGCGGTCATGTGCGCGGTCACATGGATGGCGTGATCTATCATCATCCATCTGCCTCCAAAACGCCGCACGTGTGGGAATGCAAGGTCGTGGCCGACAAGCGGCTCGCTGAGTTCCGAAAAATCAAAGCGCGCGATGGGCAGAAGGCGACGCTGCGCCAATGGAACTTTGTGTACTGGGTGCAGGCTCAGCTGTACATGCTCTACGGCGGCTATCGTCGGCACTGGACCGTCGTCGCGTCGGCCGGGTGTCGCGACTGGGATGCGTGCCGCACAGATCTGGAGCGTGACGAGGCTGAGTATTTTGCCGAGCGGCTGCGCTCGATGGTCGAGC
>Ga0181592_10005034_pt1 | contig 10876 bp, 13 predicted proteins | sample 071ome_20_FD_133755 | JGI IMG/M metagenome (GOLD analysis project Ga0181592, IMG submission 133755) | Coastal salt marsh microbial communities from the Groves Creek Marsh, Skidaway Island, Georgia - 071412BT metaG (megahit assembly) | ecosystem: Environmental > Aquatic > Marine > Intertidal...
CCTTTTGCTTCGTCAGCCATTTTCTTGTTGAAACCAGCAGATTCGTTTAATAATGAATTTGTGTTCATCTTATTAATCCTTTTTCTTTAGGTTTAAAATTATTTAATCAAACCAGCTAACTTCTTGAATCTATTGGCCACTTGTGTACCTTCAGAAAGAATTTTCTTAGGTGCACTTGACTTCATAGGTTTAGAAGCGAGTGATTCTTTAACAACTGTTTTAGGTTTGCGAGCAACATTCAAGTTTTCACCCAATGTAGCGTAAACCAATTTAACTTCTCTTAATGATGAAGTTCTATCGAAATTTTCGATAACTTTCATCTTTTGTGACTCATTCAAATCAAAAGTTCTGAACAACTTGTTTGTGTAAAGAAGTTTTGCATTCAACAAATTAACTTCGTTGATTGTCTTCTTCAAAGATGTAATAACTTTGTAAGCTTCTTCAAGCTCAGCAGCGGTTTCATCTTCTTCTTCTTCTACAACTTCTTCTTCTTCAGAAACTTCTTCATCATCAGCCATTTCTTTTAAAGTGCGGATGATTTCGTTGATGTCTAAATCTTCTTCTTCATTTTCCATTTCTTCTTCTTCGTCCATGTCTTCACCTTCGTAGGTTTCTTCCATGTCTTCTTCTTCAGAAACTTCATCTTCTTCTTCAGATACAACATCCTCTTCGTCATCTTCTAAAGCGGCTTCCAACTCAGCGATTACTGATTCCAAATCCAACTCATCTTCCTCTTCGGTCATTTCGTCTTCTTCTTCATCACCAGCCATATCTAACTCATCGTCAGCAGGCATTTCTTCACCTTCGTCTTCACCCTCTTCATCTTCTTCAGATACTTCTTCAGCATCTTCTTCTTCATGATACATCTCTTCAGCATCTTCCTCTTCAGAAACTTCAGCCTCGTCTTCCTCTTCGGTCAACTCGTCATCATTTTCGATATCTGATGAATCGTTTGCATCGTCACTTGGTTCGGCGTTATCGCCAGTACCCAAGTCAGATGAGTCCAACTCTTCGTCCATCTCATCTTCCTCATCCAACTCTTCAGCGAGTTTGTGAGAAAGCATAGATTGAAGTTTCGGAGTAAATGCCTCTTCGAGAGCCATCTTAGCGTTTGCAAGTGCAGTTTCCTTAACGGCTTTAGCATCAGCAATTGCTTCTTCTAACAAATTTGATTTCATTTGTTATCTCCTAAATTAATTTTTGGATAATAAGATTATTGGGAATCTTAATAGAATAAAACTTTCTAATAATGGTAATCACTCATTAGGGAGTGATATTTTTGTAATAAATATGGGACTTTTTTTTGAAACAATAAAGTGTTTACCATTTATTCCTCTCGGCGTCTACGGACCCACTCCGCTCTTAAAGCTGCGTTTCGTTTTTCTCTACGAACTGTAGTTGGTTTCTTGTACTCTTTTCGATTACGGATTTCTTCCATAATACCACTATCTTTCATGATTCGTTTCCACTTTCTGATAGCAGCTTCTACATTTCCATTGATTACTTTAACACCATTTGCATGGCCATATAAGTAAACTTCTTCTTTTACAAACTTCTTTTTTTGTTTTTTATTTTCGTCCATATATAACTTTTTTATAAAATAAAACGGATATCACTTATCGTAACATCCGTTTATAAATATAGAGTTAAATTTAATTAAATTATTTTTTCTTACGCTTCTTGCCCCATGAGTGACCAAATTGTGCGTATTCTTCAACCGACTCTGAGATTGAATCCAACCCACCCTTAAAGTTACCGATTAAACTACCCAACTCTCTTTGAGTTTTTGGGTCAAGTTTTTTAATATCTTTAATATGGTCTTTAATCACTTTAGAAACATCAACTGAGAAGTTTTGTAAAATTTGCATCTTATCCGCAGCCTCAGTTATCGATTCATTGAGCGATTCCATCAAACCAATTGCAGTAGTACCAACAACTCGTTCAGCACCATCTGCATATTTGTTGTTTAGGATTGCAATCTTTGCTGGTTTATCAATTATATACATTGGTATCATATTAGTACCGAATGAATATTTAATACCTGCCTTTTTTAACCCACTACCAATATCCATAAACGATTTAGCATCTTTTACGATATCAGCAAGTTTATCTAAGATAACATCATGTTTACCTTCGTTTACTGATTTTGTAATAGAGGATTCGTTTAACAAGTTTATCAACTTATCCATTACTTTACCTTCCCACTTCTTTCAAGTTCCTGTGCAGCGCCAATTACATAACCCAATGCAACATCAAGTGGTCTATTCATGTACTTAGCAATCTTTTTAACTGCCATCATTACGATTCTTTTTTCTTCGGTAGAGTAACCTTCGTTTACTGATTCATCAGATTCAATTTCCTTCAAGGATTTTTTCATCTTGATTAGTTTAGATGATGGTAGGTTACCAACTCCAAATGATTCATTTAACATGGAGGTAAGTTTCATTGATTTAGATTCGTTAGCAAAGTCTTCAGCATTTTTTTTATCTTCATCATCAACTGAAGTTACTTTGTATTTTTTGCCATCAACTTCGAATTCACTATCACCATTTGCGATTGCTTTTGCTCTTGCAGCACCGAACTCGTTACCTTCTTCCATATCAGCTTCTTTTTCTTCAGCTTCTTTGATTTCATAGTATTTACCAAGAACTTCACCCATTTCATCGTAAGCGGATTCCATTCTTTGTTGAAGAGTGTTTACTTCTTTGATGGTATTTGAGAAAACTTTGAATGACTCGTTCATAGACTTCATGTGTCTATTTACGGTTACTTTATCAAACCAATCGCCGGTTTCTTGAAGAGTTACTTTTTGTGCAGTCTCTACAATACCTTTAATTGATTCATAGGTTTCAGACAAATTACCAGAACGATAAATTGCTTCACCAAGTTTTCTATATTCAGAAACGGCTTTAAGGAACTGCCTCTTTTCTTCGTTGGTCATTCCCTTTTCTTCCTCTTCGCCAACATTCATTCTTTTGTAAGAAAGATGTTGAGATTCTTTAAGTAAGTCTTTTAGTTTCATTATTGTACTCCAAAGTCACATTCACAATATCCGCCAATTTCACAAATAATATCTCTCATAAGTGTGTTAGCTTTCTTGTATTTATAAATATTTGTTTTTTTGTTAACCGATTCGTTGATTACACCTTCATTAGTTGGAGAAAGAAATGCACCATGAGTTGATGGGTTCGATACGAAATCCCAACAAATCAAGTCAAAATCATTTTCTACTGCAACCGTGTCTTCACCGATTTGTTTTACTGAACCCATACCTCTTGATGAGATACCAACCGTGCATCCGGCTTTAATTAGTTCTTTAAGGATATTACCAGATGGGGTGTTTAGGATTTCAACAGTACCCACTACATCATCACCCTTCCAAACAACATCACGAACAATATGTGATGTGTTCTTCAGTTCAACAACTGCAGATTCTGGATGGTCCAATTCACCATATGCACGATTCTCTTTAATTTCACGGCCTTTGTATTTCTCGACTTCTCTTTCAAGAATATTTTTGGGATACACTCTACCATTTTGGTTCTTAGCGTTTGCTCTTTGCAACACACCATTTACCAAGAAACGGCCATGTTTTTCTTCGGCCTCTCTCAACATAGTAGGTGTTACTTCGAACACCATTACATCTACGAGTAATTGTTTCATTATTTCTCCCAAACTTGTCTTTTACGATACAAATCAAAAAATATTCGTGCAATTTCTCTACGAATCATCAATCTGATATCCTCAAGGTCTTGTACCTCAAGTGACTCATTAATTTTATTTTTGTTACACCCACACGACATATTATGCACTCAACTCTTTTAATTTATGTGCAACTTTTAACATTCTTTCAGAAATTTTTCCAAATCTCTTTTGTGTAGATTTCCAATATTGTCCGTTGTGTACACCCGTTTCACTTTTTAGTTTGGCATTTTGATTAACAATCTTCTCAACCTCATACATCAGTCTATTGATTTCTTTAATCGAGGTGTTAACCTTTTGGTGTGCTTTCATAGAGTCATCGTTCTTATAATCACGATAAGTTGCTTCAATTAGTTTTTCAAGTTTGTCTTCTAATTTTTTCATACTTTTTGACTCCGTGTTCATTTTGGTTTTTTTGGCTTTTTTATAACCTAATACTTCAATGTGGTCTGTGTCTAAATCATCCTCATCTTGACTTTTTGCGAAAGCCGCAGGAGTTTTAATGGGACCAGCACCACCATCCATGTTACCAGTAACATTTGCTTCTTCAATTTCTTCTTCTGATTGAAGTTCTTTAAATTTGCTTTCTAACTGTTCCATTAAAAATTTTGACATATCAAACCTTCCTCAATTCTTGTAAAAGTTCATGATATCTTAATAGTGAAAGTACTTGCGTTTCACTAATAATTTTAGATGATAACACATTATCAATAAGACTTACAGTTTCATTAAGTTTTATTTGTGTAACCTTATCATCTATTTTAAGTTTCTTAAATTCCAATTTAAGTCTCTTAACTTCAGACATAACAAAAGTTCTTAACTTACCTGAATTATCAACATTGTTGATATAGGTACGAAGGATTTTCTTTTGATTTTCTGAAAGGTTGGTGTATTTCGAATTGAATGAATCTACTAAAAACTTGTACGCCAACATACGAACCTCTTTTGGTTGTGATGCGTATTCCTTGTCAGTAGACTCGGTTACAATTTCTACATTGTTTTTGGTGATGGTCTCAAGAATAGCATTTTTACAGGTCACATATTCTTTTGGAGAAGTAGATTGATTGTATTCAAACAATTTAAATACAGATGCCATCTCACGGTAATTATTTACACGATATTTAAAGAAGTCTTCCATCACAAAAGATTCTTTGATTGACTTAATCAAGTTATACTTTTGTCTACGAAGAATAGACTCATTTAATTTAGACCTTTCTTGTAAAATAATATTTACAAACTCCTGAGCTTTATACTGATTATCAAAGTTCTCTTTAGTAAGAGCTTGATACATTTTCAATTCTTTAGAAAGTTCAGTTCCTTTCTTAAAATGCTTTTTGATTACTTCGAGCGCAAGGGAGTCCCTATCGGACAAAGTATCCGATGCAATTTGTCTAACGAGTAGTTCAAATAAGATACCCGTGTTTTTAAACTTGCTATGTTTAAGTTTACTCATCTTAAACCTTCTATTATTGTTCTACTTTATAAATATACTTAAATTGTGTCATCCAATAGATTTGACTCATCCATCATACCTACTTCTTTTTCTTTTTCGTTTTTCAAAGACTCAGTTATAATCGAAGATGTTTTAATTTTTTTCTTTTTAAATGCAGTTTTTAGAGCGGTAGCACTTTCATATGCAAGTGGTGAGTTTCTAAACTTATGGTATGTTGAATCTTTACTAACATCAGTTTTCTTACCCAACGGGTCTCTTCCAAAGTTATTATCATCAGTACCATGTGTGCCACCTTCATGTGGTCTACCCGCTCCTTCAAATCCACCTTGTGGAGAACCACCTTCTTCATCTTGGCCACCCTCTTCATCACCTTGTAGGTTTAAAGCCGCTAAATCATGTGGTGTACCAAATGATTCACCTGTTTTAACTGGGTCATTACCTTCACTCTCAATTTGTTCTTGTCTAAATCCAAGTTTAAGGTCACTAATAACTTTAGCTTGTTCTAACTTCCACTCATCATCCGACATATTGAAAATATTTCTATACATCCAATCTTGAGAAACCATTTTAAGTTCTTTCATATCACGAACCAAAGAAACCTTTTCACTCCAAAGAGCCGCTTTCTCTTGTTCGTAGATAATAGATGGATTGGTAAGTTCTAACTCAAAGTTTACAAGGTCTTCATTTTCATAACCTTGTGAGTACAAATGTACAACTGCAATCTTAGTTAATTCTGAAAGTACAATCTTTTGGATTCTTTCAACTGTTCTTGCAAATCGAATATCTTGTTGTGCAAGAGTAGCCTTACCCTCAACACCCTCTTCATATCCAATAAATGCTTTTGGAACTTTAAGAGCAGCCATCATTCTATTCTTCAAGTATTCGATATCATCAATACCACCAAACTCCATACCTTGTAGAGAATCAATCTCAGTACCACTTTGACCACCACGGACAGGAAGGTAATAGTCTTCCAACATATTCATCAAGTTAAACTTGAGGTTGTAATCACCCGTATTTTGGTCGAGGTAAGGAACTTTCTTCATTTGGTCGATAATACTTCTCATGTGGTTATCAACCTCCGATGGTGGTATATTACCCACATCAATTTTAAATACTCGTTTTTCAGGCGCTCTCATAATTCTATGAATCATCATTGCATCTTCCATAAGAGTCAATTGTTTCCAAGTCTTTCTAGCACCTTCTAACAACGAACGACCATAAGGTAGGAAGTTTGTGTCTGCCATCAAACGGAAATGTGCAATTTGATAGAACTCAAAATAATATGCACTATTTTTTGTATTTGATGAGTATGGACTTGCCATAGATGCTAATTTAAATCTAACCTCATATGGGTTGTCATCATTGAATCCCTCTTCTCTCTCAATCTCATATGCTGAAAGTGGGGATACATTTACAATACCCACTCCATCTTCGATATCAAGGTGTAAGTAATAATCACCATACTTGTTCATACCACGAATCCAAGACCAAAGGTTGAATTCAATGTTAAGTACATCGTAGAATAAGTTGTGAAGGATTTTCTTTACATTCTCATCGGAAGATTTGATACGAATTACATCCCCCATGTCGTTTTTCAAAGTACACTCGTCTGAGTAGATATCGAGTACTGATGCGATAATGGAATCCTTGTCCATTGCTTCATAATCAGTATACAACTCCAATTTATTTGAATGATAGTTAAATTGATTATTATAAGTTTCCCAATTTCTACGAGATGTATGTAAACGACCAAATCTATCGTAGTATGATGAACCACGAAGATTTCCTTGCGACTGAAGTCGTTGTGTATCTATGGCCTGAGTTTTACCCTTACCAATTCGTCTTACAACGACTTGAGTAGCGAATAATTTTTTAAGCCGTCCAAATAATGATTTATCTGCCATATTTGTTCTCTAAATGAAAGTATATACTCTTACAAGTTATAAATATACAAAAAATAAACTTAACTACCAAATTAAAGTAACCAAGTTAAATCCATATCATTTCCGTGTCCATCTTTTTGATTCCATGGATTATCACCGGCCGTTCTTGAATTATATACACCACCACTTGTTTTTGTAATGTGAGTTAATGCGGTTCTACTTAAATCGATACCTTGTTGTCTTAATTTTAATGCAGTATCTCTTACCCATAACCCAGTTGAGAAGGACATTACCAAGTCATCATTGTAACCTCGTTGTGCTTCTGCTCTACTACCATTCCATATGAATACAAACAATTCATCTATAAGTCTCTTAGAATGGATGATAGGAGCCCGTTCTCTCATATAAGTGTCGAGCTTAGAAACTACAAGTGGTCTTGTTCGTGATGTCATAGAGAAACCAGGAACCATATCCTCTTTTCGTTTTAAGTCCCAACCCTTACGAAGGTGAATGTCATCATCAACATAACCAGCATCTCTATATGAGTAATATAGGTTCTGATAGTTTCGGTCAATGACTTCTTGGATTACGGCCCAACCAATGTTTGCGTTTTCAATCACTAACATTGCATTGTTCCACTCACTCGCGATTGAAGTTAACATTGCACCAAATTGTTTGGTTTCAATTTTACCTTTGTATTCTGCTACTTGTTCTACCGATTCAATATCGATAACATGAAATGCTGAATAATCCGTTGAGTCACCCCTAGCGACATCGGCTACAACTACATAATCACGAGAATAGTTTGGATAATCCCATAACCAATAGTTACCATCAAATCCTCTTTTTTCTAACGGGTCTTTGACATATGTTTGTTCATACCATTGTAAGGTTGAACCCTCTACCACCGTATAACCTGAACTGATAAAGTCGCAATCACATTCTTGTGCTGCTCCCTTCTCTCCAAGAAGTTTAGTTTGTTCATCCCTCCATTGTTGATTTCGTTCAGGATGAACTGTCCAATGTAGTTCAGTTGGGTGCCATTGTTCACCAGCTTCCCCTTGTAACCATACTTTGTGAAACCAATTACCCACACCATTTGGTGTAGAAAGTACAATAGCACCACCACCAGTTGATAGTGTTGATTGTGCAGATGTCCAAATTTCTTCTACATTATCAATAAATGCGGCCTCATCAATTACCAAAAGAGATAATGCTTCAGAACGACCAGCATCTCCAGCAGCAGATGTTGCTTTGATTTGTGAACCATTCTTTAGTCGGAGTGATAGTTTGTTATCTTCCTCAGTTTGACCCTTCAACCACGATGGTAAGTTTTGATGCATAAAACGAACCTTTGTTACAAGGTTCTTTGCAACCTCTTGTTTGGTTGCGATTACCAAAATGTTTTTGTCTTCGTGAAACAACATCAGCCAGAGTGAATATCCGGCTGAAAGTGTTGAGATACCTAATTGTCGTGATTTGAGGATTACATTAAAACGATGGTCATTGATATTATGCATCAACCCCTCTTGAAACTCATACAAGTTAAAAAGGATTTTTCCTCGGTGGGGGTGTTGGATATAACAATACTTCTTAAAGAAATATACGGGGTCCTTAGCGCACTTTACCCACTCCTCTTTTATTAGTTGTCTTAAATCTGGCATACATCGTTATAATAAAAGTAAAACTACAACCACACTAGCGCCGGTTGTAAATCCTGTCAAAATACCACTCCAAAACTTTTTTCTTTTTTGTTTTTTCAAAGTAGATATTTCGTCTTCTTTTAAATCAATGATGTTAATTTTTTCTGCAATGATTGTATCTTTGTTTACAATCACATCGTTTAGATTTAAAATCAGTTGTTCTTGTTTGTTAGACTTGTCTTCTAACAATACAACTTTTTCTTGTGTGATTTTTAATACCATAGAACAAGTATCGAACTGACTCTTCATAATAAGAGCGTTCTTAACTGCTTGCTTTGGAACTACTATTGTCGAATCACTTGAAAGTGTTTGCGAAAGTAGTGGAAAGCTCGTCATCAGACATATCATCAAGCTTATCAACTTGTTCTGCATATTTTCTTCTCAAATTAGACAATTGTGCGTTCTTCTCTGCAATCTTGTCGTCTATTGTACCAATATCGTCTATTAGTTGTTTATTGACTGCAAAAATAGAATCGTTTATTTTATTTAGTCTATCGATTTCAACTTTATACGATTCTTCTTTCTCTCTCAACATTTGTTCATATTCTTTTCTATAACCATCGGCCATAAAAAATTGTTGGAAGATTAACACACCCACCAAACATAAAATAACTAATTGAGAAAGATTTAATTTTTTCATTATTTTTTAGCAGCCGGCTTTCTACGAGGCTTTCGGTTCGTAGTCTTTTTTGCCGGAGTTTCATTTTGTGCAGTAGTTTTATTTGGAGTTGGTTTTCTATGAGAAGGCTTACGACCTTTTCTCTTACCACCCTTTGCAGCGTCTACTACATCTTTAGATTGTTTCACCGCTTCTTTAACCGCTTCTTTTGCTTCTGCAAATTCTTCTTTAACTTCAGTTAATCTTTCTTTAGCTTCTTCTACTACTTCAACTACTTTTTCATCAATAGTAGTTTTACCAAGTAACCAATTCCAAGTTTTCTTTAACCAATTTTTCATAATTTTCTCTTTTTGTTAAACTAATTGTTCCAATATAAATATGGGAATAAATTTAATGAATTACCATTTCTTACAAGACCAGTATCTTGCTTTCCACCTTGGACCTGGATTATCACAATTGTGTCTTGCTCTAAATGACTTTCTCGCTTCAGGATTATCTTTACGAATTCTCATCGTACCACCTTTAGCGCCACCACCTTGGCCAAAGTTTACTTTAACAACATTTCCTTTGTCATTGTTTACATAAACTTTAAACTTTTTAACATCACCTTGCATAATCTTACCAAGTTCTACTTTTCTACCTTGGTATTCTGCTTCATTAAGTGATGGTTTGTAATTTTCCATGAACTCAGCAAATTCTTGGATGTCTTGGTAGTTTTCCACATCATACTCTTCAATCTCACCATAATCAGAAACAGTTGATAAGTAATCTTCTGCTTTTGTAATTAAGGACTGAACCCATGGTTCTAAGTTACTTTTTCCACGAAGTTTGTCAATGAGTTGTTGTGCTTTTCTGATTGAAGTTTCCAATTGGTCTACTGCCATATCGGCGTCTGACTCATCACCTTCGTTAGCAAATGCGTTTACATAAGGATTATCTATAACCTTACCCAACTCTGGAGTAAACCCATACTTCTCTTCCATAAAGTTTTTTACATTATGGTATTCTTCTCTGATTAATTCTTTGAGTTGAGATTTATTTGTTTTACCTTTACTCAAAGTTTCACTTGCCGATTCCTTTATGTATCTTTTCCAATCGGAATGTTCCGGTGCCTTATCAACTTGTGTAAAACTACTTTTATTAAATTTGTCTTGGTCTCTTAATGGGTAAACGCTCGATGCGACTTTCTTTTTCATATCAACATAGTAAAGAGCGCCAAAGTAATCAATTAGATATGCTCCCCTTTTACCATCAATGTATGCATCATTATTGTGCCATAGAACACCAGTAGCTCCCAATGGATTGGATTGAGATTTTATATATTTGATTGGAGTATCTTTAGTTAATTGATAGTAATAATGCCCTTGTTTTGGTGCAACCATTCCTTCAGAAAACATTTTAACCATCTTCTTTTGAACTGGGTTGTTAGGTTTGCCTGCGATTGCCGATACCAACTCCATTCTTTGGGGAAGTTTGCCCTTCTTAACATATTGAAATAATTTTTCGATATCTA
>Ga0181592_10005037_pt1 | contig 10870 bp, 6 predicted proteins | sample 071ome_20_FD_133755 | JGI IMG/M metagenome (GOLD analysis project Ga0181592, IMG submission 133755) | Coastal salt marsh microbial communities from the Groves Creek Marsh, Skidaway Island, Georgia - 071412BT metaG (megahit assembly) | ecosystem: Environmental > Aquatic > Marine > Intertidal zone...
AGGCTCCATCACACGGCTTTACGAATCGCTGCCTACGCTTGAAGACGCCGTTTCCGGACGCCAACCAAGGCTCGCTTTCGGTGAATGGTCAGTTCCTTCCGAGCGGGTCTCAAACCCGCAGGGACTCGATAGAGACTTTCCGTTATTTTTTCCTTTTTTCGTTTCATTGTTTCTTTTCGGTTTCATACCTTCCCGTCTCTCCGGGCTTTGGCTGGCGCCAGGCAAGCTCCGTCTTCAACCCACTTTAGACCTTGTGGCCTCGGAACGATTATCAAGCTGCCGTGGAAACGCTATTGGCCAACGAATACCCAAGACTTCCCACGTTCCACGTATCTTGTTTAAGAATGCTTTTTGGAAGAGATTAGGGACGAGGTGGAACGCGTCCCTCCGAGATGAAACAATGGGGGTGGAACGCGCCCCTGCATATTTCAAACTTGCTACGGGATGCGGCTCGTTCTAATGCTTGGGGCATGTTTTCAATGAGATTGTTATCCACATTGTTGAGTTGTGCCCTGGTTTGCGTTATGGTTGTGCTATCCGGATGTTGCACTTGTTCAAAGAAAGCGTCCTACTCGGAAGATCCCGGAACGGAGGGTGACGGTGATTTTGTGGTGGGACCGGAGTATTCGATTGATCCGGATTTGACCGACAAGGGGAACCCCAAGGGAAAGAGTTTTGAGTTCAGTATGAAGCTGGCGGACAGCAAAATCTTTCGTGGCGATGATCCGACCCTTGAGCCGGAGAAGAAACCTGTCCGCACCGAACGTAAAATCTTTGTTTACGTTCCAGCGGCTTATCAGGACGGAACCAAAGCGCCCATCCTGGTCACACATGACGGCCCCAGCCGTCTGGATCTGTTGAGAAACGCGTTGGACAACCTGACGATCTCAGAGGATCCAGATCGAAAACTGCCCCCCTTCATTGTGATCTCCGTGCAAAACGGTGGAAACGATGGGAAGAACAGTCAGCGGGGTTTGGAATACGACACCATGTCCGATCGATTGGCCTTGTTCATCAATGATGAAGTGTTGCCGGCTGTGCTCAATCACCCTGAAATCCGAGCCGAATATCCCAACATCGCCTTTACCGAGAATCCCTGGGGTAAAGGGGTCATGGGCTGCAGTTCGGGAGGTGCGGCTGCATTGACCATGGGCTGGTTTCGTCCTGATCTGTTTCGTCGTTTGATCACTTATTCCGGCACCTTCGTGGACCAGCAGGATGACGACGCTCCTGAAGAAGCCGATTATCCCTTGGGCGCCTGGGAATATCATTCCAACATGAAATTGATCGAGAATACGGAAAGCAAACCGCTGCGTATCTTCACTCATGTATCCGAGCAGGACAATCGATACAAGGATCCCGAAGAAACCTATCACAACTGGGTCATGGCCAATGAACGCACGGCAGCGGCATTGAAGGCCAAGGGATACCATTACCGATACGTTTTCAGTAAGGAATCACGGCATTGCGATCGTCGTGTGTTTGAGTACACCCTTGCCGATACCCTGGTCTGGATGTGGCGCGGTTACCAGGCTGAGTAGTTAATTTTTTGGGCGGTTGCGGTATTTGTTGTAAAGGCGGGTGTGTCGGCTCTCGAGAGAGACACGCTCGCCTTGAATCCACATCTCGGTCACCTGGGAGCGAACATCCATCAGTTCGCCAGTGAATGCCACCAGTGATGCTTCCTTGCCTGCTTCGATGGAACCAAGCCGATTGCCCAGTCCCAAGACCTGTGCCGGATACAAGGTGAGTCCTTTCAGCGCTTCTTCCTTGGGCAAGCCAAAAGCGACTGCTTGAGCGGCCGAGTAGGGGAGGTTGCGCAAGGAGGACGCGGCAAAACGACTGATACCTTCACTGAAGATTACCTTGACCCCTGCTTTCGCCAATACGGATGCCGCAGCGTACTGCGTGTCGTAGGTGTATGAATTTCTATTTGGTAGAGTGAAAGTGTGTTCGTATATGACCGGGATCTTGTGTTGTGCTAAAAGGTCTGCCAATTGCCAGGCATCTTGGCCACCCGCCAATACGATCTTGTAATCCTGCTCTTTGGCCCATTGCACCGCGGATTGAATTTGTCGTTTTTCATTCGCGTGTATAAACAAGGGAGTTTTTCCTTCAACCCAAGCACGCATGGAATCCCAGTTGGGGATTTTACTGGCATCGTCGTTGTGCTTGCGATGTGCCACATAGGCTTTGGCGGATTCGAAGAACTCAGTAATTTCTCGCACGCGCTGTTTTCTTTGCTTGGCTTGGTCCTTGGGGGATTTCCAGCCGGATGGATTGTTGGATAATTCTTTCGGTGTGTCGTTCAATGACATGGAAGGCCACCATACGTGGAGGCCAACCGTCGGGCTCACCATCAAATCCTCCACGGTCCAGCCATTCAATTGAATGACCCCCGATTGCCCGCTCACCGTGCCTCCCAATGGAATGGGTTGCGCATGGGTGATGCCGTTGGCTCGGGCTACCGGGATGAGTTCGGATTCCGGGTTGACCGCTCGCCAGGACAAGACTTCGGGTGTCCATCGCCCCACTTCATGAGTATCGAGGGTGGCGCGGACTGAATTGATTTCCAACAGCCCCAAGGTAGTGGTCGCAGCGATCATGCCGGGGTAAAGATGTTTGCCGGACAGATTGACGATTCGGTCGGCGACCGTGGAGATGGATTCGGCTACTTGAGCGATCTTTCCGTCCTGAATCAACACATCACCTTGTTCCAGGTTTCCCCGTGTGATGGTGTGGATGGTGGCTCCTTTGAGCAGGATGGATTCCGATCTTGTTTCGACGTTCAAAAGACCGGGCATCAGGAGTGCGATGGCGATCCATACCAGCCGTTGGCTTAAATTTTTCTTCATGATCTTGTCGGATAAAATGGTTCTTAAGGATGAGTGAGGTTTCATTTTTTGAACTTTGTATCAGTCGTCACAATGAATGATGCGGCCTTCATCCTGTTTTTCGAGCGCACGTTGGAAAAAGTGATTCCACACATGCATGGCTTCCTCGTCAGCGGTATCGTCTTTTTCTGAATCGGATTTGAATCCGGATGCTTTCTTGGCTTTTTCAAGAAGTCGTCCTTTCTCGAGTGAACGTTTGACGGATCGATCCGAATCCGAAAAACGATCAAAGTATTTAACCCCTTCGATCCAGGTTTCCAGACAGGTTGTTCCGGAGTCCAGAGGTGGTTTGGACCATAAAACAAAGTCGGCATGCTTGCCTTTTTCCAGGGAACCCACCAGGTGGTCTATTCTGAGTTGCTGAGCTGGATACAGGGTGACGAAGTTCAATGCTTCTTCCTGTGGGGTGTTGCCGTATTTGACGGCCTTGGCTGCCTCCATATACATCCGGCGAGCCAGGTTGCTGTCATCGGAATTGAACGAGACCAAGGCTCCCCGCTCATGCATCAAGCTGCCCGCATAGGGAATCGCGTCAATGACCTCATATTTGTAGGTCCACCAGTCGGTGAAACAGGATGCTCCTGCTCCGTGGGCTGCGATTTCGTCCGCTATTTTATAGCCCTCCAACACGTGTTGAAGGGTTCCAACTTGGACTCCGAAGGACTCCATCATACGCAGGAACATCAGGATTTCATCTTGCCGATAGGAATGACAGTGAATCCAGCGACGACCCTCCAGGATTTCGACCAGTGCATCCATTTCGAGGTCCCGATCCGGTTGCTCGCCTTCTCCGGCGCGAAAAGCTTTCCACGCAGCCTGGTATTGCCTGGCTTGAGTAAACCGGTTTTCAAAGAAGACCGGCACTCCCATGCGGGACTGTGGAAACCGGGTGGTGCGATCATCTCCCCAGTTAGACTGCTTGACGTTTTCCCCCAAGGCAAACTTGATGCCTCCCGGGGCTTCTTTGAAGATCATTTCATCCGGCCCCATGCCCCATCTTAATTTGATCACCGCATTCTGACCTCCAATGGGATTGGCTGATCCGTGCAGCAGGTTGGCAATCGTTAGTCCACCAGCGAGTTGAAAATAAATGTTGTCCGTTTCGGAATTCACCACATCCGCCACGCGCACCATGGCGGTGGATGGATAGGTGCCTTCGTTGACGCCTCCCATGATCATGCTGTGAGAGTGGGCGTCGATCAGTCCTGGCGTGAGGTATTTCCCCGTGGCATCAATGACAAGGCAGGTCCCCAGGTCACCTGCGGGCAGGCTCAGGTTTTGGCCGACTTCGAGGATCTGACCATGCTGCACCAACATGTCACCTTTTTCGATGATGCCCTTGGCAGAACTGGTCCAGATGGTGGCGTTTTTGATCAGGACGGTGTCCGGACCTTGATGCGATGGGTATTCCTGAAGAGGGGAATGGGCAATGAGGGTGTTTTTCTCAGATGCTCCGTTTTCTTTTTCGTCGTCCATGTCTTTCTGTTCATCCGGATCAAAGGATTCGTTGATGTAACGTACGCCTTGCACCCAGGTGGAGTCGACCGGGTGATCGGGATTGAAATAGCTGTTTCCCCGAACGATGGTGAAGTTGGCTTGCTTGCCGGCTGTTAAGGTTCCCATGGAATCCGAAAGTCCACAAAGTTCCGCCGGGATGGTGGTCATGGCCGCCAGAGCCGATGCTTCCGTCAAACCTCGCTCGATGGCTTGTTTCAGTTTGTTGCGAAACTGCTTTCGATCGTTCAGCGAATAAAGCGTCAAGGCAATCCGATGTCCTTGTGATGCCAACAAGGCAGGATTTTCAGGAGCCCAATCCCACTGACGCAAGAGATCCAATCCGACAGCGTCCCAATCGGCTTCTTCCGGAAGATCCGGAATCTTCGGGAAATTGACCGGAACAATGAAGGGAGCATCAATGGACTGAATCAAATCCGGTCGACGCCATTCTTGTCCCGAAGCAATCAGTCGGAAGCCCAGACCAAATTCATCGGCGATCTTCGAAGCACGTGCCGCCATCAACACACTGCCTGGTTCGATCACGACGGATGTACCGCCATTCAGCACGGGAATCAGTGCTTCCAAAGACGGATTGTATTGATTTGCGTGATCTCCTTTTGCCAACCGCGCATAATCCTGAGTATCGAAGAGGGTCTGACGGATGGCACTCAGAACACCCATCAGGGATCGCGGGTATACATCACTTGCAGCAGCGTTTCGGTCAAAGGCGAGGTGCTGTAGAGGTGACGATTTTTGAACCAGCACGTTAGGCGATGCTTCTCCGGTGAGGGATACGGCTCCTTGCCCTCGGAAAATTCCTTTCGAGGGACTCAAATGCGCGGCCGTGAAACCCAGGTTGCGCAATTCCTTGCGTTTGTTCGAATCAAATTGCCAGTCATCCAGTACGGAATACTCAGGCGTTACGGTGGACAATGACGAGCCCGGTCCCTTGCTGCCCGGATCTTGCTCGTCTCCTGTCATCCCAAAAAAATTCCAATCGCCTGCCGCCTTATGTTCGTGGTGGTCGTCTGTTGCGGTTCGAGTCGTGCGCACGTTTGATCCGTCGGGTGCGATCACATAATACGGATCGATGAAACCCGGATAGATGGTGTAACCCTGCATGTTCCATACGCGGCTTCCTGCGGGCGCCTTGCCGTCTTCTGACACTGATAGGACCTTGCCATCTGCGATCACCAGTGTGGCGTTGCTCATAGTCAGGCTGGGGGAAACAACAACGGTCGCACCGGTAAAAGTATGATAATTCAACGGTTGTGGATCGTAGCCGGGTGGCTGGATGTCTGGTCGATGAACCGCCGCCTGTAACGAAACGAGAGAAACGACGATGCTGAACACCGAAACCAAGCGGACAAAAGTGAATCTATTCTTCATGAAACGTGCATTTGGTTTGAATTGGATGAGGGGAGCATGGCCTGAATCCGGGGAAAATGACAAACCTTTTGAAGGGTTATTTGAGACAACCGGGACCGAGTTTCCTTGGCTTTTTCATGAGACTCCATACACTTGCGCTCTCATGAGGTCGGTATTTTTTATATTAAGCTTGCTGCTCCTGCCGGTGATTGGCTTTGGACCGGTGGTCACTTTGCATGGTCAAACGGGCGGATTGGTTTTTCCTCACCCTCAGGAACCCGATGCCGAACGCTTTCATTCCAGTCGAAACGGACGTGAACTCCCGCTGCCTGCGGAAAAAGATGCCTTCACGTTTGCCGTCCTCGGAGATCGGACGGGGGGACCCGCCGAAGGCGTCAAAGTGCTGGCTCAGGCGGTGGATGAGATCAATTTACTGGAACCGGATTTGGTGATGACCGTGGGGGACCTGGTGCAGGGATCCGGTAAACAGGTCGAGTGGTTGATTCAGATGCGGGAATATCGCGGGATCATGGATGGTTTGTTGATGCCCTGGTTCCCTGTGGCCGGGAATCACGATGTTTACTGGATGGCAAAAGAAAAACCCCCGGGAGAGCACGAATCCAATTACGAACAACATTTTGCCCCGCTATGGTATGCCTTCGAACACAAAAACAGTTGGTTCATTGTGTTGTATTCAGACGAAGGGAACCCTGAGACAGGCGAAAAGGCAACCGGCAAACCTGCGTCTCAGAAAATGAGTCACCGGCAGTTTGCGTGGTTGAAGGACACCTTGAACAAGTCGAAGGATGCCGATCATGTGTTTGTGTTTATTCATCATCCACGCTGGCTTGGTGGAAATTATGGAGATGATTGGGAGAAGGTTCACGATGAATTTGTCAAAGCGGGGAATGTCAAAGCTGTGTTCGGAGGTCATATTCACCGGATGCGCTACGACGGTCCGTTTGATGGCATCGAATACGTCACTTTGGCCACCACCGGGGGAAACCAGAGCGGTATCTCACCCGCTGCCGGCAACCTGCACCAATTCCATATGGTTACGGTGCGTGATCAGCAAATCGCCATGGCTGCGTTGCCAGTGGGTGAGACGATGAATGTTCGAAAAGTGACGGGAAGTGTCAGTGATGGAACGCGTCAATTGAACGCAGTGGCCCCCAAATTCACCCGAAGATTTTCAGTGGACTCGGAAGGCGGCGTGGACGAACTTGTTCGGTTGCGGCTGGATAATCCCATCGACCAACCCATACGCGCTCAGATTCAACTCAACAGTACGGATTCCCGTTGGATATTTTCCCCGGATCAATTGGATGTGGTCGTGAAGCCGGGAGAGTATATTAATTACATGTTCCGAGTGTTTCGCTGGAAAAATTCCCTCGATCTTTCCTGGCGCTCTCCTGATTGCGATATTCAACTGTCCTTGATCGATAGTCAAAGCGGGACCTTTCCGCTCAAGAAGAAGCGGTTTGCCATACCCTATTCCATTGATTTACCAACCCCCGTCCTACCCAGAGTGGAGTCCGTGTTGGAATTGGACGGGATGGATGCCCACTTGAAAATTCCGGCGGACCAATTGGATCTGGGAGACGGTTCCCTCACTGTTGAGTGCTGGTTGAATGCTCCGTTTTTACGTGAAGACCTGACATTGGTCTCAAACAAGGACGGCAACACCGGATTCAAATTGGGGATTCGGAACAGTCGCCCGACTTTTGAGGTGCAAATGTCCGATGGAACATCCGTGTCCCTCCAGGCCCCCGAAACGTCCTTTATACGAACCCGACAATGGCATCATTTGTCCGGTGTGGTGGACCAGGGTATGGTTTCCATCTTTTTGGATGGTCTCCAGGTTGATCAGAAACCGGTCAATGAAAGCCGCGTACCCAGTCAAGCGGACCTGCTGATCGGAAGAGATACCTCATTACCCTCTGAAGAACGCGGTTATTTTGCTGGCAGATTGGACAGCATACGCATCTCAAGCACGGCCCGTTATCAACGGCAAACCTTCCGTCCCTCCCGCCGTTTTTTACCTGATCGAGACACCAAACTGCTATTGAACATGGACGACATACGAGTCCTTTGGCTCTATGACGAATCCAACAACAAAGCTCACCCCGAGGTTGTTGGCGGAGCGACCATTCAGGCCGAACGATAAAAAAATCCCCTGAACACGGGTGTGAACAGGGGATTCGATTGAATGGATCTTAGAATCGATTAACGTGTCTTGCCTGGTTTCAGGGCGGAGGTACGCTCCGACATCCAAAGCACATCTGGATTATCGGGAGAAGCGACATTCAGAGATATCTGGGTGCCATACTGTGGCGCCTGAATCGTCCGGTTATCCACCCATTTTTTGATTTCCGAGTGACCGTCCGCGAACGAGAAACCGCAGGCCCCATTGTGATAACTGGCAGGGAAATCGATGATGCGTGCCTGGCCCATGGTATGAGGATGTTGTATTTGAACAGCGAATGCGGCGTCATTGATGCTGCCGGGATGTTCATCGGTCAAAATCCAGGTGTTGGAAGGGCCAGGGTCAATCATATCGGATTCCTTTGCGAAAGTGCGATACAAACTACCCGGTAACCAACTGCCATTATCAAACGCCTGGCTCATGGAATTACTTCTCACACGAGGGCGAACTTCACCGGCAACCTTGACAGTGGCCTTGTCGGAAGGGCATTTGAAAATGGCGCGGCTCCCGCCTGTATAATCCCACAAAGGGCTGGTCTCGATGTGCAAGGTAGGATCCCAGTTGGCAGCATTACCTCCGTTGTAATTCAAACTTCCGGCGATCCATACAGGGCGCCCCTGGGGAGTTCCGAGAGATGATACCAGCCAGCCACCGTTGTCATCAGCATAATAACGCCAGGCCAGCATGAGCTGCCTGAGATTGTTCATACAACTGATCCCCTGAGCCTTGGTTTTAGCTTTGCTCAGGGCTGGCAACAACATGCCAGCCAGGATGGCGATAATGGCGATGACCACCAACAATTCGATCAATGTGAATCCGGACTTTGTCGAGAAGCGTCTCAACTTTTGCTTGGTTTGCATAAGAATAGAGTTTAAGGGGTAGTTATAGGGTTCTTAGATTTGGCTAAAAACTAGGAAATCCAAACTGATATGTCAATGAATTGGGTGATCTTGCCCGAAAAGACCACATCGATTTCCAGGCTGGCATGCGGTCGTGATTCTTTTAAGCGAAAACCTGATGCTTTTTACTTGCTTAACCCCTGAAAAAAAGGTTGATTACCGCCTCGACCTTTCCGCGCGGAGAGATGGCTGAGTGGTCGAAAGCACCGGTTTGCTAAACCGACGTACGGGGATAACTCGTACCGCGGGTTCGAATCCCGCTCTCTCCGCCATTATTACCAACTGCTTACGTATATTTCTTGATTCTTGGTGTCAAATTGGTGACAGTTACACCATGAAAACGGACGCCAAACCGGCTCCCATACGCGTCAAACGCGGTCACGTTACCGTGTCCATCTACCGCTTATCGTCCTTGTCCGGCTCCCAACGATATGAGCAATTCGTGGTAGTTTATTACCAGGGCCAGAGACGTGTCCGGCGCAAGTTCTCAGATCTCAAAAAGGCCAAACAAGAGGCTGAACTCATCGCATCCCGATTGGTCTCCGGAGAAGCTGAGGCCCTCAAGCTGAATGGCAAGGATCGATCCATCTACCTGCATGCTCTTGATCAACTCAAACCCTACCAAAAACCGTTAAACGTGGCGATCACGGAGTATGTGGAAGCGTTGAAGGTTCTTCCAGACGGAACGACTCTATTGGAAGCCGTCCAGGCACACCAAAAAGCGACGAAAACCATCCAGACACGCAAGGATATAAAGGAGGTGGTTGATGAATACCTGGCAGGTAAAACCAATGCGGGCAGAAGCGAGCGCCATTTGGGTGATTTGAAGAGCCGGCTGGGTCGTTTTTCTGAAGCTTTGCAGATGCCCATGCATCTGCTGGACGCAAGTATCATCCAGGAATACCTCGATTCCATCAAAGGGACGGGACGAACTAGACTAAATTATCTTCGCCCCATCATCGCACTGGTGCGCTATGCAGTCCGGAAGAAATACGCCAGTCGCGATCTGTTGGATGAAATTGAAAGCATCGAAAAACCAGAGGCCAAACCTGGCAAAACCGAAATATTCACTCCGAGTGAGTTGGATGAAATTCTGACATCTATCCGGACGGAGCTTGTTCCTTGGATTGCCATCGGGGCGTTTGCTGGTTTGCGTACAGCGGAATTATTACGTCTAGATTGGAAAGACATCCACCTGGATCGATCCTTCATAGTAATGCAAGCCGGCAATGCTAAAACCGGAGCCCGACGCATTGTGCCTTTGTGTCAAAGAGCGATTGATTTGCTGAAGGACCATGATCAAGAAGCCGGACCATTCAAACATCACAAATCAGAATGTAAGTATTTCACGCGATTAGTCGCAGATATGAATGAAGCCAGGAGGAGGAGGGGGATTACACAAAAATTTAAATGGCGTCAAAACGCCCTCCGTCACTCCTATTGTTCCTATCGTTTGGCCGTAACTCAAGATGCCGCAAAAACGGCTCTTGAGGCAGGCAATTCGCAAGCCATGATCTTCCGGCATTATCGAGAACTTGTGACGGAGGATGCCGCTAAAGAGTGGTTCGAACTTGTTGACTAACCAAGAATCACCCAAGCCCATAAAGCTTCTGATAAATGGGCCGTAATGTTCAATTTTCTGTGTTGGCTTTGATTTCCTCTAGAAGTTTTAGCATATCATTTCGCAGTTCTTCAATCTTGAGTTGGTTTTCGAGTGATTGAATGGTGATTTCAGATGGAATATCGCTTAATTGCCCAACTTGCTGTTGAAGCTCAAGAATCTCCTTGAGATTAGAAGCTATCTCATAAATGCCGCATTAGGATCATCGCACAGGCAAGGTGGATGAACCCGATGAAATTTACAGCATCGTATTCGCAACGCACAACCAGTCGCCTGAAGTTGAAGAGCCAAGCAAACAGACGTTCGACTTTCCATCGTCGTTTGTATCGTCTCAGTTTACGACCGTCTTGTGTTTGATTGGATTTTTTCCGCCCTCGACGATTTG
>Ga0181592_10005044_pt1 | contig 10860 bp, 10 predicted proteins | sample 071ome_20_FD_133755 | JGI IMG/M metagenome (GOLD analysis project Ga0181592, IMG submission 133755) | Coastal salt marsh microbial communities from the Groves Creek Marsh, Skidaway Island, Georgia - 071412BT metaG (megahit assembly) | ecosystem: Environmental > Aquatic > Marine > Intertidal...
AGAGCAGGCCCAAAAAATCTGGGCCGTGCTGGATGCGGGCGACACGCTGTAAGGCGTCGAATTTATTGTGAATTGGTGGCCGCATCATCCGCGGGCGCCGTCTGATCCGCAGGGGTTTCATCACCGGGCTCTGAATCCTCGGCAGGTGCTTCAACAGTGGTTGGATCGACCAATGCGCCATTGACCCAATTGCCCTGCGCGGCTTCGCCTGTGGCGAACCGAATGGCACCTTGGCCTTGGCGTTTGCCGTTTATGAATGATCCCTCATATACATCGCCATTGGCATATGTTGCCACGCCTTGGCCAGTCATTTCGCCATTCATCCAATCGCCGGTATAGGTAAAGCCATCAGCCAATGTGATGGTGCCAACGCCATGACGACGGCCATCTAGGTATTCACCCTCATAGACCATACCATCGGGAAAGGTTGCTTTCCCTTTCCCATGCCGATTGCCGTCTTTCCATTCACCAGAATACACATAACCATCCGCGTACCGCATGGTTCCAGTCCCGTGATTGCGTGCGTTTTTAAACCCGCCCTCGTATACGACCCCATTGGAATATTTGGCGATACCGTTTCCTTCGATTACGCCAGCGACCCATTCACCTGCATATGACGAACCATCAGGATAGGTAATTTCCCCGCGCCCGTCGGACAGACCGTTTACAAAATCACCAACATAGATCGATCCGTCAGGGTATGTCACTTCGCCCTTGCCTTGGATCTGACCTTTGATCCATTCACCGGCATATTTATAGCCATCAATTCCAATGAACGTGCCTTGGCCTGCACGCTGATCGTCATAAAATTCGCCAGTGTATGTGTCACCATTTGCATAGGTCACTTTGCCCTGACCATGGCGACGGCCGTCTAACAGATCACCTTCGTAGACGTCGCCGTTGGGCTGGATTAATTTGGCTGTTCCATTGATTTTGCCGTTTTTCCAAACACCGTCAAAAATCAATCCTTCTGGCATTTCCAATCGGCCACGCCCCTCGCGCGAACCGCGCAGGACATAGCCTGTATAGACCGTACCATCGGGATATGTGATTTTGGCGTTGCCTTCTTTGACGCCATTGATCCAATCGCCGTCATAGACGTATCCATCGGGGTTGACCAACACACCGCGACCATGATGCAACGCTTCGCGGAATCCGCCTTCGTATCGGGCGCCATTTGCATAGATTGCAACACCTTGCCCAGTGATTTTGCCAGCCAGCCAGCTGCCTTCGTAGGTGCCGCCATCGGCATAGGTGATTTTGCCAAGCCCTTCGGGTTTGCCCTTGGCAAAGCTGCCCTCATAGACTGATCCATTTGCAAAACGCGCAACACCTTGGCCAACGATTTCACCATCAATCCAATCGCCGGTATATTCATACCCATTGGGCATCCGAAACGTACCTTGGCCATGTTGCAGACCATTGCGAAACGCCCCTTCATAGACGCCGCCATTGTCAAACTGCTTGGACCCCAAGGTGGTGCCCTGTGCAAACACAGCCCCAGGCAGCAGGGTGATAGCAATCACTGTCGAAAGGAGCATTCCTTTGATCATATCAATTCCATTTCCTACAGCATCCCGTTCCGTTGAACCTAGTCTTAGCGTCAAAACAACACTGATGCTAGCCTTACCAATGGGGTGGGCGTTGGTCCGCCACATATTCACCGCCCTGCGCTTCGCGTTCGGCCTCGCGGGCCATTAACAGATCGACGCGCTTTTCCAGACGGGCGATTTTTGTTTGTTGCTGTGCCACAATATCGGACAGATCATCATTGACCCGTGTCAAATGCGCGATGGCGATTTCACTGGCCGTCAAACGGCGCTCAGTCTCAGATTCAGTCATACCACAACCTTTCGTTTCGCTCGTTATAAAGCGCAACGTTTGAATTACCACTGTTTAACGGTCTTTAATTAGGTATTTTAGCGAAAATTTACCAGCCAACTTTCGTAAGCAAAAGATGTATTTTTCTGCGTTTTGACGCTTTTCATTTGAAAATTTGCGAGTATAGTCGGCCCTATGACTGGATTTACACCGATATCACAGCAATGCGCCGCAGCCCGCGGCAGCTTGGCATTGGGACTGTTACTACTAAGCAGCCTCTGAGCGTGCCGTGACCCGGTGCGACCGCTCAGAGGGGACAGGCTTCGCACCAATCACAGCTTAGTAGATCAAGAAAGAGACATCACATGACAACCACCAACACCAAAGACCGTGTCGTTATTTTTGACACGACCTTGCGCGATGGCGAACAATCCCCCGGCGCAACAATGACCCACGAAGAAAAATTGGAAATCGCCGAACTGCTGGACGATATGGGCGTCGACATTATCGAGGCCGGTTTTCCAATCGCATCCGAAGGTGATTTCCGCGCCGTCAGCGAAATCGCCAAGCGCAGCAAAAATTCGGTGATCTGCGGCCTGTCGCGCGCGAATTTTGGCGATATCGACCGGTGCTGGGACGCGGTGAAACATGCAGCCAAACCGCGTATTCACACATTTATTGGTACATCACCGCTGCACCGCGCGATACCCAATTTGACCCAAGACGAAATGGCCGAACGCATTCACGATACGGTCAGCCATGCGCGCAATCTGTGTGATAATGTGCAATGGTCGCCCATGGATGCCACACGCACCGAACATGATTACCTGTGCCGTGTTGTCGAAATCGCGATCAAAGCGGGTGCCACAACCATCAATATCCCCGATACCGTAGGATATACCGCGCCTGTCGAGTCCGCTGATCTGATCCGCATGTTGATCGACAAGGTTCCCGGCGCCGATGACATCATCTTTGCCACCCATTGTCACAACGATTTGGGCATGGCCACTGCGAATTCATTGGCCGCCGTGGCCGGTGGAGCGCGTCAGATCGAATGTACGATCAACGGTCTGGGCGAACGCGCCGGCAACACCGCATTAGAAGAGGTCGTGATGGCGTTGAAAGTGCGCGGTGATATCATGCCCTATTACACTGAAATCGACACGACCAAGATTATGAACATTTCGCGCAGGGTTTCGACCGTGTCCGGTTTCCCCGTGCAATTCAACAAAGCAATTGTTGGCAAAAACGCCTTTGCCCATGAAAGTGGCATCCACCAAGATGGCATGCTGAAAAATGCCGAAACCTTTGAAATTATGCGCCCCTCGGATGTGGGTTTGGCTGAAACCAATTTGGTGATGGGCAAACATTCCGGACGTGCTGCGCTGCGGTCCAAATTAGAGGATCTGGGATATAAACTGGCCGATAACCAGTTAAAGGACGTCTTTGTCCGGTTCAAGGAATTGGCTGACCGCAAAAAAGAGGTCTATGACGAAGACCTGATCGCATTGATGCGCGCTGGCGAAGATGCCGCCAAGGATCATTTGGCGCTGAAATCACTGCGCGTTGTTTGCGGAACAGACGGCCCACAATCGGCGGATATGACGCTGACCATTGGCGGGCAAGAGGTCAGCACAACCGCCACCGGTGACGGCCCCGTTGACGCGACATTCAACGCAGTCAAGGAATTGTATGGCCACACAGCAAAATTGCAGCTGTATCAGGTGCATGCAGTCACCCAAGGCACCGATGCCCAAGCCACCGTAACCGTCCGCATGGAGGATGATGGAAACATCGCAACCGGCCAATCCGCAGACACAGATACCGTGGTTGCCAGCGCCAAGGCATATTTGAACGCGTTAAACCGTCTGTACGTCCGCCGCGCCCGCAGCGGCGAGGACAAGCGCGAAGTGAATTGGAAAGATCAAAGCTGATCCAAGTCTTGATCGCAAATAAGAAAGGGGCCGCTTGGCCCCTTTTTCATATTACGTCATTTATTGGCCATTTAGCCATTAAACCGCGGCCGCACACGGGCCCGCTGCAATTCGATTAACCCCATCTGGGTAAAGCCCACAAAATTAGTTTCCACAATATCGCGACGCAGGGCCGCTTTGATCGCGCTTTCCAATATTTTGCGGTCTTTTTTCGGAATTGGCGCGGGGTCAATGACAATTTGCCCGCCCAGCCCGCGCATCCGCAGTTGCCGGCCCAAATCGCGTGCCATGGCGATGTTCGCCTTTAACGCGGCGGCGGGGGATGTATCGGCACCGGTGTTTACATCAATCGTAATACAGGCGCGGGTGGGTTCGATGTAATAATGACCCTCGGCCATCGCAACGCGCGGTTCGGCCAAGGCTTCGATCTGGTCCAAAATATCATGGGTTTCGAAACAATCATCGTCTTGGACCACATCCGCCGGATCGGACCATTCGCGCCACGCGTAATCATATGGACCATCAGCTGACAGCAACAATTCTGGTGCGCCCTCTTGGTCGGCCAAAACTTGATCGGCCAGATCCAACATGGTCGTTGCATCGTCCAAAATCGCAGCGTCATCGCCATCTGCACAGGATGATCGCATGATCATACCGTGGGCGATGTCGCCGATACCTTCGCGGATGATGCCAATGATTTCATCGCGGCGGTCATCATCTTTGATCGACCGTGATACGTTCAAACCAGGCGCATTGGGGGTGACAATGACATACCGGCTTTTGAATAAAATGCGGTCGGTGACAGGGGTCGCTTTGCCATCTTCGGCCATGCCTGTGACCTGAACCAACAGGGTTTGACCGGGGGACAACCCTTTGACTTGGCGCAAAAAACCGTTGCCATCGGGGGTTTTGACGAAAACGCCACCCTGCCCCTTGATCGGGCGATCGACAACGGCGCGATAAATTGACCCGACACCGGGGGCGTCATGGTCAATGACGAAATCCTGCATCTTGCCATCTTCGATCAATGCGGCGGCTTCGCGGCCTTGGTATTGGCCCAATAATATCTGACGACCCTTCATGACATATCCTTGAATAATTCAAACCCTGCCGCACGTAGCAGCCCTGCGGTTTCAGCAACAGGCAAGCCCATAATCGCGCTGTATGATCCGCTGATCCATGGGATATAGGCCGCAAATGGCCCCTGAATCCCATAACCACCGGCTTTGCCCTGCCAATCATTGGTCGCCAGAACGGCTGTGATTTCCGCGTCCGACAGGGGTTTGACCTTGACTTGGCTGACGACATCACGCTGCCAAACCCGATCACCCGCGCGCACAGCAACCGCCGTAATCACGCGGTGGCGCCGACCCGACAGCAGGCGTAAAAACGCAGCCGCCTGATCCGCGTCATCAGGTTTGCCCATAATCCGACGACCAAGGGCCACGGTGGTATCGCCACACAGGCCCACTTCGCCGTCGTTCAAAGCCAAAGCATTGATTTTGTCGCGCGTCACGCGATTACAATAATCACGGGGGGTTTCACCGCGCAGCGGTGTTTCGTCCACATCCGGCGGACGCACGTCATCAACACGCACGCCAAGTTGCGCCAACAATTCTTTGCGGCGGGGACTGCCTGATCCTAGAACCAGCTTCACTATTTGAAACGATAGTTGATCCGACCTTTGGTCAGGTCATAAGGTGTCATTTCAACTTGCACTTTGTCGCCGGCCAGAACGCGGATGCGGTTCTTGCGCATTTTACCTGCCGTATGTGCGATGATCTCATGGCCGTTCTCAAGCTCGACCCGAAACGTCGCATTAGGCAGGAGTTCCTTTACGACACCGGGAAATTCGAGCAATTCTTCCTTGGCCATGGTTTCTCCTTCTCTAAAGACTGTCCCATCGGGGGGACTTCTAGGCCTATGTACCTAAATCGATAAAAATTCAAGTACCCATTTACCCAAGCTTGCAAACTGTTACTTGATCGCACCGCGGGAATTGGTCATCCCAATGGGTACGATTAAGCACAACGCCATCGCGCCGGACATGGGCGATCTGATCTAGACCCACATCGGCATAGACCCAGCCTGGCCGCCCCATCTGACCCAAGGCCATAATACCCGTGGGCGGAAACCCAGTATCAGGGGGACAAAACACGCCGCCTGCGCCCGTTGCTTCGTCGACGCCGTAGAATCGGGTATCGTCTGATAGCAAGGATGCCATCACCGTAACGCATTGATTTTCCAGCGCACGCGCCATGGATCCAATACGGACCCGCCAATATCCCGATGCGGCTTCGGTACAGGATGGGACCAACAGAATATCAACATCGGCCAAGGCCCGCCCCAGCATCGGAAATTCGCTGTCATAACAAATCAACACCCCGATGCGGCCCAGATGGGTGTCAAATATCTGCAACGGGCCACCAGAACTGACAAACCATTCCTCGCGTTCAAAGCGGGTCATAATCTGTTTATCTTGGCACACTGACCCCACATTTGGCACAACCAGCGCGCAACGGTTGACCATATCACCACCCAAACGCGCCGGCCCTGATCCCATTAGAATCGTCGTATCATATCGGGTGGCACAGGTTTGGTGGATATCCAAAACCTGGTCAAAGTGATCGGCAATAAACCCCAAGGATGCCGCGCGATCTGCAGCCACATCCGCCCCCGCGATTGAACTGATTTCGTTCATCGCATATTCGGGGAACACACATAGATCAGCCCCATTTTCGGCAGCTGTCGCCACCCAAGTGTCGATTTTATCGCGATAACTGTCCCAATTATCATGCCAACTGATGGGATAGGCTGAAGTTGCAATTTTCATAAATCTGTCCTGTGCGCGAACAATGGTTGATGCGGCAACTATGGAACAGGCAGACCACCCTTGTACAGATGGGGAACGATTAGTTCAGGTTTTTTCGCTTGGGTGCCGATAATATCATCGGGGATGTGGATCCTGATGTGGCAAACATATCCATGTCGTCTGACACCTCGGCGGATACGATCAAACATTTGCTGATGTGCGCCTCTTTTTGCAGGCGGGCATGCAGGGAAATGGTCACATCCAAACCACCCAATTCATCTGCAAACAGATAGGCCAGCAATGGCGGTTCTTGGGCCGCATCAATCAAGTCACGCGCCTGTTGAAACGATGCCGCCTGCGCGACCCCGATTTCCAGAAAGCTAAGCCCCCGTTTCAGGGATTGCCAGCTGCCATCGTCACCCCCCATGACCAAGATCCAAGACCCCGAAACATGAGAGGTGCCGTGTTGCAGCAATTTGATCAAATGATCGATAGACACAACAGTATACTCGTTACCAAACTACAGGTGCAGTGTGCCACAGGCCTATCGCCCGAAACAGACACGCATTAGAATACTAACAGGAATTTCGTATCAAAATTGTAAATCAATCACAGCGATATCAGTCCCTCGGGATGAAACCCCTGACTTTGGGATCAGTCTGTTTTTTGATCAATCAGTTCGATCACACGCGGCCCGATATAGGCTACGATTTTGCGAACGCCATCGCGATTTGGGTGAATACCGTCGTCTTGCATAAACTCTTGGATCGCTTGCAGGTTTTCATCGCCGTCTAGCAGGGCATCAAAGAAACTGGGGACATAAAGGGCCGAAAATTCCTGTGCCAAATCGGGATAAATGGCATCAAATTCCGCCTTGTAGTCAGGCCCGAAATTGCCGGGTGCATACATCCCAACGATCAATGCAGGCAGACCGCGATCGCGCAGAATGGATAAAATACCATGCAAATTGTCGCGTGACATGGCAGGCGGCAGGCCCCGCAACACGTCGTTTCCACCCAGCGCCACGATCACGCCATCAACGTCATTCATTAACAGCCATTCAACACGGTCCAGCCCACCAGCCGTGGTATCGCCCGATACACCGCCATTCAAAACGCGTACGTCGCGACCATTTTCGCCCAACCACGCCTGTAGTTGCGGCACCAATCCTTCGTGATCGGGCAGCCCATATCCTTGGGTCAAACTATCGCCCAACGCCAAAATGGTGGCTGTGGGTTGTGCCCATGATATTGACGCGCCTAAAAATAGTAGGCCAAAAACCTTGCTCAGACGGGTAAAGGCCCCATATGTGACCTGTCGCAACAATAACAAAGTTCTTTGAAACATGGCATCTCCTCTTATCTCTCTTACAGATGTGTCCTTATCTTTGCAAAGCAATGCTGGACCCGTCGAAATTTTGAAAAATATCAGTCTAGCAATCAATCCCGGCGAAAGTGTTGGGCTGATCGGACCGTCTGGTTCGGGAAAATCATCCCTGTTGATGTTAATGGGTGGGTTAGAGCGCGCGACAGGTGGCACATTGGCCATAAACGGCGCCACTTTGGGCGATATGAGCGAAGACCAACTGGCACGTTTCCGGCGCGACACCATGGGAATTGTGTTTCAATCATTCCATTTGATCCCGACGATGACCGCCATGGAAAATGTCGCAACGCCGCTTGAACTGGCCGGCCATCGCGATGCGTTTGATCGCTCGCGCGACGCATTGGATCAGGTGGGCCTGTCGCACCGTGCCGACCATTATCCTGCACAGATGTCAGGGGGCGAACAACAACGCGTGGCCTTGGCGCGTGCCATCGTTGGACGGCCCAAATTGTTGCTGGCCGACGAACCAACCGGAAACTTGGATGGTAAAAACGGTGCGGCAGTTATGGATTTGATGTTTGATCTGCAGGCAAAATTTGGGGTCACCATGGTATTGGTCACCCATGATCCCGCACTGGCTGACCGATGCGACCGCACGATCCGCCTGTCTGATGGCACCCTGATGCAAGAGGATGCAGCATGACATCATCGACAGCATTGCGGTTTGCACTGCGCGAATTGCGCGCAGGCTTGGGCGGATTTCGGATCCTGATTGCCTGTCTGGCCATAGGTGTGGCCGCGATTGCCGCCGTGGGCACCGTGCGCAGCGGAATTGAGGCCGGCCTGACCCGCGAAGGCGCCACCATCCTTGGCGGCGATGCCGAGGCGGAATTTACCTATCGCCGCGCAACAGACAAAGAATTGCAATGGATAGCCGAAAACAGCCTGCAATATTCTGAAATCATCGATTTTCGATCCATGCTGACCGCCACGGTCGACGGGCAATCGGAACGTGGACTGACGCAGGTCAAGGCCATCGATGAAAATTATCCGCTATACGGAAATCCGCGCCTGACCAGCGGTCAGGATATTCAGTCTGTTTTGTCCGCTGCTGGCGATGTTCCCGGTATCGTGGTTGAACCCCTGTTGGCCGATCAACTGGGTCTGGCCGTCGGGGATCGCGTGAAATTGGGCACCCAAACCTATGAACTGCGCGATTTGATCGAATACATTCCTGACAGCGCGGGCGATGGGTTCGGATTGGGGCCCCGCACACTGGTGCTTAGCCGCGATCTAGAGGGATCAGGTCTGATTACCCAAGGCACGCTATACGAATCCAAGTACCGCATGAAAACACCACACGGCACCGATTTGGCGCAGCTGGAAACCGCCGCCGATACGGTATTTCAGGGCGCGGGTGTACGCTGGCGCGATTCAAACAATGCGGCACCGGGGATCCAACGGTTTGTCGACCGTTTGGGTGCGTTCTTGATATTGGTTGGCCTGTCGGGTTTGGCAACAGGCGGCATAGGTGTATCCACCGCCGTTCGGGCCTATTTGCAGCGCAAGGTTAGCGTGATTGCCACCCTGCGGTCGCTGGGCGCGGAAAATTCAGTCATTTTTCAAACCTATTTCATGCAAATTGGCATCCTGTCGGGTCTGGGCATTTTATTGGGGTTGGTCATTGGTATTGGTGCGCCCCTGCTGGCGGCGCCCCTGATTACGGCATCATTGCCGTTCCCTGTATCCATTTCAATCTATCCCCAACCCGTGATCGAGGCGGTGATATATGGCGGATTAACCGCCGCGCTGTTTACCCTGTGGCCACTGGCGCAGGCCGAAAATATTCGCGCGGCTGCATTGTTTCGTGATGCGGCGGAAAATGCCTATACCCGACCACGTGTGCCTTATGTCATTGCCATTGTGGTTTTGGTGGCAACATTGTTGGCCAGCGCCAGTTGGTTTACGGGCTCTGCCCAACTTACACTATGGACAGCGGGTGGTGTGATTGGTGCGCTGATCCTGTTGGCATTGACGGCCGCGGGCATCCGTTGGTTGGCCCGCGCACTGCGCCGACGCAGCTATAATTATGCCCGCACACGCTGGGCCATTTCCGCCATCAGCGGCAAAAACGAAGGGGCGGCCGCCATCATTCTGGCCATCGGCTTGGGCCTGTCCGTTTTGGCAGCCATGGGCCAAATTGATGGCAACCTGCGCCAAGCGATCAAAAATGACCTGCCCGAGGTCGCGCCGTCGTACTTCTTTGTCGATATTCAGAAATCACAAATGCCGGAATTTCGTCAAATGATGGCCGATACCCCGCAGGTATCACGCTATGATGCGGCGCCGATGTTGCGTGCGGTGGTTACACAAATCAACGGCAAACCCGCGCTTGACGTGGCACCAGATCATTGGGTTATCCGTGGCGATCGCGGCATCACCTATGCTGAAAAACTGCCCGATCGCTATGCGATTACAGACGGCGAATGGTGGCCCGCAGATTATGACGGACCACCCCAAATCAGTTTTGCCAAAGAAGAAGCCGAGGAAATCGGTTTGGTCCTAGGCGACACAGTCACGGTCAATATTCTGGGTCGTGATATTACGGGCACGATCACCAGTTTCCGCGATGTCGATTTTTCAACGGCCGGAATTGGCTTTGTCATGACCATGAACCCCGCCGCCTTGCGCGGCGCGCCCCACACATTCATTGCCACCGTTTACGCCGATGCAGAGTACGAGGCACAGTTACTGCGCGATCTGGCCGAACCCTTCCCCAATATCACCGCCATTCGGATCAAGGATGCAATTGACCGTGTGTCATCTGTATTGAACTCAATTGCGGCGGCTGTTTCCTATGGTGCTGCGGCAACGTTGTTAACTGGGTTTTTGGTGCTGATCGGATCGGCAATTTCTGCGCAACATGCCCGAAACTTTGAATCAGCAATCCTGAAAACACTAGGCGCC
>Ga0181592_10005059_pt1 | contig 10837 bp, 6 predicted proteins | sample 071ome_20_FD_133755 | JGI IMG/M metagenome (GOLD analysis project Ga0181592, IMG submission 133755) | Coastal salt marsh microbial communities from the Groves Creek Marsh, Skidaway Island, Georgia - 071412BT metaG (megahit assembly) | ecosystem: Environmental > Aquatic > Marine > Intertidal zone...
CATTTCGGCACCGGCAGCTTCTGCAGCTGCAGCGTCTTCCATAGCAACCGCTGTTTGGTACTCAACCGCCGCGGCACCAAACATTTCAAGCTTAGAGAATGGCTCTAGCGTTTCGCCATTGATGTTGTCTGCGCTCGGCGCGGTTTCAAACACGGCCGCGGCAAATATGGTTTCACCGTCTACGCCGTTGTCGCTCTGACAAACACGGTCAGCCGCGGTGTTGGTGTATTTCGCAAATTTGCCTAGGTCAGGAATTTGAGCCAGTTCAGCATCGTTATCCATTGGGTTGATGATTAACGCATATACGGCTGAAGCGATGGTGTTTACGCCTGCCGCCAATTCTTGCATCACACCCACTTCAGGAGCATTTTGATCGGTTACTACGTTTGCTAGTAGCTCACCCACACCATCATAAAGAATGTGTGGCAGCTGAGGGTTGCCGTTGTTCAGACCACCTAATTCGCGGCTCTGTGCTTGGCCCATACCGTCGATGATGTCTTGAATGAGGTTACTTTGTGGATCGTTCACTCCGGCAGCCACGGTGATGGTGTTGTCGTGAATGTTGATACCGCGAGTAAGCGGGCTCCAGCCATCTAGGTATTCGGTGGCGTATGGGTGAATGTCACCATAGCTCATTACCGCTGGGGTATTTTCATCACCGTCAGCACCGCCTACATCTTGATTCGGCAGAGCGGCCACGCTGGCATCTGGCATCATGTACGAGGTAATCGCAATAGACGTCGTCTGGTGGTCAGAGATGGTGTTGTTGAAAATCTCAACGTCCGACGTAGAAAGAACGATGACGCCGGTACCTGGTGGTACGATGTGTACGCCACCGGCAAAGTCACTGGCGTTTGCAAAGTTCGGTGCGTTGTTGGCGATTACGTCGTTATCGAAGATACGTACACCCGAACCGTATAGGCCGTTACCGATCGGTAAATCGAAAATTAAGATACCGCCAGTGTTGCCTTCGGCCGTATTGCCGTAAACGTCAGCATTGGTCGAGTTTTCAATTTCGATACCGGCAACGTTTTTCGTGGCGATGTTGTTACGAACCACGATGTTGTGGGATTGGCCAACGTAAACGCCCGCATCCGCTGAACCCTTAACGAAACAGTCTTCAATGAGAACGTTCTGTGTTTCAACCGGGTAAAGGCCATATGCGCCGTTGCTAGACTGATAATCCGTTTCCCATACGGTGGATACACTGCGAAGCACGATACCGTCGGTATCTTTTAGTTTGATGGCGTTGTTGGCGGCTTCAAATACACCAAGGTCTTCCATAGTAATATTTTTGGTGTTCTTAATGAAGAAACCGTCGCCCGCTGTGCCAGTGAAATCAAGCGCCGTTAGGCCGCTATTTTGAGTGGCTGCTTCAGACGCGGCTTCTGGCATGCCCGCACCTTTGATGGTCAGGTTGGTAACCATGGTGTCTTGACCAAGGCTGCCGTTACCATCGAAGCTCAGGCTGCTGCTGATCGTGTGTTTACCTTCAGGCAATACAATCGTGTCACAGGTTTTCGCTGTGTTGAGTGCTGTTGAAAGCTCTTCGGACACGGATGTTTCGTTAGCCAATACATTGGCTGCGATATCTACGGTGCGGCCAGAAGAACAGTCGACGACACTTAAGTCACCGCCTGTGGATTCGTCATCACTGCCACAGCCCACTAGGGCTATGCCTGCTGCGACCGCGGCAGCCAGTTTTAAATGTTTTATTGTTTTCATGGTTACCCTCTTAGACTACGGATTTGTAGTAGCTAAAAGGGTATGAAGAATGGCGGATTAAGGGCAGGTGATATTTGGCCGTTTTGGTTGTTATATAACCAAATGACCTAATACCACATTAGACCATTTGATACGTTTTTCGGTAATGACTTGGGGTTTTTCCCACCCACTTTTTAAAGGCGTGCCGAAAGTTCGTGACGTCGCTAAATCCAATGAGGTTACTGATGTCTTCAATGGTGATTTCTGTCCGAGTTAAATACTCGATGGACAGCTGGCAGCGCACCTTGTTGAGTATTTTCTGATACGAGGTACCAAGGTTCGCCAATTGTCGACGCAAGGTACGGGAACTCACTTTGAAGGCGCTGGCGAGCATTTCGATGTCGGGGTAATCACCCGCGCAACTCACTAGGATTTGTTGAATTTCATTGACCAGTGAGTCTTTTTGTTTGATCTGTTCGAGCAATTCATTGCAATAAGACAAGTATTGGGTGCAGTCAGAGTGATTGCCTTCTTTACGTTCTCGCTGAAGCTCTTTTAGGTCAATTTCCCATGCATTGAAATCGGCGTTAAATACCACTGGGCAGCCGAACAGAGCTTCGTATATGTGACGATTAGGCTCATCGTCAAAGTCAAAATGCACCTTGCTGTAGTTTAGGTCGTCGCCGAATATGCTGCGTGCCACATGCAGTCGAGCACTCATGCTGAGGGCGGCGAAGAAGGCGATGCAGTCGTCATCGAGCCCTTGAACATTGAACAGCTTGCATTCTAAATGGTCTCCAACCACCAATTCAGCTCGCTTAAACACGTTGCCCAATAGAGAGTTGTATTTGTCCGCGAGCATAAGGGCATGCTGAAGGTTAGCTGTGGATGCGAAGGCATAGCCAAACACACCTAGATCATTGACGCGATAGCTTTTACCCGCCAATGCACCACTGATAGGGCCATAGAGTTTGGAACAATATTGAAAGGCCGACAGCACCTTGTGCGCAGGCACAAAGTCATCGTTTAGGTCTTGCCTTCGAATCTGAATATGATTCATCAAGCCATCGGATTCTTGCGTTCCTTCTTGATCGAGGTAACGAAGGATATTCCTTAGCTCGTAAGACGGGTAAGGCTGATCGCCTAAGACCGATAAATTAATTTGTGGATGTTGAGCTACCGTGCTCGCGTTCATGTTTCACCCGCCACATACCGCGTCGTGCTTTCGCACGTGTGGAAAATCGTTATTGTTGTCAGGGCCAAGAATCCAATACTAAAGTACCAAAGATTTGGGAGCTAGTGTAATCTGCCTGACAAAGTCACATTTTTGATGGCTGGCCATTTTCCACACCATAAAAAACGGTGCTGTAACGTTTTTCGGTGTTTGTGTAACGAACTGTTATAATTGGCCAGCTTTCACTTTTATGGTCATAAGAAACCGTAGTTTTATTCGAGAATCAAGTGTCTTATAACGATCGTTTTTCTGGTATCGCCCGTTTGTACGGAATTGAGGCGGTAAACGCATTTAAAACATGCCATGTGAGTATCATCGGCATTGGAGGGGTCGGCTCTTGGATTGCCGAGGCATTGGCTCGTACGGGTTTTGAGCACATCACCCTAGTGGATATGGATGACATTTGTGTCACCAACACGAACCGCCAAATCCATACCCAGGTAAATACTGTCGGTGAGCTTAAAGTCGAGGCTATGGCGTCAAGGCTAAGGGCAATAAACCCTGACATTCAGGTAAACCCAGTTATGGACTTCTTGACCAAAGACAATCTCGATACGCTATTGGTGGACACGGACTTCGTGATTGATGCGATCGATTCAGTAAAAGTAAAAGCGGCGTTGATCGCTTGGTGTAAGCGTCGAAAAATTCCGGTGGTGACCACGGGCGCGGCAGGTGGTCAGACAGACCCCACGCAAATTACCGTGGGCGACATCAACAAAACCTTCAATGACCCTTTGGCTAAAAAAGTTCGAAGCCTATTGCGTCGCGAGTATGGTTTTTCTCGAAATGCCAAACGTACCTATGGTGTGCCCTGCATATTCTCCACTGAGCAGCTTAAATATCCACAGCCTGACGGCACGGTGTGCCAGCAGAAGTCGTTTGAAGAGGGAGCGGTCAAGCTCGATTGCTCAGGTGGCTTTGGTGCTGCCACCATGGTCACGGCCACCTTTGGCTTTGTGGCTGCCAGCTACGTGGCTCAAAAGTTGGCAGACAAAGCCAATGCCGCTGCTAAGAAATAGAATCTCTTGACCCATGGCGATTCTGTTTGAAGCACTGAAAAATGGCTCTTGTTATCAAGTCCGGTCGGCCGGGGCGACTCGCCGCTTGTATAGCAATGGGGTTCTTCACAGTCAATGGAACCCTAATCAGCTAATATCTGGGGCCATTTGGGATTTGATGATACTGCCCGGCTTCTTACCTAAGGCTGCCCCTAAGCGCATACTGATGTTGGGTTTAGGGGGAGGAACCTCGGTACATTTGATGCGGCATTTTTTTCCCGATGCCCATATCACGTGTATCGAGCTAGACCCTTTGCATATTCGGATCGCACAAAACTGGTTTGACCTGCCCAAGCAGAATGTGACGGTGGTGAAAGGCGATGCTTATGGTTTTCTGAATGATTCGACTGAGCAATTCGACTGGATTTTCGATGATGTGTTTCAGCATGTGTCAGGTGAGCCCAGTCGTGAAAGCCAAGCGTTTGCGTTGCTGGATACCTATCGTCACTGTCTCGCTAAACATGGACTATTAAGCTTTAACATGATTGGTCGAACCCAGTTTGAACAGGTGCAGTCTTTGTTGCCTGCGTTTTCTTGCGCGAATCATTTTCGCCATCCCTTGTACGATAATCGCATTGTCAGTTTTGGCGACCACTGGGTCGATAAAAAGGCGTTTGTTGCTCGATTACGTCAACACAAAATGCTAGATAAACGCTATAAAACGTGCCGTTTACGCTACCACCTCCGTGAGCTAAAACGCTCTTAAATTGCACCTCAATAACATACTTTTCGTCACCAATCGTAGGTGGCATTTGGCCAATCTGAGAATTGTTACAGGAAGTCAACTTTCTGAAAAAATAGGTCACCTTGCCCGCTGCTTTCTCCTGTTACAGTGCCCGAAAAATTCTGAAGCTGAATCAGAATGAGGTGAACGTGGCGGTACAATTTTCTTTAGGCCCTAATCAGCGTGTGAGTACATCGTTTGTGGGCCAATACTTATTTTCTCAATCGGTAAAGCAGGTTGATAGACCATTGGCGGATGCCATTGCAGGTGAGGGCCAATGGAGAAAACACTATGGTCGGCATCTGTTGGCTTACCAACAGGCTGCGAGCGAGAATGTCACAGCGGCTCAGTTGATGGCCAGTGAAGGTTTGAGCCAAGCTCATCAAGTGTTTCAATTTGAAACGCCGTTCGGTCGAGAGTCACTGCGAGACGTCATGCAAAAAGCGCTCTTAGACGGTGGCCGCTTTCGTGTGGCGACGGCTCATATAAAAGGGCAGGCACCTGAAGTGAATAAAGCGTATCTCTCTCAGGTGTTGGGTTCGTCACTCGACTCATTTCAGGCGCGTTTAAAACAATGGGTGCAGCAAGGTGTGGTGGAAGCTAGCCACTACGATGACGTGGCAAACCTGTTAAAGCATCCTCAGCGCTTAAATTTGAAAGGTCAGGTGTTTGTGGTGCTGGGAGCCACCTCTGAAGTGGGGCCATTAAGAACCTTATTGGCTTTGGGCGCGACGGTTTACGCTGTGTCACGTCCCAGTGCAGAGCGATGGTCAGCCTTGATTGACTTTGCTCGCTCGACGCCAGGTTGCTTAAAAATTCCATGCAAAGGCATTGAGCAAGCAAGGGTAAAGCAGGCCGATGACCATCAGGTTGCCCAATGGGCGGGTCTCGACTTGTTGGAAGATACACCAGAGATTGCACCTTGGTTGTTAGAAATACCTGAGCCTTTCACTTTAGGATGTTATGCCTATTTACATGGCGAAGCTCATGTACGAGTCGTGATGGCCATGGATGCAGTGACGGACGCCGTGTTGTCTCGACGCCATGATGTGTCATTGGCCTACCTATTGACCCCTTCGGACTTGTATACCGTAAAGCAAGATATCATTGATGCGAACCAGGCCACTCGCCAGTGGGGTTTTATTGCAAAGAGTCTTAGACGTTCGATTAAGTGTTTGTCGTTAGGCCGTTGGTTCAGCCACAACATTGTTTTAGAAGGCACCGATAACCAAGGTGACGCTTATGGTGTTTTGGATAATCTGGTGCCTCAGCAGGGGCCAAACTATGTGTTGGCGAAACGCATTCAACGTTGGCGCGCCATCGAGGCTTCGCGACAAGGGGTGGCGGTGAGTTGCAATGTCGCCCCTGCGGCGTCAACCCAATCGGTGATGACCCGGCCGCTGTTTTTAGCTGCCAGTATGGGCGCTGAAGCATTTGGGGTGAAGGTGTTCTCACCTAAAGACGTTAATTTAGTGATGACTCTGCAAATGCTCCATGACGTTAAATCGGGCACGATACGGGAGCAGGGCGAAAACCTATTTTTACGCGGGGCAAATCACGGTGGTGCATGGCGCATGGGTTTCCAGTTTCGATCATTGCTGCTATTGAGTGTGGCGGCGGGATTTTACCGGAAATGGTTCAAGCGTCGTACAGACTCAACAGGTTCTTTGTACTCGGATATTAGCGCATCTTAATGCCTTAGGAGACTGATTTCGTGTGCTTTTCCCGATGACTTCCGTTGTGTCTCATGGCAATAGGCCTTTCTGTCGGGTAGCCCAAGTTCACTTGGGCTTTTTTTATTTCTAGCCCCCGCGGTTACCGTGATAACGGGAACCCAAAGTCACTCTTTGTCCTCTTTGCCCCTAGTCAGAAACCCATGGGCTATGTCACTGTAGCTAAAAAATAATAGGTTTGTCTTTATGTCTTTTTCAAAAAAACGACTCGTGTTCAGTGCGGTGGCGGTTATGTTCGCCCTTGGTCTTTTTGCATGCGCTTGGGTATATCAATTTTTGCAAGGCAGCTTGCCACAGTTAGAAGGGACCGTTGATTCGCAGGGGTTGAATGATGCCGTCACAATTCAACGGGATGCGCAGGGGATACCCACAATTGATGCGAGTCACCCGGAGCAGGGGCGTGAAGACACGGCATTTGCATTGGGGTGGCTACACGCTCAAGAGCGTTTCTTCCAAATGGATTTACTTCGACGCAATAGTGCGGGTGAGCTGAGTGTGTTGTTTGGTGAAAAGGCCGTTAAATTTGATTCGAAGATGCGCCTGCACCAGTTTCGTCAACGGGCTCAAAGGGCCGTAGAGGCGCTACCGATACCCCACAAAGATATATTGATGGCGTATACCCAGGGTGTAAACGAAGGTCTAAACCATTTGGACAATAAGCCATTTGAGTACGGTTTGATCGGGCTTGATCCTGCCCCTTGGCAACCAGAAGATTCTGCTTTGGTATTGTTATCTATGTACATTGACTTACAACCAGAGTGGAGTGAAACCGAACGCTCATTTGGTGTGATGAAGTCACTGTTGCCGGAAGATTGGTTTGCCTTTTTAACGTCCCAAGGAGGGGAGTGGGATGCCCCGCTAACCGGCGAGCCACTAAAAGCCATTTATCAGCTTCCTAAAAAACCATTAAAAGAATTTCAGTTAACCGATGATGCGTTAGCGGCCATTGATTATGCCTTTGAGGATCAAATTCACTTAGGTTCCAACAACTGGTCAGTGAACGGATCGTTGACACGCCATGGTGTCGCCATGGTGGCGGACGATATGCATTTAACGTTGCGTGCGCCGAACATTTGGTATCGTGCATCCTGGTATGTCAATGCCGAAGGTGAGCGTCGCCGCGTAACGGGTGCTTCACTGCCAGGAGCACCGGCCATCGTCGTGGGGAGCAACGAACACATCGCTTGGGGCTTCACAAATAGTCAGGGTGATTATCATGATGTGATTGTGTTGAATCTTAATGAAGATAAGACAGCCTACATGACGCCAGATGGCTGGCAGTCATTTGAGATTCAGCGCGAGGACATTGACGTCAAAGGTCAGCCAAGTCAGCCACTCGATGTGAAGCGAACCGTTTGGGGGCCTGTGATTGGCGAAAATGAACAAGGGCAATGGTTAGCAATGCGCTGGGTCGCCCACGATGTGGAGGGCATTAACTTCCGTTTGTTGGATTTCGAGCAGGCGAGCACCGTGCAAGAAGCCATTGCTATTGGCAACGAGGCTGGGGTACCGGGTCAAAATCTCAATGTGGTGGATCGTACGGGGCAAAACGCGTGGACCATTATGGGTAGATTACCCAAGCGATTTGGCATGGATCACTATGATGGACACTTAACCTTGAACCAACTGCCGCAAGATTGGAGCACGGGAGATAAAGGCTGGTCTGGGTATCTTACGTCCGAGGAATACCCAAAAGTGATCAACCCCGCACACGGTCGTATATGGACGGCAAACGCGCGCGTGGTCAGTGATGATGATTTAACGAAAGTGGGTATTCATCGCTATGCTCTGGGTGCGCGTCAGAAACAAATTCGCGATGATTTGTTTGCCTTGGAGCAGTTTACACCGCAAGATTTTCTCGATATCCAGCTGGATGATCGCGCACTCTTTTTGACACGCTGGCAGCAACACCTTTTTGAATTACTTACTCAAGCCAACCAGCAAGGTGAGTATGATGAAGCGCTATCCCTTTTGCAGCGCTGGGAAGGCCGAGCCAGTGCTACTAGCGTCGGTTACCGAATGGTGAAACGGTTCCGTGAAGCCGTCGTGGATAAAACGGTCGGTGAAGTGTTTCGATTCGTTAAGCAAAACAGTAATGAGTTCTGGCCGACGGAAGCCGACAATTTTATTGAGTACCCAGTATGGCAGCTGATCAGTGAGCGTCCGGCTGTGCACATTCCCGCAGGATTTGATAGTTGGGATGCATTTGAATTAGCCGCCATTGATGACGTACTGATGAAAATGACCGAAAACGGGGAGCAGCCTCTTTCGCAGGCCACGTGGGGGCAGGTCAATATGTTGAACATCGCCCATCCGATTACAAAGGCATTACCGGTTCTCAGTGGTTTCTTAAATATGCCAGCGGAGCCCATGAGTGGGGACACTTATATGCCCCGTGTACAGAAACCGAGTTCTGGTGCGTCTCAACGATTTGCAGTATCACCGGGTCGTGAACACGAAGGGTATTTTCATATGGCCACCGGTCAGAGTGGCCACCCCATGAGTCCATATTATGATGTTGGGCATCAAGATTGGGTGCAAGGCATCGCCTCACCATTCTTGCCACAGCAAACACAATGGGTGTTGACGTTACAGCCAGAGCAATAGCGGTGGCTTTCGAATAGGTAAATAAAAAAGGCCGTCAAGGTTCAACCTTGACGGCCTTAATTTTTCGCTAAAAACCCCTCAATTAATTTTGCTTTAGGACCACACGGTAACGAGGACTGCCGTGTTCAAGGCGATCAACGGCTTCGTTAATGTGATCAAAATCGAAGACTTCCACCTCTGGTTCTAGCTGGTGACGAGCGGCAAATGACAACATCTGCGCGATGGTGCTGGGTGCCCCAACCGGTGAAGCCGAAATGGATTTTTGCCCCGGCATGAGAGAGAACACGCTCATGTTGATGGGCTCAAGCACCGCTCCTAGAAAGTGGAGTCGGCCTTTGGGTTTTAGTGTTTGCATGTAGGCTTCCCAGTTGAGGCTGACATTCACAGTGGAGAGAATCATGTCAAACTGGCCCTTTGCATTTTTTAGTGCCTTGGCGTCTTTCGAGTCTAATGTGTGGTGAGCACCTAATTCTAAGGCTTCTTGGCGTTTGCTTTCGGAAGAGGTGAAGGCGGTTACCTCGCAACCCCAGGCGTTTAAAAACTTCAATGCCATGTGGCCTAGGCCACCGATGCCGATCACGGCCACTTTTGAGGTGGGTTTTAAATCGAATTGAACCATCGGATTGAATACGGTGATGCCACCGCAAAATAAGGGGCCAGCTTTCTCACTACTTAGGTTGTCGGGCAGTGCGACCACACTGGTGGCTTGCGCACGAACCTTATCTGCAAAGCCGCCGTGGCGTCCAATGATGGTCCCTTGGGCTTGTTCACAAAGGTTGTGATCGCCTTCCATGCAGCTGCCACAGGTGTTGCAGTAGGAACTGTGCCATCCGAGTCCGACTCGATCACCCTCTTTGAACTGAGTGACGTGCTTACCCACGGCGCCGATTCGGCCAGCCACTTCGTGACCCGGTACAAACGGGTAGCGCGTCATGCCCCATTCGTTACGCATCATACTGATGTCACTGTGACAGATCCCGCAGTACTCCACGTTAATTTCCACTTCATGGTCACCCAAAGGGCCTGGATCGAATTCAAAAGGTTCCAGCTTGCCGTTCGGCTCTTGTATCGCATAGGCTTTGATCATGGAGACTCCTAGGTAGAGATTAGTCGGGCCACAGTATTAAACTAAATTGCGCGCAACTCAATTAAAAAGCCGCTAAAAACTGCGTCCCATAGAATGAACAACACCCTAACAGGTGGAGGTTTACAAGAGTATACGCGCCAGCCGTGTTTCTGGATGTCCCCAGCTTGCTTGCCTGAAGAGGGATTGGCGTCGAGCTAGGGACAACTAAGGTGACGTGCGCATTAACAGAAGGGAAAGCATGGAAATGGATACCTGCCTGCGCAGGTATGACGGTGTGGCGCACTCATTATGATGTAGGTCGGACTTCAGTCCGTCATGGTCTTTCGTGCTTTTTTATAAGCACCCATGAACATAAAACGCTAAGGAAATGGATACCTGCCTGCGCACGCAAGACGCCTAGCGGCGTTCAAAGAATCGCCCGCAAGCGGCCTCCTACAACCATACCGTCCCCCCGACCCGAGCAGCCACCCCTCCGTCATCCCCGACGCGCGAAGCGCTTTGATCGGGGATCCAATGCGGGTGTTTGATGAAATGCGTGTGGTGACTGGAAACTAAAAAAATATTAAACGCTAAGGAAATGGATACCTGCCTGCGCAGGTTTGACGGTGTGTCGCACTAAAGTACGACCTACAGTGGTGTGTGGCGCATTCACCATGTTGTAGGTCGGACTTCAGTCCGTCATGGTCTTTC
>Ga0181592_10005060_pt1 | contig 10836 bp, 9 predicted proteins | sample 071ome_20_FD_133755 | JGI IMG/M metagenome (GOLD analysis project Ga0181592, IMG submission 133755) | Coastal salt marsh microbial communities from the Groves Creek Marsh, Skidaway Island, Georgia - 071412BT metaG (megahit assembly) | ecosystem: Environmental > Aquatic > Marine > Intertidal zone...
TCTCAAATATTGAAGATAGCTCTTCAATTTCCTGAGGAGATAGATTATCGTTTTTTTCGTTTAATTTATCAGTCATAGCAATGGCTACTGTACTAAGAATTCTGTAAAAAGAACTCTCTCAACACCTCCAAATCCCTCTACAAATTCTAGCTCTGCATTAATAACTACCGCCAGCTCTTCGCCAACTCGCTGCCTAAAGTCTTCCTCGAGGGTCTCATCCTCAGTGATAAAAGATAAATGTTCGAGAATTGCAGACCTAACAGCAAGCTCATGTTTAACTATGTTATCAATTACTTGCTGATCATAATGAGTACTTATTGTTAGTCCAAGCTGCATTACCTTCCTAGAATTCAAGACATTAACCGTAAAAGTTTGACCAAATTGGTGATACAAGGTATCGAGTCTTGTAGATCCAGGAACCTCTAGCAATTGAGGAAGGCTTGAATCATCAGAGCTTGCATTAGTATTAGAATTATTAGTTTGCTCACTACCTTCCAGCGATGCTAATCTAGCTTCAAGATCTTCATTCGTTGCCAGTACACCCGTATAAAATAATACACTAAAAATAATACCTATTAATAAAAGTACTGCTAAAAATACTACACCACCAATAATTATAATTTTGCGTTTTGAGCGTACACCTTCTTCCGCACCAACTATCTCTTCTGCCATGATATCACCTAATAATTTTTAGTCTGAACAGTGTCAAACAAGCTTATCGATATTGTAAGGACTTATAGGATCGATTCTTACATTAGCTTCGTCAACCTCTTCCATTAGCATTAAATCTTGCTCTTTATTACTTAATGGATCAGATTCCGCTTGATCCATTAATTGCTTTTGTGATTCCCCACCATAATTTCCATCATTCGATGAAATATTAAGCTCTATTGAGTTGAAATTACTAATAGTATTTTTAAGAGAAGACGCATTTTCTTTCAAAATATCAGCTGTGTTTACGTTTTCACTTATCAAATTTATCTTGATTCCATGCTCCTCAGAATATTCTATATTAACTTCCAAAGAACCTAGATTTTCAGGGTGTAGGTTGGTTGTAAATTTATATATTCCTTGCGCGCCTGATTGCATCAGCCCTGTAACTGAAGAGGAAATATTTTCCACAAATTTTCCAAATATATTACGTGGCGATAAATCTCTACCTTCTTCAGATACGGATCCTTCGCTAACGAATTTTGACAAGTCAAGTACATTGTCTTTATGTACCAAATAATCAACATATTTTGAAGCATGAAGATTTGAAAGGGGCTCGTTCGAACTATTGGAAGTTCCTGCTTGATGGGCATCGTTAACATCAAGTGAATTTTTTTCAAACTCCTGAAAAACTCGTTGAGAAGCTTGGATAGCAACATTTGTTGATGTTTTCGAAGTTATATTATTTTCAATATTCTTGTTTAATACAATAACATCAATCTCATCTGTAAATTCTTCATTTATGTTATGAGTTCTGCTAATAGCATTTAAATCACTTTTAGAAAGCTTTTCTGATTTTGATATTTCATTAGAAATTTCTAAATATTTTTCTGCATTACTGTTTAAAGGCTTGTCGCCGATATTTTCACGCGCAACGTTTTGAGACGCTATTCTGTTAGACATTTGAATTTCATTGCCATGATTTACGGCGCCTGAATTATCATTATGGTCTTGGCTGCTGTAATTATATTTTTGATAAAATCTATCATAAGTTACAATCTTATCCAGTAGGACTTTATCATTGCTACTCATCGAATTTGTATTTGCAGTAATGCTGTCAACTATAGAATCATTAGAATTTGAATTTTTGATAGCTATTTTGTTGGTTGATTGATCAGTATTTGATTCTATTAAATTTGTATGGTCTGCATTATCTGTATGAACAGAAGAATCTTGAAAGTTATATCCAAGCAATATTGGTCTTTTATCGTTTAAATTTTTTATTATGATTTTAGGAGTATTTACTAAATTATCTTTATTAAACTCTTTGTCATCAAGGTTGGCGAGCGCTTGTCCCAAGTCCAATTTAGGGTATCTAGGCGCAGAACTATCTTTACCGAAAAGAATATGATCTTCATTAACAAAATCAGTTCGCATCTTTACTTCATCATTTTTATCTAAATTTGTTTGTGAAGAAGTTGAAGAATCTCCTCTATCTAAAATAGTTGATAGATCCGCAGAAGGGGGACTTATGGTAACAACCCTAGTGTTTTCTTCCGAGCTTTCAGCCAGAGCAGATAAGATATTTTGATTGAAAGTAACTGATTCCTTGTCATCAGAAGTCAATGAAAGCGGTAAAGATTTGCCACTTGTTGCCACTTTTTCCGGCGAACCATGTGCATCCTTTAACTTGAGTGTATTTTCTAGAATAACTGAAAAAAGAGACTCGTTAGCATCATTTCCTTTATTAACAGTTACTTGGGAGGATATATTAGATACAATGTCTATAACATCATACTTATTAGTCGCATCTATTTTCATTTTTTGTTTTCTGCTTTATATAAAAAATTTAGTAATTCTTAATATATAAGCAATATTCATTCCAAGTATGAATTAAGTAGTTAGAATTTATCTATCATGTATCCTCTTAAAGCAATTTCTTCAAATTCATTATTTAAACCTTTTTCTTGTTCTGCTGATTGCACCTTTAAAGAGTTCTCGTGGAGTTTTTCATATTTGTATAGCTCTATTTTTTGCCTGCCTATTATCTTAGAGATATTATTCATTTTATTTTGATAGTTACTTTGCACCTTACTGAGACCTTTTTTTGCATCAGTCAATTTGTTTATCATATCTACTCTATTTTTATATAGTAGGAAGCTTGGTTCTACATCAATATTTTTAATACCGTAAATATATTCTTTTATAATCTTGTCTATATTTTCAATTCTAGAATTTAAATTTTTAATTTCAGAATCATAACTATCTCTCGCTAATTTTAAAGATTCAATTATTGATGTCTCTTTTTGTGCAAGTGTCTGCCATATTTTTAAATTAGACATTTGAATCCATTATATTAATAAGATTTTCCATGGAGTCATCAAATAATACTTTTTCATGACTATCCTGAACTAAGAATTTATCAATTTGTGATTTTATTTTTATCGCCATATCAATTTCCTTATCAGACCCCGCTGCGTAGGCACCAACCTGAATCAAGTCTTCTTTTTGCTTATATAATGTCCAATATTTTCTAAGTTTTTGGGAATATGCAAACTGCTTTGCATTTAATAATGTCGAAGATAGTCGAGATATTGAGCCCTCTAAATCAATCGCAGGATAGTGAGCCGAGTCCGCTAAAGATCTTGAAAGCATTATCTGCCCATCTAGCGTTGCCCTTGATAGGTCAACTATAGGATCATTTTTATCATCACTTTCAGCTAATACTGTATAGAAAGCCGAAATTGAACCATGATTGTTTTTTCCCATTCCGGCTCTTTCTATTAGCTTTGGTATTAAACCAAATACTGAAGGGGTATAACCCTTAGTTGTGGGCGGCTCCCCAGTAGCTAATCCTATTTCTCTTTGCGCATGCGCTACACGAGTAAGACTGTCAAAAAGAAGTAAAACTTTTTTACCACGACCAGCAAAATACTCAGCTATTGCATGACTATATTTTGCAGCTTTAATTCGCATTACCGACGAGACGTCTATTGGTGCCGCGACTACGATTGATTTCTTTAAACCATCTTCTCCAAGAGTATTCTGTATAAATTCCTGTACCTCTCTGCCCCTTTCTCCAATTAACCCAATTATGACCACATCGGCATTGGTATTTCTAGCCAACATACCTAGTAGTACACTTTTACCTACACCAGACCCTGCAATTAGGCCAACTCTCTGGCCTTCACCAAAGGTTAATGCTGAGTTAATAGCTTTTACTCCGGTATCTAAAATATCTTTTACCTTACCTCGTTCCAATGGATTTATAGCCTGCCCATCTAAAGCAATTGTATGATCGAAATTTATAGGACCCTTATTGTCGATCGGATTCCCTTGCCCATCGATCACTCTACCAATTAGCTCTTCTCCTACTTGACAGTGGGAATCATTCTTTAAAATCCTAACTAAACTTCCTGGTTTTATCCCATCTATTGTCTGCAAAGACATTAAATAGGTTTTTGACTCATTGAAACCAACTACCTCGGCATCTATATATTTATCTTTACCATTTTTTACATGTATCTGGCATTGGGCTCCTATTTCAACTGACAACCCTATTACTTCAATTGTAAGTCCTACAACCCTGACAACCTTTCCTACAATTATTGGTACCGAGTAAGGTAGGGATTCTGTTATATCAAACAGCTCCTCAGCAAAGATATTTTTATAATTAAGGGTGTTCATTAATTCTTTTTAGGTGCTAATATATTTTGCACTATCTGATCTATTCTATTATTTTTTATACTTTCGATGTTCTTATCGCCAAGCGTAATTTTTACACTACCCTTTTCAAGACGATGATCTGGAATTACACTAAGCTTTTCATTTTTAATATGTCTTTTAATAAATATTTCTTCTTCAGGATTTAAATATAAATTTATTTTTTCTGGTTGATAATCACCATATTCTTTTAACATAGTGCTAATAATTTTTTCGATTGATCTTTTACTTTCCTTCAACTCGATATGCATAATTGACTCTATAGCTTTAATGATTAAACTTTTCATTGGCTCATAGAAACTTTCAAAATCAGCATTATTTTCTTGGATTTTATTAATAATATTGTCTAGGATTTCAATCTTTTCATTAAACTCATCTTCTTCGTTATTTTTGCACTCGTTATATCCTTGTAAATATTTTTCTTCACCATATTTTACATACTCCTCTTCTGAATATATTTTGCCATGATGCAGATCTTTTTCTTTTTTATCATCATCTATTTGGCTTGATTTTATATCAATATCTCTTTTTAAATCTGATGAAATCTCCATCTCCTCATCTACAATATCTTCATCAAGCGGTATCGATGCAGCTACATCCTTCTCAGCTTCAAGTAGATCATTTTTTTTAATTTCTTCGTCTTCCTGTTCTCCCTCATAGTGCAAGTTAGAAACAGACTCAACATTAGGGGGCGACCATGCCTTAAAGTGGCCTTTTGTCTTCTCTGATTTAAAATTCAATCCAGCAACAAAATCACCCTCCTGGATCTTCCTAAGCACAGACATTTCGTCATGTTGAGTCATATCAGACAAAATCATCACCCCGACCTGCTAAGACAATTTCACCTGCATCTGATAATCCACGAGCAATCCGCAAAATATCTTTTTGGGCCTCCTCTACATCACTTATTCTAATTGGACCCTTATCTTCCATCTCATCTAGAAACATTAATCGAGCTCTTTGGGACATATTCGAAAGGAATTTTTCTTTAACAGTTTCTGCCCCACCCTTCAATGCCGTCATAAGTAGGTCGCTATCAACACTTCTCATTAATGTCTGAACGCTTCGATTATCAAGCCCATCAAAGTTTTCAAAGGTGAACATGTTATCTTGGATTTGATTTGCCATTTCATCATCTATACTCGAAACTCCAGTTAAAATTGCACCTTCCATATCTGTTTTTGTATAGTTCATTATTTTGGCAGCATGCTTGATACCCCCAAAGCTTGATGCTTTAGCTGTAGAGCTGGAAGAAAATTGTTTCTGCATTACTGCTTCTAGTTTGTTCATCGCATTGGGATGCACAGTTTCTAAAGCTGCAACCCTATGAACAACTTCTGCCCTTATGTCTGCTGGTATAAAATTCAACACATCAGCAGCGATATCATAATCTAAGACAGAAAGTATAATTGCTATGATTTGAGGATGCTCATCGATTACCATTTCCCCAATCGATCTTGCGTCCATCCATTGCAAGATATCTAGCCCCTTACTACTTGAGCCCGGCATAATTCTTCCTAAGACAGAGGCCGCTTTATCATCGCCTAAGGCTTTTGTAAAAACGTTAGTTACATAATCCCTAGCACCTAAACCAATGTTTGTTTGTTTTTTAATAGTCTCTACAAAATCGTCGAGAACTACATTTACTGCCTCTTGCGAAAGATCCGAGACACTTACCATCGTGGAACCGAGATTTTGAACTTCTCTGGGTGACATGAAAGTTATTATTTCAGACGCCTGTTCCTCACCAAGCAGTAATAAAATTACAGCTGCCCTCTCAGATGGACTAAGAAGTTCCATGGTTTTTTCTACTTCTGTTGACTCAGCTAACTGTTCTTGTGTTTTAGGTATATCGGCCATATCAGTATTCCTTAATTTCTAGGGGCATTAAGCATTTTCTTAAGAAGACTGGCCACTCGTGAGGCATCTTCCTCAACAAGCACTCTAACTATTGCCACCTTGTCATCATAGGTATTAGCAGTATCGAACATGTCAGCCGTAACATTTGTCTTTCGTGGCTTCAGTCTGGCCTTAATATCCGCCAATGTTTCGCCTGTTTCTTCTGCTCTCTCAAGCATCTCTTTCTCTGTACGTAAAACTCTTCCACCGTCAATGACGCCTCCATCTTCAAGTGGGATATCTTCTTCGTCTAGAGTGTCAATTTCATCTTCTGAATCTGCGCCAAGCATTTTCTGTTTTGAATCTCCAGCATCCCCTTTAGACTTGGTCTTAATTTTCAAAGGAACTCCAAGCATTCCATACACTACAGGCCTCAAAACCATCAGCGAAAATATAATAAAGAATATAAAGATAGTAACTAATTTTATATAATCGATATACATTTCATTCTGATACCATTGAGTTTCAACCACCTCTTCTTCTGCAAATTTCGAAACAAGCACCATCACATTATCGCCCCTTGTTTCATCAACACCAGTCGCCCTTGCGACTAACATCTGCAAATTTGTGGTATCAATATCCTGAACGCCCTCATTGATTAACTCGTTCTCATCAAGAAAAACTTTTTCATTAATTACAACTGCCACATTAATACGAGTAATATTACCAGAGGGGTTTTTTTGGTATTGTATTTCCCTGTCAACCTCATAATTCCTTGTAGTTTGACTACTAGTAATGTTAGAGATTTGATTTTGTGCCTGACCATTGTCTATCTCTGTTAAATTAGTATCAGCTGGAGCTACGTTTGTTGCACTCCCAGGAATACCCTCAGCTGCTGTTGAGCTAGACAGATCCTGCAATAGCATTTCAGAACGTGTTCTAGGACCGTTCCCGCTCCTATCGAATAGTTCTGATGTCGATTCAAATTCTGTAAAATCTAATGCTATGTCGACATCAGCTCTTATATTTTCTGGCCCGTATACTGGACCTAGCAGACCTAATATTTTTGACTTATATTCTTCTTCTAAATTTCTTTTAAATTCTACCTGCTCGTTTGCCTCGATGAGGCCGCTTTGTTCTCTATTTGTTAATAATGTTCCAAGTTGGTCAACAATCGAAACATCATCAACTGAAAGATATGGAACACTAGAGGCTACCAAATTCACTATTGCCTGAACCTGTGAAGGACTTAATATTCTACCCGGCTGAGTTTCGACAACTACAGAGGCCTTTGCAGGCTGTCTATTTCTTATGTATGAGCTTTGTCTTGGCGCTGCAAGATGAACCCTTGAACTTTTCACAGAAGATATTCGTTCAATGCTTCTTGATAATTCTGATTCTATAGCCGCAATATACTGTGCCTGCTCCATAAACTGGCTTGATGTTATCGATGAAGCATTGACCAATGCATCTAATGACTGGGTACTACCGTCCCTTGGCAAACCATTTGCGGCCAGCAACATCCTGGCTTCATAATATTCATTTTCATCTATGAGCAAGACGCCATTATTCCTGTCCAAAGATACATTCATATTATTAGATTGTAGTAACGCATATGCCTCGCTTCGATCTTCTTCCGTCATATTAGGGTATAAAGATCTAGATCCTGATGCAGTTAAAGTAAGGTAAATCACCATGAAAAGGAGCACGCCAAAAAGACCTACTAGCGCAGGCAAGGTTCTTTTTAGCAACGGATTACTAGTGATACTTGAAACCAACCTATTTGGAGTTACGTCCTTTGGTTTATTTATCTCCAAAGCACCAGTGGGCTCAGTATTTGAACTGTCTAGCGCACCCGATGAATTAGTTAAAGCTATTGTGTCTGACATTTTTTAGTACTTATCAACTGTAATTAGACTTGAATATTCATTATTTCTTGGTATGCAGTTAAAACTTTATTTCGTATTTGAACAGTTGCTTCAAGAGCTAATGAAGCCTTTTGCATTTTCATAACTACATCAGTAAGAGGGATATCCTCTCCCATCTGGTATCTTTCTTGGGCATCAACAGAAACGCCCTGAAGTTCATTCACCGACTTCATAGTTTCACCCAGTGCACTAACTAGATTACTGGTAAAATTTGCGCCTGTAGAAGTTATTTCCGCACTTGAATCTCGAATATTCCCAATACGATTTTCTTGAATCTTATTCTGATATTCCCTAATTTGAGCCAGTAATGATTGTGCGTCACTTTCTATTTTCATTATCTTTACCTATTATATTTTTCGCGCATATGATCTTGGGACTTCATAGCCTTCATCCCTGAAGTTTTTTAGTTTCAGCCTTAATGTCCTTGTGCTTATCCCTAATTCTCTTGCTGCCTGCTCTCTATTCTCAGACTTTTGCAAAGCAGTTAAGATATTGCACAATTCTGAATTATTTGAATTTCGCAACAATTTCTCTGAGAAATTGGATGTACTGTTCAAGGCATGACTTATTATTGAAGATGATACAGATGCGTCAAACGAGGTCAGCTTGTCGAAAATTATGTGGTTATGGTCAATTACATTTTTTTCCTTAAGAATAAATGACCTAAATATAGTGTTTTCAAGTTCCCTGACATTACCAGGCCAGTTATGAAAATATAATTTGTCAACTGCAAGTTTTGTTAGCTCAACTTTTTCACCATTTGAATGTTTTTGTATAAAAACTCTTGCTAGGGGTTCAATATCTTCCCGTCGAGACGCTAAATTCAATATTTCTAGAACAAACCCACTCAATCTGAAATATAGATCTTCTCGAAAATTTTTCTGCTTTATAGAATCTGCAATATTTATATTGGTAGCAGAGATTATTCTTGTATTGATAGGTATTGGCTTTGTAGCACCCACTCTATATATTTCTTGTTCTTGTAATACGCGCAACAACTTAGATTGAAGATTTATAGGCATTTCCCCAATTTCATCAAGGAAAATGGTACCGTTGTTAGCTTCTTCAAAAAATCCTTTAGAGATAGAATTTGCACCGGTGAAGGCTCCACGCTCATGCCCAAAAAGAGTATCTTCTACTAAATTATCTGGTATAGCGGCGCAATTAATAGCTATAAATGGTTTGTCAGAGCGTTGCGACGATTCATGAATCACACGGGCAAGCACTTCCTTGCCAACACCAGAAGGCCCTGTGATCAACACAGGAATATCTGCTTTTGCAACTTTTATAGCGAGGTTAAAGAGTTCAACGCTTTTAGGGTCTACAAAGACAAATGGGTAATCTTCACTAATTTTATTCATTGAAACGCTTTGCTAGTGTTTTTCATATTTTATGAAAAGCAATTAGCGTGCCAATATTATATTATCAATAAAAACAATACTTTATATTAACTGCGTCAAGAATATGACAGGATAAAAAGCTGGAATGATTATGCAGCTTAATAAAAATGACACCTACAAAGAGCGGGGGGGATCTTGGAAAAAGGTTCTAATTTTTTTCGCGCAAGGTTGAAAATACGAATAGATGAAAAATAGTTTAGCCTAGGGCATCTCGGGGAAGGAGGTCAGGGTTCTTCCCCTGCCCACCCTAGGCTAATTCTTTATGTCTATGTCCTCCTTCAGGCCATAGACCTTAACTATACAGACTCAATGTTTAGCTGATGATGGTAAGAGCTGTCCCATTGTATTCTTGAAAAATTTAGAGCCTCTCATTTTTTAGGGTTACTCTTATAATAATTAGCCTAAGGTATCTCGGGGAAGGAGGTCAGGGTTCTTCCCCTGCCCACCTTAGGCTAAATCTCTGTGTCTATGCCCTCCTCCTGGCTATAGACCTTACTCATGAAATAGCCTAAATGTGTTATCAGAGGTACTTGTCGTACTCTCGGCAAATACCATTAGGCTAGTTTGTAAACTTGATTTTTTTTATTTTTTATTTCAAGTTACATTTATATTATTTAGCCTAGAGCGTTCCTGGGAAGGAGGTCAGGGTTCTTACCGTTCCCGCCCTAAGCTAAATTCTTTAATTTATCTCGTACAATGCGAGATAAATATTGGTTCCTTTATAATGTCATGCTATTAGTTCAAAAATTATAGTTATCGCGCTCCAGGAGCGATAAGAATATATCTTTTGTCTGATTTGCTTGAGCCAAGATAGCAGTCGATGCTTGGGACATCATATTTGCTTTTGATAAATTTTTTGTCTCAACGGCAAAGTTAGAATCTTCGATTTTGCTTAAGGTTACCTTTTGATTCATCGATCTACTCACTAAATTTTCATAATGCAGTTGAAATCTAGATATCCATGAGGCGTATTTTGCCCTTTCTGAAGACACGCCATCGATAGCAGTATCTAATTGATCCATTGTGAATTTAGCATTACTTTCTGTCTTTATATCAATCCTGGAGTTAGTTACATTTCCCTCCGCGGCACCATTACCAACAAAAAGGACGGCGGATCCATATACCGACGTACCCTGAGTGTTCACCGTGGGAAGCGGTCTATCAAAACCTGGCCATACAACATAATTATTTATTGCGAAATTCTTACTCTGGCCGGTGCCGGCATTATAGGCCCTCACATCAGTTTCCATCTGTGCGGTCTGCTCAAAGGTGCTTCTTAGGTCATAGGTTTTAAA
>Ga0181592_10005061_pt1 | contig 10836 bp, 11 predicted proteins | sample 071ome_20_FD_133755 | JGI IMG/M metagenome (GOLD analysis project Ga0181592, IMG submission 133755) | Coastal salt marsh microbial communities from the Groves Creek Marsh, Skidaway Island, Georgia - 071412BT metaG (megahit assembly) | ecosystem: Environmental > Aquatic > Marine > Intertidal...
CATTCGTCGGCCATGTCTTTCAGGCTGTCGCGGATATCGGTCTGAATCCACGAAGCGCCAAGGTCTTCACCCTGCCACAACCATTCTTTCATGGTAACCAGGTCGATCAGACCTTCAAGCTCGGTTTCTGCACCGATCGGAATACCAACCGGAACGGCAGTTGCGCCGGTGCGGTCTTCGATCATGCGAACACAGTTAAAGAAGTCTGCGCCAATCTTGTCCATTTTGTTCACGAACACGATACGCGGAACTTTATAGCGGTCAGCCTGACGCCAAACTGTTTCAGTCTGAGGCTCAACGCCTGCGTTTGCGTCCAGAACAGCAACGGCACCGTCGAGAACCGCCAGCGAACGTTCGACTTCGATGGTGAAGTCAACGTGGCCGGGGGTGTCGATGATGTTCATCCGGTGCTTCGGAGTGTCAGGGGTCTGACCGTCTTCAGTGCGTTCCCAGAAAGTGGTGGTCGCAGCCGAGGTGATCGTGATGCCACGTTCCTGTTCCTGCTCCATCCAGTCCATGGTGGCTGCACCGTCGTGCACCTCGCCGATGTTGTGGGATTTACCAGTGTAGTACAGGATGCGTTCCGAGCAGGTGGTTTTACCTGCATCGATGTGCGCCATAATACCGAAGTTGCGGTATAGGTTTAGCGGATAATCGCGTGCCATTGATAGGGCTCCTTACCAGCGATAATGGCTGAACGCTTTGTTCGCGTCTGCCATCTTGTGGGTGTCTTCGCGCTTCTTAACAGCCGAACCGCGCGAGTTCACCGCATCCATAAGCTCGCCTGCAAGGCGCTCTTCCATGGTGTTTTCATTGCGGTTACGCGATGCAGAGATCAGCCAGCGGATGGCCAGCGCTTCGCGGCGCTCGGGGCGAACTTCGACAGGAACCTGGTAAGTTGCACCACCAACACGACGCGAGCGAACCTCGACCGACGGTTTGATGTTGTCGAGCGCTTCGTGGAAGACTTCCACAGGGGCGCGCTTGACTTTGGCTTCAACGCGATCAAGCGCGTTGTAAACGATACGTTCTGCGACCGACTTTTTGCCGTCGATCATCAGGTTGTTCATGAATTTTGTCAGTACGCGATCACCAAACTTGGCGTCGGGCAGGACTTCGCGCTTCTCAGCGGCGTGACGACGTGACATTCCGTGATCTCCTTACTTAGGACGCTTAGCGCCGTATTTCGAACGACGTTGCTTACGGTCTTTGACGCCTTGGGTATCCAGAACACCGCGAAGGATGTGGTAACGGACACCCGGAAGGTCTTTTACACGACCGCCGCGGATCAGAACCACAGAGTGCTCCTGAAGGTTGTGGCTTTCACCCGGAATGTAGGAGATGACTTCGAAGCCATTGGTCAGACGGACCTTGGCAACTTTACGCATCGCCGAGTTCGGCTTTTTAGGTGTGGTTGTGTAGACGCGCGTACATACGCCACGCTTCTGTGGGTTGCCTTCCAAGTGCAGTGACTTGGAACGCTTTACTTTTGGCTGGCGCGGTTTGCGGATCAGCTGTTGAATCGTTGGCATTCCGGTTTCTTCCCCGTTTGCAACTTCATGTCATGCACACCGAGGTGTGCGGCGAATTTGGCGCTACGTGCGTCCACATAGCAAAAAGCCGCGAGCGTTCCCATTCCGAGGCGAACGACGCGGTGTGTTTCCAGAGGGTGCAGGCTTCAAAGTAGCCCAGACCTTAGTCCACTGTAGTCTATGATATCGGCGTAAAGAGACGTCCTCTTGCCGGATGAACGGGCGTATAGGCAGAGTCGAGTGGGTTGTCAACAGACACTGCAGAGTACTTGCGTGCTCTGTCGCCTACCCTTGTCTAAACTGAAACAACCGACCATCGGTCACAGCAAAACCGACAGCGATAACTATGAAACCAATCCACGCCTCAACGCCCATACGCTCTCCCAGAAAGACAACACCCAAGGAAACTGCAAATGGCGGAATGAGCAGTGTAACCAATAGCAGATTGGCTGCCCCTGCCCGCCTGAGAATTGCAAAATAAAGGATATAGGCCAATACGGTCGACAAGATAGATAGCCCCAACAACGCACTCCAAACAGTTTTCGACAAGTCAAAACTCGGCACGCCATCGGTCAACAACACGATTGGAATCATCAACAAGGAACTTCCGGCAACCATACCCAGCGCGTTCATCAATGGTGGCTGTCCAGATAGTGTAGTTTTGCCCCAAACCCCCGCAAAAGCATAGGACAAGGTCGCACCTAGAATGGCCAATTGCGCCAGATTGCTCGGGTTAAACGATCTCAAGGCAGTTGGCCCCATAATAAAGGCAACTCCAGCTAGACCAAGTGCAGCTCCTACAATTTTGTTTCGCGTCAATGGTTCGTCTTTCAACAACAGCCCTGCGATGACAGCTGCAAACATGGCCGTAGTCGCGTTTAAGATTGATGCCAAACCACTGTCTATCTGTGTTTGTCCCCAGAAAATAAGAGAAAATGGAATGGCATTGTTCAATGCCCCCATCACCAGATAGGCCCCCAATATTTTTGGAGAGCGCGGAATAGTGTATCTTTTAATAATGACAATCAAAGCTAGCACGGGCAATGCCCAGAACACCCTGTGCAACGCAATCGTCATTGGAGGCACTTCACGTAGGGCTATTTCGGCAAAGAAGAATGATCCACCCCAAACAGCGGCCAGAATACCCAACATGGTTGCGGATTTGATATCTAGTGAAACTGTTTTTTCCATGATGGAGGACCGCTTGATGTAGGCGGCTTCCAGTACAGCACCGCGCCACAAGTGACGACCCGTATCTTGATGATTAGTTTACCCCCGCACCTTCCGTTCCCTGTAAAACGTGTAAACGCCCATCGATACAACGATGGCTGCACCGATCAGCGTCAGCGGACTGGGGCGTTCTCCGAAGACCAGAAAACCCAGTACTAAAGCCCAAATGATCGCGGTGTAGCGGAACACTTGCACCACCGCCATGTCTCCGACCCGCATCACGGACACGGCCAGCACATAGGCCACCAGAAGGAACGACGCGGCGGCGGCCAGGGTAACTACATCACCGGTTTCCATGGGCACCCAGTCACCCAGCAGCACGCCGATGCCTCCGGCTGATGTGATGGCGCAGGAAGCCACGAGCGCCACAAACACCGAGGGCACTCCGAGCCCAATGCGGCGCGTCGGCAAATCACGCAAGACGATAAAGCCCAGCGTGCCGACTGCAAACAGGACAAAGGGGTTAAAACCATCAGCCCCCGGTTTGACGATCAACATCACGCCTATAAAGCCAATCACAATCGCCCCATAGCGCCGCCAGCCGACTTTTTCACCCAGCAAGGCAGCCCCCGCCAGCGTAAGAACCAACGGGGTTGCCTGTAAAACAGCAGTGACCGCGCCGATCGGGGCGTTAAACAATGCCCAAAGAAACGTCAGCGTTGCGCCGATCTCGCCCAAAGTGCGCAACCCGATCAGCCGCCAATCGCGGGCCGGATGGCGCAAGGTGAACCAGCCTTTTGCATAGACGAATATGAACAAAGCCGTGGTCACAAAACATCCGCGAATGAAAATCGCCTGAAACAGCGGGATTTCACCAGACAGGGTTTTCAGCACCACGTCGTTGAACGTGAACATCGCCATCGAGCCCATCATGAGCAACGACCCGCGTGCGTTTTCCTTGGCGTCTGCCATGCCCTGCCCCTGTGGAAGTTCGACCGGCAGACGCTAGCGCCGGAACCGCCCCTTGGGAAGGCGGAAATTACGGGTCAAGCCGCGATGATCTGCTTCAGCACCTCGGCCCCGATGGCAAAGGATTTTACACGTGCGGCGTGATCATGGATGCCGGCAGTCAGGATCAGCTCGTCCGCCTGATAACGGTCGGCGATTTCAGTGAGTTGCCGCTGAACGGTTTCGGGGCTTCCGATGGCCGCGACTGACAAATCCTCGGATATGGCCGACAACACCCCGTCTGGGATTTCGGCAGAAAGATCTTTGACCGGATAGGGAAGTTTTCCGGGCCGTCCCGTTCGAAGACGCGCAAACCCCAGCATGTGGGAAGAACGCAAATACTGCGCTTCTTCATCGGTGTCCGCCGCATAAAGACCAGCCGCGACCATGACATAAGGCTCCGCCAGATTATCGGAAGGGCGGAAGTGACTGCGATAAATATGTAGCGCTTCATTGATCATCTGCGGTGCAAAGTGGCTGGCAAAAGCATAGGGCAAACCAAGATAGGCGGCGACCTGTGCCCCCCCTGTGCTGGAGCCCAAAATCCAGATCGGCACCTGCGTCCCCTGCCCTGGAATCGCCTTGACCGGAGACCGCAGCGCTGCCGGTTCTAGGTACCCCATCAGTTCAACCACTTCCTGAGGAAACTCGTTGCCGCCCTGCATGTGCCTGCGCAATGCGCGGGCGGTGTTCATATCGGTTCCTGGCGCGCGCCCCAGCCCCAGATCAATTCGATCGGGAAACAGAGAAGCCAGCGTGCCGAATTGCTCCGCAACCATCAAAGGCGCATGGTTGGGTAGCATCACTCCACCAGATCCGACGCGAATGGTGCTGGTCGCTGCTGCCACTTGCCCGATCATCACTGCTGTCGACGAACTGGCAATCCCCGGCATGTTATGATGCTCGGCCAGCCAAAAGCGGTGATAGCCTTGGCGTTCAGCGTGTTTCGCCAGATCTATCGTGTTGCGAAGCGCGTCGGCGGCTGTCTGACCTTCGGGGATCGGCGAAAGATCGAGAAGCGAGAGTTTCTGAAGCATGCGGGCAAATTTTCCAGATTACACAAGGGACCGTTGGTATTGGCCACACTCTGGACCTAACCGACAGCTATAGGCTTTGGATTGATTTGAAACTATCCAGCCTGCTAACTTTAAGCCAGCCCGAAATCACCGGAATTACATCTGTCATTCTTTGGTAGAAACGGAAGCTGAAACCCTTTCAATATTGCGCCTTATCGAAACCTCGGACCGTGAGACCAAATGGTCAAGGATAACCGCTCGCCTCTCGTCACCGGCGTCACACGATGCAGCAGATAGCTAGGAAACAACGTTGCCGCCCCACGCGCCTGATCCGCTGTCACAGTATGCGCCGAGGGCATCACCTCCAGCAAACCACCCTCATAATCTTCGGGCTCAGACAGCTGCACCACCATCGTCAACTTGCGCCGCGCCGCAATCGGACCATCGCCAATGTCCGAGTGCCAACTGAAATGCCCTTGACGTTCACTCCCATAGCGGGCGACCTGAGCGCTTTCTGAAAAATCCGTGAGGGCAAAGTCATAAACCTTGCGGTTGGCATCTCGAACCACGTCGATGATCCGATCCATAATCCAGCCGGTACCTTCGACATCGTCAAGCCAAACCAGATCGGCCCGTCGCAAATTATGATCGGTCGCCTGTCCAACAAGACCTGCATCGTTTGATGTGGAGCTTCCAGCGAGAACCACAATCCGATCGCATTCCTCGGCACTGAAAGCGCCGGAAACAGTATGTATTTGAAGCATTTGGGAAAGCTCGATTAAATCTTTGTGCTTTCCCTAGCATTCCCAGCAATGAAAGGCTTACACGCCCGCGACCAATGTGCGTGTCGTTTTCTGCCAATCAGGCTCTGTGCGCTCCGTCCGCCAGCGATTTCACGAAGGCCAAAACCTCGGCCACAGGCTTGCCTGCAGCTATCTCGGATACGATTGCCGAGCCGACAACCGCGCCGTCCGCAACTTTGGCAATTGCCTCCGAGCGTTCCGGAGTTTTGATGCCGAAGCCAACGATAATCGGCAAATCCGTCTGCGCTTTGATGCGCGCCACTTCGGGGCCTACGTCCGCAGCTTCGGCCTCGGCCGCGCCGGTGATGCCGGTGATCGAGACGTAGTAGACAAAACCACTTGTGTTCTGCAGCACTTTTGGCAGGCGCTTGTCATCGGTTGTGGGTGTCGCCAGTCGAATAAAGTTCATACCCGCAGCCTGAGCCGGAATACACAGTTCTTCGTCTTCCTCCGGCGGCAAATCCACAACGATCAGACCGTCGATTCCAGCGGATTTGGCATCCGCGAGAAATTTGTCTACTCCACGCGAATAAATCGGGTTGTAATACCCCATCAGAACGATCGGCGTTGTGTCGTCAGTCTTGCGAAACTCTGCGGCCAGATCCAGCGTTTTTTGCAGGGTCATACCGCCGTCCAATGCCCGCTGACCCGCCAACTGAATAGTAGGACCATCAGCCATCGGATCGGTGAATGGCAAACCCAGTTCGATGATATCCACTCCGGCCTCGGGAAGACCCTGCACAATCTCAAGCGAGGTGTCGTAGTTTGGATCCCCAGCCATAACATAGGCTACAAAGGCTTTCTTCCCAGCGGCGTTCAGCTCTGCAAATTTGGCGTCGATCCGTGTCATTCAACCTCTCCCTGAAAAACGTCCCACAGGGTTTGGCTGATTCAGGTGAAAAGCGCAATGGTCAAGCCGCATCAGACGGCGCCATTGTGGATCAATAATTCACCGCACGCAGTTCATCAGCGCGATCATCGCTTTCGCGGGCACAGTTTACCATCCAGCGCACGCCGAACCGGTCCCGGCAAATCCCGAATCCCTCCGCCCAATATGTCGGCTCGAACGGCATCTCGACCTGGCCGCCGTCACAAAGCTTTCCGAAAATGCGCTTGGCTTCGATTGGATCGTTGATTTGCGCCTGCAAGCGCACCCCGGCCATCGGGTTATGCGTCCAAGGGGAAATGTCGTCGGTGCCTATGACGGTATCGTCCCCAAGTCGCAATCGCGCAGCCAGAACCGGCATCCGGCCATCTGGCAGCCTTAGTGCCCCGTCGCCCTCGGGGTAATACTTGATTGATAACACCTCGCCTCCCATAAGGTCCGCGTATAAGCGAAATGCTTCCTCACAGGTGCCATCAAAGGTCAGGTAAGGGGAAATCTGCAATTATCTGGCTCCGGTTCGTCGTTTTGGTCCACGTCAAACTCTTTAACGACCAGTTTGCCCGCTTGCTTAGCCCTCGCCCGTCGCTTAATAGGCGCGGGTGCGCAATTTCAGGAGGTCGCCATGGGTTTCAAGATGGGTATCGTAGGTCTGCCAAACGTCGGCAAATCGACCCTGTTCAATGCGCTGACCAAAACGGCAGCAGCTCAGGCGGCAAACTTTCCGTTTTGTACCATCGAACCTAATGTCGGCGATGTGGCGGTACCTGACGCACGTCTGGATACGCTGGCCGAGATTGCCGGATCGAAACAGATCATTCCAACCCGTATGACCTTTGTCGATATCGCCGGTCTGGTGAAGGGCGCCTCGAAGGGCGAAGGACTGGGAAACCAGTTCCTTGCCAATATCCGCGAGGTGGATGCTATCGCCCATGTGTTGCGCTGTTTTGAAGACGGCGACGTGACCCACGTCGACGGTCGCGTTGATCCGGTTGCCGATGCAGAAACCATCGAAACCGAATTGATGCTTGCCGATCTTGAATCGATTGAAAAACGCCGTGCCAATCTGGTGCGCAAGCTCAAGGGAAACGACAAAGAGGCCCAGCAGCAAGATCGCCTTCTGGCCGCCGCCCAAGCCGCGCTGGAAGAGGGAAAGCCCGCCCGCACGGTCGAGGTGGATGCCGAAGACGCCAAGCAATGGAAAATGCTGCAACTGCTGACCACCAAGCCGATCCTATATGTCTGCAACGTCGACGAAGGCTCGGCTTCCGAAGGCAATGACTTCTCGGCCAAAGTCGCCGACATGGCCGCGGTTCAGGGTGCAGCCCATGTGATCATCTCGGCACAGATCGAGGAAGAAATCAGCCAGCTCGACGAAGACGAAGCCACCATGTTCCTCGAAGAAATGGGGCTGCATGAAGCCGGATTAGACCGCCTGATCCGTGCCGGCTACGAGCTGTTGCATCTGGAAACCTACTTTACCGTCGGCCCGAAAGAAGCCCGCGCATGGACAATCCGCCAAGGCACTCTGGCCCCGCAAGCCGCTGGCGTCATCCATGGTGATTTTGAACGCGGTTTCATCCGCGCTGAAACCATCGCCTATGACGACTATATCGCCTGCAAGGGCGAACAGGGCGCGAAAGATGCAGGCAAACTTCGTGTTGAAGGCAAGGCGTACGAAGTCAAAGACGGCGACGTTTTACACTTCTTGTTTAACGCATAAGCACGGTGGGTCTGTGACCCGCCGATCTCAGGCGGTGCACCTGGTCACCCGTCGCCAGACGCCAGCGCCAACCCATCCACAACGGCCGTAAACGCCTCGGACATCTCGACCTTCGCATTCGTGCAAATCGCCTGAACGTCCTCTTGCACGATCTGCATCAGGCTCGACCCACCCACCAAAACAATTGTGTCAATCTGCATCGGCGCGACCTGCGCTTGCATCAGCGTCTGGTAAACTGCCGCCTGCAGCTTGTCGCGAAACTCGCCCAGCGCACCATTCATCGACCCTTTGGTTATCGGCGTCGCCAACCCTTTTTCCACAAACCCTAGTAAAATATCCGCCCGACCGTCGTCCCCATTGGCCGCAATCTTTCCGGCCTCCACGGCAAAGGCCATCTCGTGCCCCAGATGCTCTTCGATGACAGATTTCAACCGCCCTACCTTGTCCGGCTCGACGGCATGAACCAGCAAGTCTTCCACCAGCCGCTCGGTATCGCGATTGTAAAGAAACGGGATTTTCGGCCATGTCGCCAAATCCTGATAGATCGCCGAAGGAAGCGGCAATAGTCCCTCGCCAAAGGTCCGCGTCACCTGACCACCCTGCCCCAGCAAGGGCATCACATGGGCCACCGATATCCGCTGATCAAAGTCGGTGCCCCCCAATCGGATACCGTGATTGGCCAAAATCTCAATGCCAACACCCGACGCGCGAAACACCGAAAAGTCCGAGGTCCCGCCGCCGATATCGACTATCAGCCCCAGACCGTCCCCCGTCATCTCGCGACACGCCCAGGCCGCAGCCTCGGGTTCGGGTAAAAATGTCACCTCATCAAATCCTGCCGCCAGGTAGCAACCGCGCAAATCCTCTTCGGCTCGTCGGTCCTTTTCCGCGTCGTCACTGTGAAAATGTACTGGCCGCCCCGACAAAACAGATGAAAACCCAAGCCCGGTCTCTGTCTCGGCTCGCGTTTTCAACGCCACAAGAAAGGCCGTCACGATCTCGGCCAATGTCCTGCGCTTTCCCTCGATCAGGCGCGACTGGTGAAACAGTTCTGTCCCCAGAATGCTTTTGAGTGCACGCATATAGCGCCCCTCTTCCGCATCAATCAAAGCTGCCTGTGCCGCCCGCCCGATGCGCATCGCGCCTCCATCCTCGGGAAAGAACACCGCCGTCGGCAATGTATCCGCGCCGTCCTCAATCGGGATTCGACGGACAGCTCCGCTAAACAGCATCGCCGCCGCCGAGTTGGACGTTCCGAAATCAACTGCCAAAGCCGGACCAGACATGATACACCCCACACAGAAAAGCAGCGTGCATAGGCTCGGGCTAGCTGCGGGTCAAGCGCTCCAATTCATCTTTCCAAAAATACTCCGGGGGAATTCGCCAAAGGCGAAGGGGGCAGCGCCCCGATTACCCGACAACCTCACGCGCAATCACTTCGCGTTGCACCTCGCTCGTGCCTTCGAATATCCTCATCACCCGCGCATCGCGGAACAGTCGCTCAATCTCGAACTCGCCCGAATAGCCATTGCCACCATGTACCTGCACCATCCGGTCCACAATTCGCCCGCAGGTCTCGGATGCCGCCAACTTTGCCATCGAAGCCTCAGCACGGATCGGCACGCCCTTGTCCAAAAGCTTCGCTCCCCGCAGCATCAACAACCACGCCTGATCCAACTCGGTCCGACAATCGGCAAACATAAACCGGCTGTTCTGAAACCCCGCAATCGGCTGACCGAATGCCTGACGCTCGTGTGCGTATTGAAGCCCCAACTCCAACGCCCGTTCAGCAATCCCGATCGACTGCGCCGCAATCGCCAAACGGCTTGCCGCGATCCCGCCAAGAGCATACCGAAACCCCTGCCCAACCTCTCCCAATAGGTTCGCTGCTGGTACCCGACAGCCGTCGAAAAACAGCATCGCCGTCCCAGACGACCGCAACCCCATTTTCTCTTCGGGCTTCCCGACCGAAAGCCCCTCGGTCCCGCGTTGCACCAGAAACGCGCTGTATGACCCCTCGCCCTCTTCCGGTGTGCGGGCAAATACCAGAAACAGCTCTGCGTCCGTTGCGCCTGTGATCCACTGTTTTGATCCCGACAAAACCCAAGTGTCTCCATCGAGCCGCGCCGTTGTTTTCATCGCCGCCGCATCCGATCCACAATGTGGCTCGGTCAGGGCAAAGCTCATCGCCCCCATTTCGCCGCGCGCCAAGGGCCGCAAAACCCGGGCGCGCTGGTCCTCATTGGCATTCGCCGCAACAATCGCCGCCGCCAGATTGCCCGCCACAGCCACCACCCCGACCGAAGCATCAAACCGCGACAAAGCCTCGATTGCCAGTACATAGCCGGTGCTATCCATCCCCGGGCCGTCATCATCAACCGAGGTTTTCATTGCCATGCCGCCCATCGCCGCCAAAGCATCTATTTCGGCGCGCGGGAACTCGTGGCTCAAGTCACGCTCTTTCGCACCGGGCAACAGTACATCCTGCCCGAAGCGCAATATCAACTCGCGGATCTCGCGCTGCTCATCACTAAAGTCAAAACCGAACCGGTCGAGTTCCTGCATTCCTTGCTCTCCTACATATCAGAAACTCTAGAAAGCGGACGCGGGACCGGTCAAAACAAACGCTACGTCGCAGCCTCTTCGTCTGGCGTCAGGGGGCGGCTGGGGGTCCAGGCATATCCGTCCGCATCCAAAATCA
>Ga0181592_10005063_pt1 | contig 10835 bp, 17 predicted proteins | sample 071ome_20_FD_133755 | JGI IMG/M metagenome (GOLD analysis project Ga0181592, IMG submission 133755) | Coastal salt marsh microbial communities from the Groves Creek Marsh, Skidaway Island, Georgia - 071412BT metaG (megahit assembly) | ecosystem: Environmental > Aquatic > Marine > Intertidal...
CAATAGCACCTCTAGCTGCAGAACCAACGGCCATAGCTGTTTGGCCAATTGCTCCTATTCCAGCCGACTCGTACGTGGCGTTATAACCCGTAGCTAATTGATCGGGTAATGGCAATTCAACATCTCCTGCTGAACCTTCTTTAGGACTACCCGTTTTTACGTCTTGTGACGAATTTACTACCGTAAACGTAATAGCGTTGCCATACGTTTCTAAGTCTGAAGGAAATCTCGCCATCTATATACCTTATAAATAATTGAAAAATTCTCTGTTTATTTATAATGACTTACAAAGGCAAATACCAACCAAAAAATCCTAAAAAATATCTAGGCGATTCATCTAACATAGTGTATCGTTCTGGTTGGGAATTACAGTGTATGAATTACTTTGATAGAAATGAAAATATTATTGAATGGGGATCTGAAGAGATTGTAATACCTTACAGATCACCAATAGACGGAAGGATACATCGTTATTTTACTGATTTTATTATCAGGGCAAGAACAAAAAGTGGAAAAATAGAAACAACAATAATAGAAGTAAAACCACATTCACAAACAAAGCCTCCGGAAGTCAAAAAAAGAAAAACTAAAAGATATATTAAAGAAGTAGTAACCTATGTTACAAACGAAGCAAAATGGAATGCTGCTGAAGAATATTGTCATGATAGAAAGTGGAAATTCAAAATTCTTACTGAATATGATTTAGGCATAAAGAATAAATAGTATATTTGAAAGAGAAAAAAGATGCCTGCTTATATATTTGACACAATTCTTACTAAAGGTGTTCGCGCCGGACAAATACCAGCAAGGACTACTGACGCTAGAAATTGGTTTAGAAAAGAAGCAGAAAAAACTAGTACAGCACCAAGCAGTTTAATTAAAAGCATGAAAGATAGAACCAGTGGTTTTGAATATGGAAATATGTACCTTTTTCAGTATGATCCTAAACATAAAAGTACTTTGCCTTATTACGATACATTTCCTCTTGTTTTTCCGGTAAAAAATGCTCCTAAGGGTTTTATGGGTCTAAATATGCATTACCTACCTCTGAAACAAAGAGCAATGCTAATGGACGCTTTGTACAGTTTAGTAACTGATAAAAAATATGACGAGGATACGAAATTAAAATTGAGTTACGATGTGTTGAATGCCTCCAGTAGGTTCAAATATTTCAAGCCTTGCTTGAAGCACTATTTAAATGGACATGTAAAGTCACGAAAAATAAAAATTGAATCGGTAGAGTGGGACATGGCTTTGTTTATGCCGTTGCAACGGTTCAAGAAAGCATCAGCCGATAAGGTTTACAGAGATAGTTTACAGGCAGTATAACGAATGGCATTTTCAGTAAGTGAATTTAATACAAAGTTTTTAGATGAAGGTTTTGTTCGTCAATCAAACTTTGAAGTTGAGATAACTGGTTTGCCAGGATATCCTCAATCTACCGTTCATAGAGTTGACAGTATCGAAATTCCGGGTAGAACAATATTATCTGTAGATGATTATTCACCACATGGTTATGGACCAAAATTTAAAATTCCTTACGATACGATATTTCAACCTATAACGATGACTTTATATGATACAAAAGATATGTCTTTGTGGAAAGCATTTAAACAATGGCAAGAGTCCGCAGTGACACTTAATCCTGGCGAAGGATTAAAGATATCTTACTATGATGACTTTATACAAAACGTAGGTGTGACTATCAGAATTTTTCCCGATGATAGTCAAGATAAAATTTTAGAAATAACACTGATTGATCCTTTTCCTAATCTAGTTAGTCCCTTAAATTTTACATGGGGATCAGACGAATTTTCAAAACTGACTGTGCAGTTACAATACTTAAACTTTGAAGTTAAATAAACTATAACATTTTTAGAGGTATACTATGTCTTTACCATTAATTACAGCACCCGAATTCCCAACAAATATTCCATCAACCGGTCAAGAAATTTGGTTCAGACCGTTTCTAGTAAAAGAAGAAAAAGTTCTTTTCATGGCACTTGAATCAAAAAACGAAGATCAAATACACAAAGCAGTCTCCACTGTTTTGAAAAGTTGTATTATTACGGAAGATATTGAAGTGGAAAAACTTGCCACTTTCGATATTGAGTATCTATTTTTACAGTTAAGATCAAAATCAGTAGATGATGTAATCAAATTAAAATTCAGACATGGAAACACGGATGAATGTAACAAATTGACTGAAGTCAATATACCAGTAGATGATATTTCGATGGATCTGCCTGAAAATTCCCAAGGCAAAATACAATTGACGGATGATGTTGGAATTAAGTTAAGATACCCAGATTACTCTTTGACAAAAAAATATTCCAAACTCAATACGAGTGATCTTTCTTTGATGATAAAGTTTATTGCCGAATGTGTAGAATATATTTACGATCAAGAAAAATTGTATGATCAGTCTACACTGGACGAAAAGGTAAATTTTATTGAGTCTTTAAGTCAATCACAATTCAAAAAAATGACAGAATTTTTCGAAACCATACCTTCGCTTGAATACAATGTTGAATACACTTGCGAAGGTTGTGGTAAAGAAGAAAAGATTACGCTGAGAGGACTTTCTGATTTTTTTATGTAGGTCTCAGCCATGGGTCTTTGGCTAATTTGTACTCAACAAATTTTGCCTTGATGCAACATCATAAATACTCGTTGACTGAGATCGAAAACATGATACCTTTTGAAAGAGACTTATATGTCGATATGTTATTGTTATATTTACAAGAAGAAAAAGAAAAAATGGAAAGAAGAAAACAATAATGGCGATACAAACACCTCTTTCGGCCGCTGGCGTACCGGCCATTAACAACGATGGTTCAGAAGAAACCATTGCTGATGTTAAAGAAAACATCACCGATGTGCATGATTCTAAAAACAATGTGGTCTTCAATGACATACACAGTTCTTTAGAAAAAATCTTTAAGCAAATTAAACCGATCTCATTAAAATCAAATGAGGAAGATATTAAACCGATCTCAGAAAACCCAATTGAGAAACAAGAAACACTAACGTCAGTTTTTGATCCTCTTGTAAAGTCGATTGAGAATTTGATTGAAACTTTGAAAAATATCTTTAATATTAAAGAAGAGATTACGTATACAAACGCAAAAGGTGAAGAACGTTCTGCTGAATTTGTACAAGTTTTGGAAAATGGTTTTGTCCAATTGAAAAAAGACAATGCAGTTTTTGCCGTTGAGATGGAAAAACTTTCGGATGATGGTAAAGACAAACTACAAAAGATGCGTGATCAAGAAGCCGCCACGGAAAAGAAAAGGCGAAAGAAGGACGAGAAGAAGCGAGAAGAAGAAGAAGGCAAAGACGCATTCGAAGGCATAAGAAACTTTTTCGAAACAATAAAAAAAGTTATGTCAACGGTTTTATTGAAAATACTTCCTATTATTATTGGAATAGGTGCTTTGTTAAAGACATTATTCGGAGAAGGGGGAGAAGGAGCCTTCAATGGTTTGGTAGATGCGTTTTTTAGTGTCTTAACTTCAATGAAAGATTTGGTTATGGGTTTGATAGATGCATTTCAACCAGTAGTTAAAATTATTGTTACTAAAATTGTACCGAAATTAGCTGAAATGATACAAAAATTAATTCCACCAATCGTAGCAGTGTTTGAAAAAATTGGTACCGGGCTTTCCTTGATGCTTCTTCCTATAATCGATGTTTTGGTACCCACTATTGAGTTTGTAATCGATCAATTTTTGTTAGCTTTCAATGCCACGTTTGATTTTTTGGAAAAGTTAATTTCCTTCGATTTCGCAGGTGCTTTCGAAGTCCTCGTGGAATATATCGGCGATACCGTAGATAATGTAAGAAAATGGTTATCTAGTTTACCAATCATAGGCAAAATGTTCGATGACGGAAGTGTGCCGGACGAAGAAGAAAAAAAACGTCTCAATGCGGAGCAAAAATCAAAAGACATACAGACAGCAACTGATGCCTTCGCTGAAGGCGGCGGTGTTAAAGACAAAAAAGGAATTGGTACAGGTGATGCTCTTGATAGAGACGCTGCGGAAAAACAACATGTTTCAGTTCTAGAGCAATTGGTCATCAGGTCGGCCAATGGCGAACCCGGTTACAAATTCGATGATGATGATCTTTCGTTCTTGAATAAATTAATTCGAGAGAAACATCAACGGCGAAGAGAAAATGCAGCTGCATTTGCAGAAGCACCGGCCGCCGCAGAAGCACCGGCCGCCGCGCAGGAAACTAGTAAGACTGCTAAAAAAGTTGGTGGAGTGGTTGTTAGTGAAGATGGTGTTGCGCGAACGGATTTTTCAGAAGAAGAACTCAAGCAAATAAACACGGCAAGGCGCTTGGCCACCATGATGGGAAATCCCGATCCGTTCCCACAGGCAGAAGGAGCAGAAACACCGGCCGCCGCAGAAGCACCGGCCGCGGAGTCGCCGGTTTATGCTACTTCTCTAGAGACAGCACAAGAAGGGCAGTTCTTGACCGCCGATCAAATGCAAGAACTTGGTCTGCCAGTGCCCGTGCCACGGGGTACGGAACCGCCGGCCACGGCAAAACCATCTGTATCAGAACCGCCGGTTTATGCTACTTCTCTAGAGACAGCACAAGAAGGGCAGTTCTTGACCGCCGACCAAATGCGAGAACTTGGTCTTAGACCGAGCGGGCCCGTGCCAGTACCCGAAAAAATGCAAGAACTTGGTCCAACTACTACGTTGAAAGCATCAATGGGTGTAGGTGGAGTACCATCACCAGTACAGACAACAACAACGGATTTACAGACAGTGCCCGCGCCGGAGATTGTACCGGCGACACTGGTACCACAGTCGGCACCTATAACAATGCAAGAACCAGAGGAGAAACCTTCTCTTGTCAAACAGATGGGTACACAGGTATTGCAGAACGTTGCTCGCACGTTGCCAAACGCTCTTATGAAAGACATGCGTACAGATAAGATGAAATACAGCGGTAAAACAGGCATCGGGTTTGAGGGTTCTAATCCTTATAAAAATGCCGTGAAGAGTGCAGGTGATCAAGATACGCAAATGCAAATAGATACTGAGTCTGGTTTAAATATGACGAATGTTGTTCCTGACCCAATGATATCACCTAAAACAGATCAATTGCAAAGTGATTCGAAAGAAGTGGCTGACAACAAGACCGGAACATCAGCCGCTATTGTAACAGCACCGACAATGAATTCGAGCGTAGTCAATAATAATTCCTCTACGACAATCATGCAAACACCAAATGTTCGCCCCACAGAATCATCTGTCAATAGAATAACCGATCAAAACCTATCATCCGCATACGGATAAAAAAAAGGCGGCCCATAAGGCCGCCTAAACTCCTAATCAACTAAGGAGATACAGTAGATACTGTAAATGGTAGTCGATCTGTTTAAAAGACCTCGTCCTCATCTTCTGCAAGAGACTTGAAGAAATCCAAATCATCATCATCATCATCAGTAGTTGAAGAAGATGTTGGTTCTGGTGACGACCTGAGTTGGGGTTCTGGAGAAGAATCCAACACAGTGTCTTCAGCACGTGCCGTAACGTTTGTTCTGGATTGATCGGACAAATCAAGAACACGGTCCAGTTTCGCTTTCAATTCATCATATGATTTGAACTGACTCGGATCCACAAACTCTGTGAGAGAATATTCTGATTTCCAAATCATTTCAAGTGCATCATCATCTTCAAGAAGAGCAGCAGAAGAATCAAACTCTGACTTATCGTAATTACGATAACCTTCTACGTTCCTAATCTTCAGACGGAAGTTTGCGCCTGTCCAAAGGTCAAAAGGATTCATAGGGGTTTCGTCTTCAAACTGAGGAGTCATTTTATCTTCCAACATATCATGAATCTTCTTACCATAACGATACAAGAAAACTTTACCTTCGTTTTCGGGATTTGCAGGATCCTTGACCACATAAATGTTAGAAATGTATGTCAGCCTGCGCTTCTGTTTACGAGCAATATCTTTGTTTGCTTCAATACCAGAATTCCACAACATAGAATTGTATTCTGAAACAGGATCCTTTTGACCTAGAGTAGTCAAAGAATTTTCAATGTACCAACCACCTGGTCCTTGAAAACCGTGATTAAAGATTCTTACGTAAGGAATACTTTCACCTTCTGGTGCTGGCAAGAAACGAATAATTGCATAACCGTTTCCAGCTTTGTCCACCTCTGGTTTCCAAAACCGTGTGTCTACAGTACGAGCGACATTACTAATTTTCTTTGTTTCTTCAAGAAGACTTTTAAAAGAATCTTTTCGAGATCGTTTAAGTTCTGCGAATGAATTTGACATTGTATTTTCTCCGTATATTAAATATTAACAAGTTATCCACATTCAAAAAAACATAATCTAGTCATTACAATAGTGCGTATTATACACCATCTGACAATTGATTGTAAAGTCAAACTGGTAATTTATTTATCTTTTCTTTCAACTGATTCAATTCAGATGCTTCTAAACGAATCTTTTGCTTTATAATGTTATTGATCAACTTTGCACCAGACTCAACTTCTATACCAAGTTCATCACAACAATGCAATATTGCATCCATGTAAGGTATCTTATCTTTACAAACAATATCCTCTACCCTTTCAGAAAAAACTTTTGATGTAGGTACATTATTAACCATAAATTACTCCCAACGATAAAATCTATGTTCATCGAAATCTCCGACAAACTTCATTCCCCTGTCTTTCGTCCAAGGGGGTTCACTATTGATATATTTTGTGGAGTAATAATTTGTAGCTCCATTGGTAATATCAAATCCATAATAGTGCATAATATAAGCCCAGTACGCTTCTCTTTGTGATCTATTCCATGTTTTCCAATCTCTTGGACGATCAGATTTACCGTCACAATACCAAGAAAATTGACACATATTTCTAGATACTATTCCACTTCGATAAGAACCTTGCTTGATTACATCACAAACATTACTAGGCCAACGAGACTCTTTGCTATGAGCCCTGTTAAGAACAACTAGTGCCACGCTTAACCTTCCTTGCAAATTTTGGTCACGTGCTTCATGATATATGTTAAGAGCCAAACACTCTAGCTCATTTTTGGTAACACTCACTTTATTATTGAACGGATGAGCCGGATCCGTTCCATTCATCATCAAAACAAATAATGATGCAATAAGAGAATCAAACATCCTCTACATACCTCCTTATTTTAAAATGTACCCTGACGCCGTTTAAGAACGCCTCTATCGGTACGGGTCATACCTACACTATCTTTCGGGTAGTCCGGACATGTTTGGTAACAAGGCCTGTCATTACCTCGGAGGATTAGGCCGCCAGGGCGTATTCCTCATAGTAGTCATCATTTGCGACTATTTTAGTTTGCAGATTTACGGTCTTGCTTACCGATCCTCCACTTGACCTTTTGCATGAATCGATCCTAGTTCATCCCCATAGAATTTGGTGGAGATGGGCGGTACTGCCCCGCCGTCTTCTCTACAATTAATCAAGCATCATCGAATTTTTTAAAATACTTTCTAATGCGTTTATTATATTTTCGCTTAATAGCTTTTCTCTGACCAGCTCTCCAGTTATAGAAAGATTTATTACCGTGGCAGAGCGCGTCATATTCATCGCCATCTATCATTGGTATGCGTTGTTTAGCCATCATAATTATCAAATACATTCTTTACAGCAATCATCAGTACCGCAATTAATGTGTACTGATGAATCTGAAATGTACTGCCCTCCGAAGTCAGGATATTCTTTACAAATACCACAACCAGTACCTACTACTTTAATCAGTTCTGGCTGATCTTGTAAATCTTTTTCTGTGATTTTTTTACAAATACAAACGTACATAAGTTTTATTTATTACGTTAACATTTCGTAAATTTCTTGCCAGTTTTTCACTATGGGAATGTTAGGATTGTTGTATTTCATGTTATGTTCATGTTCCATAAGAACCGAACTCAAACCAAGATCATAACCAACTTCCGCATTTGTTATTTTATCTTCGATCCAAGGAACTCCGGAGTGTGAATACTTTTCAAGTTCATGATCTTTATCGGCGCCAGTGTCAAGGCACACAACTTTGTTTATTGCAGTTCCGAAAAGTTTGAATAGATTCATTTCACGTAAACGAATTGCAAAAGGATCAAGACTCATTGATGTGATTACGTCAAACACATAACCATGCTTTCTATGCAACAAATCAACATAAAACATTGCATCACGGTGAGGCGGCAAAAATCCCATAGAAGCTGATTCGTTAAAATTTTTAATAAGAAATTTTTTCTTCTCTTCTGAAATATCGTAACTTTTTGTGACGGAATAAAGTCCTTCTATTTTTTTCTTGTAACCGTGAGACTGCATCCAAATATCAAAGGCGTACTCCCAGTTCAGGAGTACGCCATCACAGTCTGTAAGTATTAACTTACTCATTTATGCCGCTTCCGCATATTCAACCGCAAGTTCCAACGCTTCGTTTTTCCGGTCAGCATTCGTGCCATACCAAGAAGAGTACAAACGGGTGTCTGCATTGCGTCCAATGACATGATCAGACATGTACGTGACCGTGTTGAAAGCGTGCCACCACGATCCTTTACCGTATTCCATACCCGGCTGATCGTCAAGCAAGTCATATGCAATTGTCGCATTACGAGACTTATCTTTACCCAACTTCACAGACATTGAAGGAAAAACCCGATCAAAGTAATCTTGAACTGTCTTGTCGTTGAACCTTTTCGATGCAAGAAAACGAGCCATTTCAGCATACTTTTCCAGTTTAATGTTTGCGATACCGAGCGCTTCACGCATCAACTCAACATCAAACACTTTACGGTGATTTTGTGTTGCCTTGATGTCACTGACTTCACCCAAAGCGAAAGAAAGCGTATTATTACAAACTACGCGAGTCGGCGTACTGCGAAAATGAATTCCACGGCCGAACCAGTGTGGATTGGTCATCAAAAGGTATTGTACAGTCTCATCTTCTTTAAAGAGTACAAACTTTTCTTTCATTTTAGCAAGTGCCCAGACGACCTTACCATTTTTCAATGAACCAATTGTCTCCATTGCGAGTTCGCCAGAATCAATGAATGGTTGAACCCAACCGAACGCATCGATATTTTGACATTCATTCCAAGTTCTGCTAACAACAGAAAGAAGTCTGTTGTCCGTTTCGCGGATCAAAGCCTGTTTGGTTCCAGCAGAATATCGAACACCATCAACTTCATACTCAAGAGGAACTTTTTTTACGGTCCAAGCAACACCGGCTTCTTCAAGCATATCTGGCAGAGAAATTCCTGGATCTACTTGTGTTCCAAGACCGTGCCAAGGTACTTGGCCGACATATGCCATTTGTGCTTTGCCGTTAACAATTTCAAGTTCATGCATTTAATATCACCTCTTTGATTTGATGTATATATTATACTCTTTTTTAGTAACAAAAGTAAAGTATTTTTTAGAAAAAAATAAAATTAATTTCTTCTCATTGTTGCACTATCAATTGCTTCTTGTTTCGATATTACTGGAACAGCATTCGATTTGTGCATAGTGGCAATTCCGATTACTACATCACCGGAATACTTTTTGGAAGGTTTTTTAGTACCACTGATGGGTCTGTTTGACATATGACTAGGAATGTCTGGAGTCTTTCTTCTGTAAACTCCAGAAGCGATTACTGACTTTGCTTTACTTGAATCAACGTCCGTCAGGTCTTCACGTGTTAATCTTGACTTCAAGAGAAGTTTGTATTCTTTTCTTTCTTTTTGTAAACGGTGCGAAAGAAGCCGGCGTTCTCTAGCCAGTTTTTTCAATCGACTCTTGGATATTTTTTTTGCCATAATAAAAGTAAAGTTTAGTCACTAAATGTCTTCATCTCCTAAACCTGTTAACTCAGTGTTGTGTAAGAAAAAAAATCCATTAACGGCCGACAAAAGCGCGGCCGCATATAATGGAGGAAAAATTAAAAATTCTTTATCCGTGATCAGCGACCAAAAATATTGTGTGCCACAAAGAAAACAAAAAGCAGGAATAAAAGTAGATGCTGCAATAAAAAGAAAAACATCTAATGCAGTGGTTCGAGATGAATAATTACTCATTATAATCCTTTGTGATACTTTGATTGTATATTATATACATACATGGTTCTAAAGTAAAGTTATTTTTAAAAAACAGGTTTTTTTGTGCAAACATAAACATGGTTTACACTTATTTGAGGAAATTTAAAAGATTTACCTTCATCACACAATGATTTAAAGTAGTATAAAGTTGCTGTCAAATACTTTGCAGCAGCCATTTCTTCTGTTTCTTTCTTTACTAATTCGATGTTTGTAATGTGTATTTGTTCTTGCATCTTTTTTCCCTTTTCCCAACCCACATTATAAAAAAATTGAGCAAAAAATATGCATATACTAAGATATATGAGACTACAAAGTAACCAGAAAAATAAATTATTCATTTGAAGTGGCGCCGCTGTTAAACAGTTTTTCTTTTATTTTACCGACAAGAGTATGAAACCATGTCGGAGAAGGAATCAACCATCCAATAGCTACACCACAAACTATAGTAAAAAGAAAGTCTACCATGACATTCTCCATTTTTTGTGCTTCGAGTTATTATTTATAAAAAAATGGTGTCGATTAGTGGCGCGCCTGGAGAGATTCGAACTCCCGACCACAAGCTTAGAAGGCTCGTGCTCTATCCTGCTGAGCTACAGACGCAAAATTGGAGCGGGAAGAATGACTTGCACATTCATCTGAAGGTTGGAACCTTCCGTAATACTCTTATACCATTCCCGCAATAAGAATTATTTTGTAATACAATTATAGTCTATTCCGACCATCAAAG
>Ga0181592_10005072_pt1 | contig 10824 bp, 6 predicted proteins | sample 071ome_20_FD_133755 | JGI IMG/M metagenome (GOLD analysis project Ga0181592, IMG submission 133755) | Coastal salt marsh microbial communities from the Groves Creek Marsh, Skidaway Island, Georgia - 071412BT metaG (megahit assembly) | ecosystem: Environmental > Aquatic > Marine > Intertidal zone...
CATGTCATGGGGCACAGTCATCCTGCCCTCGTCAGTGCTAGCCTGGAACCCGCACTTGCTGACACCGTCATGCAGGGCAACCTTCAGCAGAATGGCGAATCAGCGGCACTCCTCCGAGACCTGCTCGCTGCGGCTGCTGCCACTGGTGCCGACCTTCCGCACTGCTTCCTGTCAACAAGCGGGGCCATGGCCAACGAGAATGCCTTGAAGGTTGTCCTGCAGAAGCATCATCCCGCTGATCGCGTCCTCGCCTTTGAACGCTGCTTCATGGGACGGACGCTGGCGATGGCCTCAATCACCGACAAGCCAGCCTACCGCGACGGGCTGCCACTGGCACTGGCCGTTGACTACGTCCCTTTCTTCGATCCGGCGGATGCCACAGGCAGCACGCAGCGGGCCGTTCTCACGCTTAAGCGTCACCTCAGCCGGCACCCAGGCCGCCATGCTGTGATGTGTCTGGAAATGGTCCAGGGGGAAGGCGGCTGTAACCCCGGCAGCCCGGCCTTCTTCGCCGCCCTTACGGAGGTCCTGCGTGAAGCGGGCGTGGCCATCTTCGTCGATGAGGTGCAGACCTTCGGTCGGCTTGAAAGGCTTTTCGCGTTCGAGCAGTTTGGTCTGGCCGAACAGGTCGACGTGGTCACGATCGGCAAACTGAGTCAGGTTTGTGCGACGTTCTTTCGTGACAGCTACACGCCCCGCCCCGGGCTGCTCAGCCAGACCTTCACGGCAGCCACCTCAGCGATCATGGCTGCCCGGGTGGTGCTGCAGCATCTGCAGTCTGGCGGGTATTACGGACCTGACGGCCGCGTTGCTGCTATCCACCAGCGGTTTGCAGATCGCCTGAAGGCACTTGCAGCCGACCATCCCGGCATGGTGCATGGTCCCTATGGAACCGGTGGAATGATCGCCTTTCAGGCCTTTGACGGTGAGGCGGCCCGGACGAAGTCCTTGCTATCAGCCCTGTTTGAGGTGGGGGTCATCGCATTTGCCGCTGGTGCGAATCCGACCCGTGTTCGGTTCCTGCCACCTCTTGCCGCCATCACGGATACCGATATCGACGCCGTCTGCAATCTGCTTGAGCAAGTCCTGCTTGAGGAGGCTTCCCAATGCTAGTCATTCGCCCAGTTGCCCCTCCTGATCTTGATGACCTGCTGGAGCTGGCCGGACAGGCCACCTTCGGCCTGACCACGCTGCCCCGCGATGCCGACTTTCTCAGGCAGCGTATTGCCGACTCGGTTGAGGGCTTTGGCCGGCTGGGCTCCGGGCGGCCTCGGGGGGAGCCGCTTTTGCTGGTACTGGAAGACACCACTGCCAACCGTGTCGTGGGCACTGCTGGTGTGGTTTCGAAGGTGGGCGGCTTCGAGCCCTTCTATGCCTATGCGATTGAGACCACCGTGCACGAGTCAGTTGACCTCGGCATCTACAAAGAAATCCGCACGCTGCATCTGGTTGAAGAGCACAACGGCCCCAGCGAAATCGGCAGTATGTTCCTGCACCCGTCTATGCGGGGCCAGGGAGCCGGGCGAGTGCTGTCGCTGTCGAGGTTCCTTCTGATTGCTGAGTATCCAGCAAACTTCGCCGAAACAGTAATCGCCGAAATGCGTGGCGTGATCGATGAACGCGGGCACAGTGACTTCTGGGATGCTGTCGGTAAGCATTTTTTTGATCTCGATTTCCCCAAGGCTGACGCGTTGAGCATGACGGGCAAACAGTTCATCGGAGACCTCATGCCCCGCCATCCGATCTACATCCCACTGCTGCCGCCAGCGGCCCAGGCAGTCATCGGCCAGGTCCATCAAAACACCGCCCCGGCCTTGCGCATCTTGCAGCAGGAAGGCTTCCGGTTCACCGGCATGGTTGACATTTTTGAGGCGGGCCCAATCGTCAGCTGCCCACGCGATGAACTCCGGCTGGTCCGTACGAGCCAGCGGCAGGTGGTCGTGGCGACAGCGCCGAAAAAGAGCGGCCCTGCCACCCATCTCATTTCCACGACGGACACCACCGCCTTTCGCTGCTGTAGCAGCAGCCTCGAGCAGACTGCTGAAGGAGTCATCCTGCCAGCCACGGTCGCCACCAGCCTCGGTGTCACTGCGGGTGACGCCGTTCGCACAGGCCTGATTCAGCAGGCCCCGTCGAAGCAGGACACGCCTGAGGCAGAACCCACCTAAGCATCCATCTCAGAAAGAACAGCCATGACGCCCTCCCCTGCGTGCTTTCACGATGACCGCCCGCACCTCATTGGCACCGAATGGACTGGGGGCGGCGGTGAGCGATTTCACTCAATTAACCCCGCCAGCGGTAAGCCCGTCTGGACTGGTCCGGCCGCCGACACCGAGCTGGTGTCTGCCGCCGTTGCCGCAGCGCGGCAGGCACAGGCGGACTGGGCAGACCGGCCCGTTACCGAGCGAATCGCCATCCTCAGGGCCGTCGCCGCCGAGATCACTGCCGGCAGCGACCCCCTGCACGCGGCTATCGTGGCGGAAACAGGCAAGCCACGCTGGGAAGTCAGTACTGAAGTCTCAGCCATGGCCGCCAAGGTCGAGGCCACCATCGACGCCTGGCAAGAACGCCAGCAGGATTCGATCGAAACAACCGCAGGCGGCACAGCCGCCACCCGCTACCGACCCCATGGGGTGCTGGCGGTCATCGGGCCGTTCAACTTTCCCGGCCATATCCCCCAGGGCCATCTCGTGCCGGCGTTATTGGCCGGCAACACTGTTGTCTTCAAGCCGAGTGAGTTTACACCGCTCTCAGGCCGCCGGCTGGTGGAACTCTGGCAGCGTAGTGGGCTGCCCCCCGGGGTTTTGAATCTCATCCAGGGCGGCCGGGCGACCGGCGAAGCTCTTGCTCCGCATCCGGGACATGACGGGCTGTTGTTCACCGGGAGCTACCGCACAGGGGTAGCGTTACGGCAGGCGGTCGTCACTGAGCCGGGCAAGATGCTGGCACTGGAACTTGGTGGCAACAATCCGCTGGTGGTGCACGATGTTCAGAACATTCCGGCTGCCGTCCAGCTGACGGTTCGCTCGGCCTACCTGACTGCGGGCCAACGCTGCAGCTGTGCGCGGCGGCTCATCCTCACCGACTTTCCTGGCCGGCAGCAGTTTCTCGATCGCCTCGTCGCTGCCATTGATTCCCTCCGGGTCGGGCTGCCCACCGATGAGCCAGAACCGTTCATGGGACCAGTCATCAATGCGTCTGCCGCTGCCAGTTTGCTGGCCGCTCAGGACGATCTCCTTGCCCGGGGCGGTGTGGCCTTAAGGGCGATGCGGCCACTCCGCGACCAGCCGACGCTCTTAAGCCCTGGCCTGATTGACGTCACCGGTGTGCCCAGTCGGCCCGATGCCGAATGGTTTGGCCCGCTGCTGCAGGTCATTTGCGTGGACAATCTCAATGACGCCATTGAGGAGGCGAACCGGACGGCCTACGGGCTGGCAGCGGCACTGCTTTGTGATGACCCAACCAGCTACGAGGTATTTCGCAGACGCGTACGGGCCGGCCTTATCAACTGGAACCGGCAGACAACTGGTGCCAGTTCACGACTGCCATTTGGTGGAATCGGCCACAGTGGCAATCACCGCCCCAGCGGCTTTTATGCAATTGACTATTGCAGCTACCCGGTTGCTTCACTGGAGCAGCCGACCATTGTCACACCGGCTGCCTGCCCCGGCCTTGCTGAGTGAGTCCAATTACCCCACGACGAACCCAAAGCTTGTCGGCTGGTATGACCAGCAGATCCTCAATGAGAAAGCGTCTCGCTTCGTCCTCATGACAACCAACCGCCAATTTCCTGCTGCTGTTGAACTCAACCTCGACGGGCTCGTCGGCCCTACTCACCACTACGGTGGCCTGGGTCTGGGGAATCTGGCGTCACAGAAACATCGTCATCAGGTCTCAAACCCCCGGGCGGCAGCCCTTGAGGGCCTCGCCAAGATGCGGCTGCTGATCAGCCTGGGCATTCCCCAGGCGGTCCTGCCACCCCAGCAACGACCGCTGGTGCCTGCGCTTCGGCAGCTCGGCTTTGGCGGAACGGATGCCACGGTGCTGGCCGCTGCGGCAGAGGAAGCTCCCGCACTTCTTTCAGCCGCAAGCAGCACTTCATCGATGTGGGCAGCCAACGCCGCCAGCGTTTCTCCGGGGGCTGACACCGCCGATGGGCGGCTCCACCTGACTCCGGCCAATCTGGTGAGCCAGTGGCATCGCTCACTCGAAACACCATTCACCACCCAGTTTCTCGGTCGCATCTTTGCCGACCCCGAACACTTCTGCCGGCACCCGCCACTGCCGGCAGCTATTGCATTTGCCGATGAAGGTGCAGCCAACCAGATGCGGCTGGCACCGAGTCATGGCGCAACCGGCACTGAACTGTTCGTCTATGGCCGTGAGCCTGAAGCCCGCTCAGCCGGTCGCTACCCCGCCCGTCAGTCACGGGCGGCAAGTAAGGCTGTGGCCCGACTGCATGGCCTCACTCAGGACCGGGTCGTTCTGCTTCAGCAAAGCCCCCAGGCGATTGATGCTGGCGTTTTTCATAACGACGTGATTGCCGTTGCCAACGAGAATGTCTTGCTTGTTCACCAGCAGGCTTTTGCCGAGGGCCAGGCAGCACTCCACACCATACGGTCGTGCTATGAAACCAACTGCGGTGCCGGTCTGACCATCATCGAAGTCACTGAGAAAGATATTCCCCTCACCCTTGCCATCGAAACCTATCTGTTCAACAGTCAATTGGTCAGCCTGCCAGCTGGAGGCATGGCCCTTATCTGCCCGGCTGAATGCCGCGACAACCAACTCGTTAGTGACTGGCTCGACAGGCTGCTTGCCGGGGACAATCCAGTGCAGGCGGTCTACCCCGTCAGTGTCAGGCAGAGCATGCAGAATGGTGGTGGGCCAGCCTGCCTGCGGCTGCGTGTCGTCCTCTCCGAGCCGGCGTTGGCCGCGATGCACGAGCCAGTACTGCTTTCCCCACGCCGGCTTGATCGGCTTGAGACCTGGGTCAACCAGCACTACCGGGACCGGCTCACCACAGCAGACCTGGCCGATCCGGCGTTGCTCGAAGAAAGTTATCGGGCCCTCGACGAACTCACAGGAATTCTCGAACTCCCGGCACTCTATCCCTTCCAGCGAAGCTCGCAGTAAGGTCACCACTGCCGCAGACATCTTATTTGATGCAGCTTTGGTGCAGCGAACTCGATTCCGACCAGCGTTCTGGTACGATTCAGAGGGTCTTTTGGATCATCCCCGCAGGGCCACCGATGCCCTAAGGGCAATGGCACAAGAGACGCCCTGCCCACTGCGGCCTCCATCCATCGCTCGTTCTTTCCATCAGCCTCCATGCCCCAAGGGGTTTTCCTATGTGTCGAAATCTTCTTTTTCTGCTGACCACCGCCATGCTCCTCGTGCCGGCGACCCGCGTGCGGGCTGACAGTGAAATCGACAATGCCATCAAGACGGCGACTACCCCTTCACATCGCATGAAAAGTGGTGAAAAAAACTGGTGGCAGGAACGCCACGAACAGAAGGTGGCCGCGGCCAAGCAGGGCGACTGGGAACTGATTTTCCTCGGTGACTCGATCACGCACAGCTGGGAGAATGCCGGCAAACAGACCTGGCAGCAGTACTACGGCAAGCGAAAGGCTCTCAACCTCGGCTTCAGTGGTGACCGCACGGAACATGTCCTCTGGCGGCTTGACCATGGCGAACTTGATGGCTGCAAGCCCAAGGTGGTCGTGCTAATGATTGGCACGAACAACACCGGGCATCGAAAAGATCCGCCCCAGGCAATTGCCGCCGGAGTGAAAAAAATACTGGAGCGAATTGAGGCGAAATCACCCCAGACCAAGGTGCTGCTGCTAGCCATCTTCCCCCGCGCAGCCGACAAGAATGACCCCCAACGGATCAATAACGACAAGACCAATGCCCTGCTAGCCAAACTCGCTGATGATCGGGTGACCTACCTCGACATCAACGAACGCTTTCTCATGCCCGATGGGACCCTCTCAAAAGAGATCATGCCCGACCTGCTGCACCCGAAGCAGAAGGGCTATGCCATCTGGGCAGAGGCCATCGAACCGACGCTGAAGGACTTGCTCGGAGAAAAATGACCTGCGTGTTCCGGCCTTTTTGACAGGCATTTTCAAAAAATTTCTCAGACGCGGTCGATTTCACTTGACGGCACCGAGGCGAAGCCTAAGATAGGACATATTGAGACTGAATCTCAATATCGAAACGGCTCCTATCTGCTGCCTCACAGAACCCCTGCAAGGTGCGACATGGCTTCTGGCTCGCTCGGTCCCGCTCGCTCTGGTTTCCTTTCCGGCCCCCGGGCAACTGGCCTTCAGACGCGTTTTCGTCGGACTCGCAGCGGTTTCACGCTGATCGAATTGCTGGTTGTCATCGCCATCATTGGCGTGCTTGTTGGCATGCTGCTGCCAGCCGTTCAGCAGGCCCGAGAAGCGGCTCGCCGGCTTAGTTGTGGCAACAGTTTCAAGCAGATGGCCCTCGCCCTGCACAGTCACGAAAACAGCCTGCGTCACTATCCGACTGCCTTTGAAACCGACTCAGCAGGTGCCGATCTTTCTGACTGGTCGGTACCAGCAAAACTCCTCCCCTTCGTTGAGCAGGTTTCACTGGGTGACGGAGTGCGTGAGGCAATTGCATCTGGTGATTCGTATGCAAACAAAACAATCAATGGCAAGAAAATCTGCAACTACCGGATCGACACCCTGATGTGCCCAAGTGAGATCAGGGCTGAGCCTCGAGGCACCGACTACTACCCGTTGAACGTGGCCGCCAACATGGGCACTGGCACCATCTTGGGAAGTGGCAACACCCCCACCGGTGACGGCGCATTCGGCGTCAACTTCAAGGGGCGACCTCGCCACTTTACGGATGGCCTTTCCAAGACCCTCGCGCTGTCTGAAGTCCGTGCCTGGACCCCCTATGTACGTGACGGTGGTGGCCTGACTGCTGTGCCCTCTGGAACTGACCTGACGGCCCTTCAGTCGTTGTCCGGCACGCTCAAGGCCGACACCGGGCATACGGAATGGTGCGATGGCCGTGTTCACCAGTCTGGCTTTACAACTGGCTTTCCCCCCAACTCGGTCACGCCCGTCAACGGGAACGCCGACGGCGACTTCACCTCGCTGCGTGAGGGCGGTGGCCGCACAGGCCCGTGCGTGGCCGTGGTCACCTCGCGGAGCTATCACAGTGGCGGCATCGTCAACGTCGCCATGATGGATGGGTCTGTCTCGACGGTCTCGGCTGAAATTCCCGTTGCGATCTGGCGTGCAATGGGCACCCGCAGTAACGGCGAGTCGTTTAGCCGCTAACGCGGCGTCTGGGGTTCTGCTTGTCCGCTCGCGGCTTGCATGGCTGCAAACACCCCCAGCGTGAGTGCAATGAAAGCCCCCGGTGGGAACCGGGGGATCAGGATCACGATCAGGGCCGCGATCAATCTGTTGACGTCACGTGAGCAGGTCACGCACCACCTGCCCATGGACGTCAGTCAGACGGAAATCACGGCCTTGATGGCGGTAGGTGAGCCGCTCGTGGTCGAGACCGAGGCAGTGGAGGATGGTGGCCTGCAGGTCGTGAACATGCACCTTGTTCTCGACAATGTGAAACCCGAGGTCGTCAGTCTTGCCATGGGTAATACCGCCCTTGATGCCCCCACCGGCCAGCCACATCGTGAAGGCATTAGGATGATGATCCCGGCCCATCGACCGGCCCAGCACGGCGCTCGACTCGACCATCGGTGTACGGCCAAATTCACCCCCCCAGACCACCAGCGTCTCGTCAAGCATGCCCCGCTGCTTGAGATCAGCCACCAGAGCGGCTGAGGCCTGATCGGTCGCTCGACAGTTGTTCTTCACGTTGCCGGCTACGTTCGTGTGGGCGTCCCAGCCCTCATGATAGATCGTAATGAATCGTACGCCCCGCTCCACCAGTCGCCGGGCGATCAGGCAGGCCCGGGCGAAACTTGCCTTGGACGGATTGCAGCCGTAGAGGGCGAGCGTCTCCGGAGACTCATCCTGCAGTTGCATCAGTTCCGGAGCCGAGGTCTGCAGCCGGTGGGCCATCTCATAGGAGGCGATGCGGGTGGCAATTTCCGGGTCACCATCATGCGCAAGCGTCCGACGATTGAGGTTCGAAACCAGCCCAAGGGTCTCAGCCTCCAGGCGATCGTCGGCACCAGCTGGCGAGTCGACGTTGAGAATCGGCGGCCCGGCATTCCGAAACCGGGTGCCTGTGTAGACGCTCGGCAAAAAGCCACTTGACCAGTTCGCGGCCCCGCCGCTGATGCCACTGCCGGTGCTCATCACGACAAAGGCCGGCAGTTCGTCACTTTCACTTCCCAGGCCATAGGTCACCCATGACCCCAGGCTCGGTCGGCCCGGCTGGGCAAAGCCACAGTTCATGAAGATCTGAGCCGGCGCATGGTTGAACTGGTCGGTCTTGCAGCTTTTCACAATTGCAATATCGTCAACGACCGTTGCCAGATGAGGAAGCATCTCTGAAAGCTCTGCTCCCGACTCGCCATGCCGGGCAAATTGATACTGCGGCCCAAGCACCGCTGCATCCGGCCGGATGAAGGCATACCGCTGGCCACCGATCACTTCTGGTGGAATCGGCTTGCCTTCCATCGCCGCGAGGGCCGGCTTGTGGTCGAACAGTTCCAGCTGACTTGGGGCTCCGGCCATAAACAGCTGAATCACCGCCTTGGCCTTCCCAGGAAAGTGCGACGGGCGGACCGCCAGGGGGTCGACCATCGAGCCGGCCACAGCAGTTCTGCGAAAGGCACCGGAAAGCAGGCTGGCCAAAGCGATTTTCCCAATACCGACGCCACACTCTTCAAAGAAGTGCCGCCTCGTTACGTTGAGCAAACTCGCCTGTTGGAACTGTTCTCTTTGCATCATCGCTTCACAATCGCTTCATCGAGGTTCATGACAACCCGAGCCACGAGCATCCAGGCAGCTTCCTGACGGATTCGCTGGAGATCCTGCTGACTGCTTTCGGCAACACCCATTAACTCAGTCGCGGAAAGCGTTCCCTCTGCCAGTCGCTGCCGCTGACTCTTCAGATATTCCAGCAGCTGGTCGGTTTCCTCAGCAGAAAAGTCCCGGGAAAGCAGCCGCCGAGATAACTCCTGCATGCGGTCTGCGTCGCTGCCGGCAACCTGGACAATCGTTTCACCGAAGGCTCGGGCAATCTCCAGAAACATTGGGTCATTCAGAAGCGTTAACGCCTGCAGAGGAGAGTTGGAGACATCCCGCCGAGCAATACAGGCTTCACCGGTCGGACCATCGAAGGTGGTTGTGAACGCAAAGGGTGCCGTCCGCTTGCGGAAGGTGTAGATGCTGCGACGGTAGCGGTCTTCCCCCTGGCTTTCGTCCCACTTTGGCTTGCCGAAAGCCACCTCCATCACACCGGCAGGCTGCGGTGGCCGCACGCCGGGGCCGTACATTTTGGTGGACAGCAGCCCAGCTGCTTTGAGCAACGAATCGCGAATAACTTCTGCCTCAAGCCGCACTCGCGGTCCACGGGCCAACAGAATGTTGTCGGGGTCACGCTCAGCCGCAGCCGGTGTCACTGCCGAGGCCTGCCGGTAGGTGTCGCTGGTGACGATCAGTCGGTGCAAAGCCGTCAGCGACCAGCCCAGCCCCCCCTGCTCCACTGGTGTCGTGAAAGTGACCGCCAGCCAATCGAGCAGTTCAGGATGGCTTGGCGGACTCCCCTGGTAGCCAAAGTCGGCCACGGTCTCGACTAGCCCCCGGCCAAAAAGTGCGTGCCAGTGGCGGTTCACGACCACCCGAGCCGTGAGGGGGTTATCAGGAGCGACCAGCCAGCGAGCCAGCGCCAGCCGATCAGCCTTGGCATGGGCCGGCAACTGCGGCAGGAAAGACGGAACCGCTGGGGGCACGACTTCTTCAGGAGAAAGAAACTCACCGCGATGATGCCGATGCGTGAGCCTTGGGTTATCGCCCGGTCGCTCCCGCAGCACCAGGGTGGAGAGCCCCTGCCGCTCGGCTGCCTCAAGCCGCTCGATTTCTTTCACCTGGTCAGCCACTTCTGGAGCAGTTCCTAAAAACCGGCGGAACAGCAGCTGCCGCTGGGCCACGGAGCGGGCACTCGGTGCCACCACTAGGGCCGCCTCTTCCTCATGCGTGAGGCCGTGGGCTTCTGCTTCCGCCTCTGTCGTGGTGCTCAGCCGGAACCTGCCGAGTGAGCAGGCAAAGTGCCGCTCAAACCGCAGGGTGATGACAATCGGCTGGCCCGGCTCAATCGCCTCGGCCAGTTCAAAGACGGCCGCCTCGGCATAGCCCTGCCGGCCATTGGTACTCCAGCCACTCGACATCACGCCGTCGATGGCTGCCGACGCCCCTGCCTTTTGCTTGCCAGCAAAGGCTTTCCCCTCGAACGAGTCGGTCGCCTTGGCAACTTCCACCCGGGTCTGCTTCAGTGGTAGCGAGACCTCAAACTCGGAGAGAAAGAAATCGCCCTTCCGCCCCTCGTAATAGCAGAGCCCCGGTCCCCAGGCGGGCAGGGAGGCATCGGGCAACACTTCCAGGCGAATGGCCCGCACGGGCTGCTCAGAGGCGGGCAGGGTCAGGGTATAGACATCGCTCTTGGTCACATCACCGCTGCCCAGAATCGAGCCGTCCGGCTGCGGCACCAGATGGGGCATGTTCGATTCGATTGCCTCGGGCACCACCACCTTCCAGGCGACCGCGCGGGCTGTCTCTTTCCGGAGCCAGGCGTCAAACCGCTCCGCCAGGCCAACCAGTTGCCGGCCTTCATTTGCGACAACCTGGCCCGGCTCACTCG
>Ga0181592_10005079_pt1 | contig 10815 bp, 6 predicted proteins | sample 071ome_20_FD_133755 | JGI IMG/M metagenome (GOLD analysis project Ga0181592, IMG submission 133755) | Coastal salt marsh microbial communities from the Groves Creek Marsh, Skidaway Island, Georgia - 071412BT metaG (megahit assembly) | ecosystem: Environmental > Aquatic > Marine > Intertidal zone...
AGTCTTTAAATTGACACGCTGGCATTATTCATCAACCTCCGTAATTAAGCGTGGTACATCCTTTCGGGTTGCATAGATGTGATAATAACAATGAATTGGAAGTCCACCATTTGATTGTAAGTGAACTTGGTTTTCATCAATTCGTTTGACGATTACATTTTGATGAGAACCGATGGGTGTCAGACTTACTGTTACAGTTGTCCAATCAACCAAATCTTTCCAATAGTATGGAAAAACAATACTATTTTTGTTTACAACCTTTCCTCTGATGTAAACTGCATTCTCTGGACCTTCCAGACAAGCATGAACAAGTTTCTTTCCTTCTTCACTTGGGTGATCGATGATGAAATTCTTGGTCCGTGCCATCAGAATTTCAGTGTAGATGATCTTTGACTTGATCGTTTTCACAACCAACAGTTCATCAACCTTCAAAAACTTTTTGATTCTTGCAAATGTTTTAGCGAGGAGTGCATAAACAGGAATCGGTCCTTTGATATTACCTGATGCCTGTCCAAGCATCGTGACACCCTCAGCAACAGAGAACTCATCAACTCCACCGTTTTGATGAGGGCCTTCACAATACATTGAACCAGGAGTCTTCATTGGTCCAACACCAAGTGCCTTTGGAATTTTATTTTCTCCGCAGACTAGATGTTGACCTTCATATACATGAGTTTCGTCAAATTGAAATGCCATTGTTCTCTCCTTATCTTATTTGTCCTGGTTTTTTTCTTGCGTTTGTAGCAGCAGTTGCTCCATTGCAAATAGGTGAAAGGATTTGCATACCCAACTTACCATTAAGTGTCAGAAGTCCTGTAGATAATAATTTAGAGGATTGCTTTCCATTCAAACTGAGATTTTTTTGTGCCTGAATATCTACATTTTCGTTTGCAAGAACTTTAAAGTTTCCTTGTGGACTTGTACCAGTTGCAGTGATCTCGACTTCCACTCCTTCAATTCGAATACGTCCTCTTTCAGAACTAATAACAATGTCTCCATTCTCTGCGATGAAAACAACAGCATTCTGATCTTCTTTCAGATCTTCTCCAGCATTGACTTGAAAAGCTCCTGGAGCATTGCAAGTTGTCCATCCCTTTCTTTGACCGTTCTCGGTCAGGTCAATGAAATGTCTTCCATCTGCACCAGTTAGTTCAATACTGGATCTGACAGTTTTGTCTTTGTTAATACCACCAAAAGTTATCATACCATTCATGGTACTAATAACTTGTGTCCACCAATTTTTCTTTTCTGCCATAACTTAAGTGGTTTGTCTTAGTATTTATTAGTAACCACCATAGCTCCCACCACCTGTAGATGGAGATGAAGGAGGTGGAGAGGGAGATGGTGAGGGTGCTGGAGTTGGAGTTGGAGTCGGTGTAGGAGTTGTGGTTTCTGTTGTGGTAATTCTCGGAGCTATGTCTATGGTTTGTGTCGTTTCAACTGGTGCTGGAGTTACCAGATCTGTCCCTTCAAAACCACCGACAATTCTTGTAGAATCACCTACGACTCTTTGTTCTGAACCAGCAATACTTGCTGACTTAGTATCATAAACTCTTACAGGTCTTCCTGTGCCTTGAACACCAGCGAACTTGATATCATTTTCATAGTAAATCTTACCGTAGTATGGTTTACCTCCAACATATCCTTGAACAGTCAGTCCAACTAAATCATAGACTTGAACGACTTTTCTGTTTTCATCTGGTTCAATCTCAGGAACTCGAACAACATTAAAAACTGGAGTAAATCTTGCATTCACACCAGTTCTTGAATTAACACATACAGTTGGCAGTTGGGTAAAAGTTCCCGTCTGTAAAACCTGTACTCGTGTGATCCTACCAAAAGAATCACAGGTATATGAAAGGACAGTTCCATTGGGTTCTTTGACCACTACACCATCTCTTTCAATACAAAGAGTTAATTCATCAACTCCACAATTATAATTGATTCCTGGATTTTGCACAATAACATCTGTTAGTTCTATGATAGCAGGATACTGTGGTCCACTTGCAGGTGGAGGATTATATCCTGTTCCCCCATCAACAATAATCACATCAGTAACAGAACCATTTTCAATCTCAGTCTCAATGACTGCTCCACTACCATTATCACAAGGATCAATGACCTGAACCTGAGGTGGTGTATTATATCCATACCCACCACTCTCCAGATCAACGGCAAGAATCACACCGTTCTCATCAATGACAGCGTTTCCAATGGCTCCGATGCCACCACCACCAAAGAAGTTAATGATTGGTGGACCACAAGGTCTAGGAGCAGTGGCACAAGGATCGGTTCTCTGTAAATCATTAACAGTCAAGTTATTAACACCATCAATGGTAAGGTATCTTACCTTTCCATCACCATCAACAAAGATATAAATCGTGCCAGGATTTAGATTCTCATGAGCATTTGCTTGAGAAACCGTGAGTCCCTGAATATATCCCTCAGTTTGACTGATATACCCTACCTTTATATTGTTGATAGATGTTGTAGAAACGCTCATTTCTTATTACTCCTATCCCACATCGGAGGGAAGATTATAATTTGCTTCTGATTGTGTTCCTGCACCAGTTAGAGTCCCTCCTCCTGTCGATCCTGCAAGTGCTCTTTCAAATGCAGCCTGAGCAACAGAAACATCATTTGGTTTGTCCGAAGATGGTTTTCCATTACCACCCTCTTTCAAAGTATGAGTATCGTTTGGAGAACACTTAGGTCTTGGATCACAACTGAAGAGTTCTGCAAGCATACTGACGAAACTCATTGCAGATGAAAGATCAAATCCACCAAGTGCAGCAAGAGAATCAATATTACTAGCAACATCTAAGGGACTTCCACCACCAGCAAGGTTTGCCGCAAGTCCAAGACCTGTTGTTGCAGTGTCAAGACCTGGAATGTTTGGAACATTGAAGTTTGGAATTCCAAGTCCACCACCAGATCTCGATGGTGATGAACCTGCAGGTGATCCGCCACCAACACCATAGTCTGCCAGAGTATTTTGTACCTGATCGACTACAGGGCCCATAGCAGCATTGGTTCCTTGAATGATATCGTTGATATGTTGACCAAGAATGTCTCCAACGATCTCTTCTGCAGAACAAATTGGTTCTGGGTTGTAATAATCATCGGGTGGAAGCCAAGGAAGATTTGCAAGTTGCTCTGGAGTTCCTGCAGGAGGTGGATTCTGTTGGCTTCTTCTCTGCATTGCATTGTTGATTGAATTCTCTGCAGACTTACAGAGATCAAGACCAATCGCATTAAACAAACATGCAATTGTCTCAAGTCCCTTGATCATTTTATCAAGAAGTTCAATTCTGATTGTTGGAGGAGAAATCTTGACAACTGGTTCCAGTAACTTATCGAATAGATTTGTGATAAAATCTTGAATCATTCCAAGGAGAGTCTTCAAGAACTTTGCAATGTCACATGCAGCACTCTTAATTAGATCACCGATGCTGTTAAGTTGATCAATTGATGTGCTGACAGCTTCAGCATAGTCAGTAAGTGCCTTCTGTATCTTTTGAATTTTCTTAGTAAGATTCTGAAGAGTAGTTTGAATACCCTTCATTGGCGGCATCTTAATTGGATCAGGACAAGAAAGAGGATGTTTCTTATCTAATACTTCCTTTTTCTTTTTGTCGGCAGCGGTCTCTTGAAGAGTCGAATCTAGAGATTCTTTTGATGGTGGAGAATTACCTGCAGGTTGCTCTGTTTGTAAATCCGTATCGGGTACTATCTTTGTGTCATCCCCAGTGTCTGCATGTCCACTTTGGGGAGTGAAGTTTTCTCCTCCATTCTTTCCCGTGACCTTTTTCTTTTCAGTCTTTGCATTCGCACCAAGAATTCCCATGATAACAGGAACTTGTTGGTCAGCATCATCTAAAAAGAAACCAAAGACAAAGTTTCCTTGTCGGATTGCTGGAGTTTGATATGCACTACCCTGACCACCACCAGCGGTGATCGGATACATGACTTGAGCCCATGGAAGTTGATCACTCTCAATGGTTTCTTCATCTCGATCATGAAGGCCAATGATCCTGACTTTGTATCGGTAACCCCATCCAGGAATTTCTTCTTTGTTCTGAAACTTTGCTTCTTTGTGATTCTTTCTCCAAGAAGAGTCATCAGCAACTTGTCCAACCCACCATTGGAAGTTGGAACCTAGAAACCCTGGATTAAAAAGAGAACCGCCTTCCATTCAGATCAGTCCTCGTAGATTCTACATTCTGATGCGTCAGGATGCTCATCACAATACATTTCTAATGGAGTTGGATCATGATCCTCATCAGGATGCTTTGATTGATATTGCTCCAGATGATCTAGTTCATCTGATACATGACGACGCATTTGTGGAGACAGAGTTCCGTTCTCCAGAAGGTCCTTATCGTCGTTAATGTGTTGTTGAATGCTTCTATCCGTCATAACTTCTTAGCGTGATTTTGGTTTTCTTCCAAACGAATCTCTTACTAAATTGAGTTTAGTATAGGTTTCCGTTGGGGAAATGTAGTGACATAAGTCAGATATAATATATAGACCACCGAATTCCTTATTTATTTCGGTATCACCAGTTCTTAAACCAGGAACATCGATGTGAATCATATCTCCTGCATGTAAACTAAAGTCTCCAGGTATTGTGATAGTTTGATTACTGGAGAATAATTGATTATAACGCCTAACTGCCTGATTGTAAATGTCTTTTGACTCAAAGTTTTGTTCGTCCGACTTATCAATCTGTTGCTGCACACTACCCTCAGGTAAAGTGCCAGTATCAAGCAACATATATGTGGTTCTGTAGAACTTGCTATCAAACTTAGGATTGAGTTTGGGTAGATCTTTACCAGCTAACTTTGTTCCGCTCTTTTCTTCTTCTGCAGTCTTTTCAATCACTTCATATTTGCAGTTGAATGGATCAAAAACAATCAGTCTTGTTCCATATGCACCCATCTTGTACTTCTCTCTAGCATCAATTAAGTTGTTGGATGATTGATCTAAAACTTTGCCATCATATCCTGCAGGAAGTTTTGATCCTCTTAAGTCAGGACTTTCATTATAGATATATGATTTCTTTTGCTTCTGATTCATCAGAGCATCGATGGATTTGAAGTGAAATCCTTCAGAGGTTTCGAAGAATAAAAAACCAGCAGTCTTTCCTTTTTGTCCTGCCTCGGTTGGAACAGCATGTTTTGATAACCAATTCAAGGTATACATTGGTTTCTTATTGTTACCAATGAAATTTAAATTATTATTCGTATCTTCAATGTCAAGTTTCTTTTTAGACTTTAGATTCTGTTTGAGAAGTTTTTGTACATGATCAGATATCTTTCCATCATATCGGATCTTAACTCTGGCTTCTGCACCCTCATTGTGTAAAAACTCTTCAGAGACGAGTGTAATTGATGTGGTTGTCTTTCGCGCATCTTCATGAAGAGGATCAACGTTATTCACATACAACTTAAGTTTTATTTTATTGTCATTGTTATCCTTGAACTTAACATCAACTTCTTCTGTTCCAACGATGGGAAGATCTTCAACAACAGTCTTACCAACCTCACCCTTTGCAGTATCTTCAAAGGTATAAACAACCTTGACAGTATCTTGCATCAAACTTTCGTAATACATCATGTTTACGAAAGCACCAAAACCAATCAGGTTTACAGACTTGCCACCCTTGTTTGATTTTATTTCTACCTTATCTACGTAGGATGATTCTGCTGCCTTAGCAATGTTTGACATTTTAAGTTCTTTCTTTTATTTAACCGATAGATTCAAGGATATCTGAGGCTCTCCCAGAGGAACCACCACCACTTGGCATCATCATAGGTTCATTAGATTGCATTGGGACTGGAACAGGAATCATTTGTGGTGCAGGTACAGGAACAGTAACCATCTGCTCAAATCCAGACTCATAACCAGCATAAGACTGAAGAATAGACATCAGTCTCAAAGAGTTTTGCTTTCTTTGAGATTCATTTTCAGTTGCGTTCACGATGTGTAAAAAGGCATCACCATAAAGTTTTCTGGAATCAAAGTCAACAACCCATTCATTCTCATGAAGATTAAAGAGACCACCCTTTCCAGTAGGACCACCCTTAAATAAACCAAGAACAGATCTAACCTTTGCAGATCCATCATATTCCGTTGATCCAATAGCACCACTTCCTCCCCACTGAGCGCCAGGTATATCGATCGCTAAACCAGTGCTGTGATAACTGCGAGTATCATCAGGTCTATCTTCACTACCAATTTCAATACCTGCTGCTCTTAATGCTGCTTTAGCTCTCTCTTTATCTTCTTTAGTAGCAAAAGCAATATGATCGTGATAATTTTTTACTGTTCCATGGTCGTATTTGTAATTTGCGTGCCTTGGATCTCCTGTTATGTATTCAATTACATTAAAAGATCCTGGAGTTGCTGGTTTATATCCAGAACCAGTTCTTTTTTTATTGGGCTCAGGATACTCAGAAGTTTCTCCTTCCCCCTTATCCTTTTTACCTTCTATTCCAAGTCTTCTTCTCAGTTCATTAATGGCATCATCAACTTCACTTGTGACTCTTTCCTCTAATGAAGATTCTATTGTTCTCTGAATTTGTCTACTATCTAAAAACATATTTCCACCAACTAACCCACCATTAGCAAATCCTTGCATGGCAACATTACCAAAGGTGGAGGTCATCCAATTGCTTAGTCCAAATGAAGCGGCTCTATAGTCAGTAGAACTTGGTTTGTCTCCCGTTAATGCCTTAATCGCAATACCAAACAGTGGTCCAAAGAAACCTGCTCCTGACAATAATCCATAACCAGATTGAAGGTATCCATAGGCATCATCTTTAGAACCAACACCGAAGAGTCCACCAGAACTTCCCTTTGGGAACATCTCTTCAAATCTTTTTTGTCCAACATCTTTACCTAGTTCAATGGGATCTTGACTTGGTTCTGCAAGATATTCTCTTCTCTTTTTAACTTGTTTTTGTGGACCTCTTCCAACTTCACCACCACCAGCAAACCCTTTGGTTTGATCCTTGGTTAATGTTTGAGGTTTCTTTCCTCCAAAAATTGCATCATATAAAAGACCTCCAAGATAGTCACCCCCTGCACCACCAAGAGCGCCACCAATAAGAGATCCAGCAACGGGAATTACAGAACCCACTACCCCACCAACAGCACCAAGTAAACCAGCACCTATCGCTCTGAATGCTGCTCTACCAGGATCTTCACCAAGGGCAACGGACAAAGCAAAGTCTAACAGTCCACCAATGATTGGAATTTTAAATCTACCAAAAATTGTTTTCGCTTGACGCAAAAATCTAATTTTTGATATATTCGCTGCTCGTTTAAATTTATATAAATCTTCACCAACATACTTACCTAATCGCGTTTCCCTTTCAATGAGTTTTTTGTCAACATAACCTAAGGTTGCTCCTGATGGGTCAATAGAATAAGCTTGTTGCATTAATCTATTTTCCATCAACTTCTCTCCAATCGGAGAGAGTGGTCTTGCCCTTCCACTAGGACCATAGAACGAGTAAGGATCTAGTGGAGATTTTGGTCTTCTATTAATTCCTCCCTTAAGAAGATCCCGAGAAACATCACCTGACTTAAGTTTAAAAGGATCAACACCTCTATTCATCTCATCTGCTATTTGTTGAGCAACTAACTGCTCTGCTCCTGCATATTTTGTTCTTGCTCGACTAGAAAGAGTTTTTTTTAGTTGTTCAAATTCTGATCCTGGTTTTCCAGCTAAACCAGGAGAACTAACATCTGGACTAGCCATTTTTCTAAGTGTTTGTCTATCTCCAAGAGAAATGCCAAGAGTTCTAGTTGTTGGTGCTTTTGGTTGAGAAACATCCGAAGCACCAACAAGATCCATGACTTTAGATCTAGAAACAATTTTTTTTTGTATTCTTGTTCTCTGAGGAGTCGATAATGTTTGCTGCAATCTAGAAAGGGCTTTCTGCGCTTGTTCAGGGGTTAATTTTCTAAGTGCGCGCGCCGTGCCCACTCGGTTGGTGCCGATACCAAAAACGCCAGCTCCAATGAATCCAAGAACACGTTCAAGAACTTTTCCAATAACTTCTCTACCAATTTTAAAAACCGATGCACCTAAAGTAAGAGATAAAAATAGATCAAGACCACCAAGAAACTTATCAAATAATTGAGTAAGGTTTTCTCCCCCAATTTGTTTTAAGAATCCTCGGGTTGCATCATAAGCCTTGTATCCCCACTCAACAAATGTTGCTACACCATTCAATAATCCACCAGCAAAATTAAGTATACTCTCCGATGCATTCAAAGCAGCACCAGCAACACCGACTAGTTGTGGAACATACTTGAGTAATCTTACAGCAAAAAAACCAAGAAGAGTATTAGTAACAAAGTTCTTAATCCAATCAAAGAATCCCATTCTTGGGAGAGATGGAAGATTTAATTTGAACTGTTTTTTTATTTCTTTCTTTTCTAATTGTTCTTCTCTCTTTTGGTATCTTTTTTCTTCTCTTACTTGTCTCTGAGTGTCTTGTTTTTTCTTTTCAAAGGCAATAATACCAGTCATCAATTTTTCAACATCGATGACACTTCTCTTTACCTCAATAAGTTTCTCCTGCGAAACCTGTTGAGAACTGAAAGATGATGGGACTAATTTTTGAGTATTAATTGCCATGGTACTAACCTATCCCCAGTTGTGCTGCCTTGGATCTTCTACGTGAGTCTGCAATCACTGCACTGAATGTAGGAATTTCTCTGGTAGAAACTGCAGGAGCACTGTATCCACCACCAGAAACACCACTTGGAGTATTGATATATCTAACTCTGGTTCTGTTTTGAATCGGGGGTGGAACATTATAAGTTCTAGCAGGTGTATTTGATGCAGGTCCGCCAGCAAATCTCATTGGAGGTTTCACTTGCTCACTCTTTTTCAATCTTTGAACAGTTGACATTGGAAGATCTGGTCCAGACATTCCATAAAGAGATGGAGTAAGGTTTTTACCTTTCTCTTCACGTCCTGTCATATAAATCAAAGTTCTAGCAAGAGCGTCTCCTGCAGGTTTACTAATTGCATCTGCAGCTTTATCGAGGAGACCACCTATCGCAATGTTTGCTAGCACTTGAATAGGAGTTCCTCCCTTAAGTTTGCGAAGAGCACTCATGTTCAGTTTAGGAACTTGTCCAACTCCTGTTGACATTTGAGTTCTGAGTCTATTTGCAAGAGCACTATTAGGACGATATCCTTGTTGAAGTTTATTTGCAAGATCTCTCCCTCGATCAAAAACTTGTGGACTTACTTTCATCTGTTGCTCAAGGAATGGGATACGAGCAGAACCACCAGGAACAATAGTTTTTATTACTCCACCAGGAACTTGAGTTCCTCCTAAAGATGTTTGAGTTCCTGCATACCCCATGGCACCTTGATTGAAGATACCTTGTCTACTAAAAAATGGAGAAGAGTATGCACCTCTACCTAAAATTTGAGGTTTGTTTGATTGAATATAACTAGCACCTCCAGATATTGCATCAAATCCAGGTTTACCCATTCCAGTAAAACCTGCAGTTGCTCTGGTTCCTGTTGATAACCCAGGTTGCCTAAAAATAGATTGAAGTATATTCTGTTGTGGAGCTGCTGTTAAAGGAGCAAAAATTGATGCTCCAACTCTTGGTTGGTCAATATTACCAATAGGACCACCACCTTGAGCAAAAGAAACACCACTTACAACTCTTGGTCTATTTGTTCCTCCACCAGCAGCATTCATTGCCAACAGAGTGTCCAGTCCAAACTGTTGAACTGCACCACGAGACATAACAAACTCACCATCAGTAAGCATCGCAGGGATTTTATCAATGCCTGCTTGACCACTTACGAATCCACCTTGATTAAACGCTAACCCACTTGATTGATCTGCAAGAGAAGTGGGTTCTACGCCACCGCCACCTTTTTCTGCTGAGGAAAATGGATTATTGTTACTGAAATATTTTATAAGTGCAGCTGTTAATGCTCCGGCACCAATAACAGCTGCAATTTTTGGATTCCTTAGAGCAAAAACACCAATTGCTTTTAGTAGTCGGAGAGAAAGTCTAGACATAAATCTGCCTAGACCAGTACCAAATGCAAGATAGGCTCCAATTAATTTTGGCCAATGATCTCCAAGGAACCTGAAAATCGCATTGATTTTTTTAGAATTTGCAGGGTCGCCAAACCAATCAAGCAGTTTCATAACTGCTCTTCCAATAAAGATAGTTACAAAGAAATTAATAATCTTATCAAGAATAGATTTAACTGGTGCAACAATTCTCTTTGCTATCTTTGTGACAACTGCAAATCCTTTTTCAAGTCTTGTCTCTCTCGCTTGTCTTCTTTTATTTTCTGCTGCTCTTCTTTCTTTCTCACCAGTTGCCTTAAGGTTTGCTAGTTGTTGAATAAGCAAACCAGCAATTCTATCTAAACTTTCTTTTATTTCTGATAATATATCTCCACTACTCTCACCGCCATCCGCAGTCTTTTTGGATACTGCTACCAGCGATGAACCCATTGAAGGTGCCAAAGCTTTGACGCTACCAGCAATGGCAGCAACAGAACCACCCGTCAATTTAGAAGCACTTATCTTCTTTGACTTTACCTTGAATCTACCTTTATCTTTCTTACTTCTTACTCTCTTGAATTCTTGTGTGACAAGTTCAATCTCTTCGGTAGGAATGGATGTCTTGGTCATCCTACCTTTTACCATTACCTCCTTCAGGAGACTGAGATAAGTTCCGTAATCCAGGTCGAACACATCCTCAAGACCAATCAGTCTGAGGATTCTAATATCAATTTGTTCCTGTTGATTA